>Ga0182012_10001100_pt1 | contig 29907 bp, 25 predicted proteins | sample 612S2SmetaG_FD_120486 | JGI IMG/M metagenome (GOLD analysis project Ga0182012, IMG submission 120486) | Permafrost microbial communities from Stordalen Mire, Sweden - 612S2S metaG | ecosystem: Environmental > Terrestrial > Soil > Wetlands > Permafrost | place: Sweden: Stordalen | collected...
AAAGCAATGGCGAAAGAGAAATTTAATCGTAGTAAACCGCACGTGAACGTTGGCACGATCGGGCACATTGATCACGGCAAGACGACGTTGACGGCAGCGATCACGAAGGTGCTTCAAAAGCACAATCCGAACAACAAGTTCCGCTCGTTTGACTCGATTGACAATGCGCCGGAAGAGCGCGAGCGCGGTATTACGATTGCCACGGCGCACGTGGAATACGAGACGGGCAACCGTCACTATGCCCACGTGGATTGCCCGGGCCACGCCGATTACATCAAGAACATGATCACCGGAGCAGCGCAGATGGATGGCGCGATCCTGGTGGTTGCGGCGACCGATGGTCCGATGCCGCAGACGAAGGAACACGTGTTGCTGGCTCGCCAGGTTGGCGTGCCTTCGATCGTGGTCTTCCTGAACAAGTGCGATGCGGTGGAAGATCCTGAGCTGATTGACCTGGTGGAGATGGAAGTTCGCGAACTGCTGTCGAAGTACAAGTTCCCGGGCGACGATCTGCCGGTGATTCGCGGCTCGGCCCTGCTGGCGCTGAACGGCGAACCGCAGTGGGAAGCGAAGATTGACGAGCTGATGGCGGCGGTGGATTCCTATATTCCGGTTCCGGCGCGCGCAGTGGATCAGCCTTTCCTGATGCCGATTGAAGACATCTTCTCGATCTCGGGACGCGGCACGGTGGTTACGGGCCGTATCGAGCGCGGCAAGGTGAAGGTTGGCGAGGAAGTGGAGATTGTGGGCTTCCGCGACACGCGCAAGACGGTTGTGACGGGCGTGGAAATGTTCAAGAAGCAGCTGGACGAAGGCATGGCGGGCGACAACGCCGGTCTGCTGGTCCGCGGCATTGGCAAGGACGACGTGGAACGCGGCATGGTTCTGGCGAAGCCGGGCTCGATTACGCCGCACACGAAGATCAAGGGCGAAGTCTACATTCTGTCGAAGGATGAGGGCGGCCGTCATACGCCGTTCTTCAACGGCTATCGTCCGCAGTTCTATTTCCGTACGACCGATGTGACGGGTGTAGCGAAGTTGCCGGAAGGCGTCGAGATGGTGATGCCGGGCGACAACGTTACGCTGGAGATCGAGCTGATCACTCCGGTGGCCATGGAAAAGGGCCTGCGTTTTGCAATTCGTGAAGGCGGCCGCACGGTGGGCGCTGGAACGATTTCAGAAATTCTGTAACTGAGCGCCGCGGCCGGAGCGGCAGCATTTGCCGCGTACCCGGCTGCGAAGCTCTGATAGCTTCAAGATTCACTTCGGAAGGGCGGTTGGAAACAGCCGCCCGCCGATATCCGGGCTCTGACCCGGACAAGGCCTGGCAGGGACTCTGCCGGGTATACGAAAGGGAAGTTCAATGGCTCGCGAAATTGTTCAGCTGCAATGCACGGTATGCAAGAATAAGAATTACTCGACGACTAAGAACCGCAAGACCACGACCGAACGTCTCGAGTTCAGCAAGTTTTGCCGGAAGTGCCGCAAGCACGTCGACCATCGCGAAGTGAAGTAGGCATTCGCGGGCTTGATGCCTGCGGAATGCCTCCTTGGTTCAGGCCGGGGCTTTCGATAAGAATCCGGCGGCAACTTAGGGGCGTAGGCTCAACGGTAAACCGACGGTCTCCAAAACCGTTTTTGGGGGTTCGAATCCCTCCGCCCCTGCCATTTATTTTTGAAGATGGCAAAAAGATTTCAGTAGTAATCGGCTCAGTGACGCCTGAGGGCTCCGGAGCGAAAGCAGGATTGCAATGGCGAAGACAGCAGTGGTAACCGCGCAACCCAGTTTCATCGAGCAGGTGAAGAGCTTGCCCGAGCGCACCAAGGCGTTCTACGGCGATGTTCGCAACGAGATGCGCAAGGTGACGACGCCGACCCGCAAGGAAGTGGAAGCCACTACCGTGGTGGTCATCATCACGGTATTTATTTTTGGCGTCTATTTCTGGGTCATTGATGGCGTGATCGGGCGTTCGCTGGATTCCGTTTTCAAATATTTCAGCACGCACTAGAGAGGGCCCGCCGCATCGCCTGAACGGCGACGCGCAGGAAACTATGGAAGACATTCTAAAAGACGAGAGCAACGGACCGGAAGAGTCACCGCAGGGTACGCCGGAGGGTACGTCCGAAGGTACGCCTGAAGGTGCACCGGAAATTGGCGCGCCCGCAACTCCGGCCGCCGAATCGGCTGAGCCTACCGGAAATCCGCGGATGAAGTGGTACATCGTCCACGCTTACTCGGGGTTTGAGCGGAAGGTTCGGGAGTCACTGGAATCGCGCATTCGCGCCTTTGGGCTGGAAGGCCGCATGGGCCGCGTCCTGATTCCGACGGAGACCGTCACCGAGATTCGCAATAACAAGAAGTACACCCGCGAGAGCATGTTCTATCCCGGCTACGTGCTGGTGGAAATGGACATGGACGACGAAGTCTGGCACATGGTGAAGTCCACGCCGCGAGTAACGGGCTTTGTGGGCACAGGCCAACAACCGACTCCGCTCTCCGACGAAGAAGTGCAGCAGATCGTCTATCGCGTGGCTGACAGCAAGGAAAAGCCGAAGCTCAAGATCAAGTACGAAAAGAACGAGACGGTTCGCATTACCGAAGGCCCGTTTGCCACATTTACCGGCGTGGTGGACGAGGTCAACGAAGACCGCGAGACCCTCAAGGTAATGGTCACCATCTTTGGCCGCTCGACTCCAGTGGAGTTGGAATTCGGCCAGGTGGAAAAGGTTCTGAGTTAACGAAGTAATTTCAGCATGCGCCACAAAGTTTTCCGAATTCCGGGCCGAAAAGCCTAGACCCGGGGGCGGCGCAGGCAACAAGGAAGGTTTACCGCAATGGCAAAGAAAGTCACAGGATCCGTAAAGCTGCAGATTGAAGCGGCGAAAGCAACTCCCGCACCTCCGGTTGGTCCCGCGCTCGGTCAGGCGCAGGTCAACATCATGGAGTTCTGCAAACAGTTCAACGCGCGCACCCAGAACAAAGAGCTCGCCGGTCTGATCGTTCCGGTGGTCATCACCGTGTACAGCGATCGCACCTTCACCTTCATCACCAAGACCCCTCCGGTCGCGGTCCTGCTGAAGAAGATTGCGGGAATCGCCAAGGGATCAGGCACGCCGAACAAGGATAAGGTCGGCTCCGTGACCGAGAAGCAGGTTCTCGAAATCGCCAAGCAGAAGATGCCGGATCTGAACGCCGCTTCCCTGGAAGCAGCAGTGAAGAGCGTCAAGGGTACGGCTCGTTCGATGGGACTGGACGTTACGGCGTAAGAGTTTTCCGGGCATTTGTCCGGATGCAGTAGACTAGTAGAGAGAAGTTCTTCCGTGGATCACTTGATGCCCGGTCGTAGATACCACGGTTGTCAGCCCCGCCCGGAGAACGCTTCCGGCCCGGGGGCTCCGAAGAGCGCTTAGCGTAATGCTGGCGGGAGGGGCGGCAAGTTGGCGGCGGTGGGAGACAGGAGCAGGAATGCCAAGCAAAGCAGGAAAGAATATTGAGAAGGCGCGCGCGCAGGTAGATGCGCGTTCCTATACTTTGGTGGACGCGGTCACCTTGTTGCAGAAGATCAAGTACGCCAAGTTTGATGAAACGGTGGACGTGACTCTGCGCCTGGGCGTCGATCCCAAACATGCCGACCAGATGGTTCGCGGCACGGTTGTTCTGCCGCACGGTCTGGGCAAGAAAAAGATTGTGCTGGTGCTGGCCACGGGCGAAAAGCTGCGTGAAGCTGAAGCCGCTGGCGCAGACATTTTCGGCGGCGAAGAACTGGTCGAGAAGATTCAGAAAGAAGGCTGGACCGATTACGATGCCGTGATCGCCACGCCTGACATGATGCGTTCGGTAGGACGTTTGGGAAAGGTGCTGGGTCCTCGCGGCCTGATGCCGAATCCGAAGACCGGTACGGTCACTCTGGACGTTGCCAAAGCTGTTGCTGAAGTCAAGGCCGGCAAGGTGGAGTTCCGCACCGACAAGACTGCACTCGTACATTGCCCGGTGGGCAAGATTTCGTTTAGTGAAGACAAGCTGGTGGATAACGCGAAGACCGTCATTTCGGCCGTGATCAAGGCCAAGCCGGTCGCAGCCAAGGGCAAGTACATCAAGGGCTGCTACATCAGCTCGACGATGGGCCCCGGCGTTTCGATTGATACCGTGGCGCTGGAAGCAGCATTGAAGGCGTTAGCGCTGAAGTAGTGTGAGTGGCCGCGAGGCCGCCGGCGGGAAACTCCCGCCCCAGACAAGTTTTGATAAGGATGCGGCAATGGCTGTTACCAGAGCAAGGAAAGTTTCGCAAGTAGAAGCGCTCGCCGTCGAGTTGAAGGACGTGAGCAATGGATTCATCGCCCAGTACGGCAAGCTGACAGTGGCGCAGGACGACGTGCTTCGCAAGTCGATCCGCGAAGCTGGCGGCAAGTATCGCGTGGTGAAGAACACTCTCGCCCAGCGCGCCACGGCCGGCACGGCGTTTGAAGATGTGGCCAAGGCACTGAAGGGTCGCACCTCCATCGCCTACACACAGGGAGACATCGTTTCCCTGGCCAAGGCATTGACCAAGTACGCGAAGGACAATCCCGAGCTGAGCTTCAAGGCTGGCGTAGTCGAAGGCAAGTCCGTCGACGTGGGCCAGATTCAAGTTCTAGCGAGCCTGCCGTCGAAGAACGAGCTGTACAGCAAGTTGCTGTTCCTGCTCAACGCTCCGGCGACGCGCCTGGCGACGGCGATTGCCGGCGTTGGCAAGAAAATGGCCGTGGTCATCGACCAGGGCGTGAAGGAAAACAAGTTCAAGGGTGGCGAAGAGGCTTCGGCTTAATCGTTCTCTGCCCGGTGAAAGACCGGGCCTTGAAAGAGTTCGGCTCTGGCGGGAACTTGTTCTCTCCAGCGCCACGCCGGGTGGCCGCCCGTTGTCGGCCCTTCGGTGAATTCACGGGTTGTGTTGTCAGTTGTGCGAAACAGGTCCAGTCTGCTGCCTTGTCTGGTGCAGCGGCAGGAGAGCTCCGGGGAACCGGAGCGTGGGTCCAAGCAACGCAGGGATGCGTGGTGGCCGCCCGGGAACTCCAGGACTGCGATTTCAGCCGCCGATGACCGAGCCACAACGAAATTCGAATTTCACAATTGGAGATAAGATCATGGCGGATTTGGCTGCTTTAAAGGAACAGATCGTTGCATTGTCGCTGCTTGATGCTGCGCAGCTCGTGAAGGAACTGGAAGAGACCCTGGGCGTATCGGCTGCGGCCGCTGCTCCGGTGGCGGTTGCTGGTGCGGCTGCCGCTGCTCCGGTGGCTGAAGCTCAGACGGAGTTCACGGTGGTATTGACCGCCGCTGGCCCGAACAAGATCAACGTCATCAAGGCTGTTCGCGAAGTCACCAGCCTGGGCTTGAAAGAAGCCAAGGACCTGGTTGATGGCGCTCCCAAGCCGGTTAAGGAAGGCGTCACCAAGGAAGAAGCAGAGACGATCAAGAAGAAGTTCGTTGACGCTGGCGCGACTGTCGAAGTTAAGTAGTTTCAATAACCTGCACTGAATGTGCGGGTTGTAGGCAAGCGGGCCGGGGTGGAAATCCACTCCGGCGCTTTTGCTGTTCCGGATTGTGTACGATCCGGATACCCCTTGCTGTCCCCAAGTTTTCTATTTCTGGTGTATAGTTAAAAGATATCGAATCTCGCCGATACGGCACCTTGTGTGCGGGCGTTTTTCTGAGAGTTTGGTGCGTTGGAGCGGACGCACCGATTTTGTTGCAGCCTGGGAAGCGGAGCGGGCATCCACACTCTTGTGGACCGCAGAATTCCACGGCGGAAAATTGTGCGGCCTCACGCGGAAGGGGCTGTACGGGTAACGACGAACGGCGGCAGCCACCAGCATCCTCCGGCTCCTGGGTGTGGTGAGCTGAAGAACAGGCTCTAAAGAACTGGCGCGGGAAACTTACAGACTGTGGACCGGTGGTAACCACTGGAGGCCCCAACTTGCGGGGCAAACGTGGCAGACGCTGACATTGGCGCCCGAGGGGACAAGTGTCCTCCGGGGTTTTGTTGTCATACCCGTGCCGGGAAGTAATCATTTTTGCGCATCGACCGTGGCGGCTTCGGCCGCAAAAGGCGGCGCCCATCTTCAACCCTCGTTCGTTTTCAATTCCGTAGCAATACGAGTGCAGTCCAGTATCGTCTGACGAAACTCTTCGCTGCCCGGTTCGCGACCGGATGGCGAAACGTCTTCGAGGGAGTTTGCCGTGCTTGACCCGGCGTCTCCAAGGTGCGGTCAAACAGCCGCACGCAATGCCAACCGGCGAACGCGACGCCGGAACCCGCAAAAACGGGTGTGGCAACCCTGAGGAGTTCAAATGGCAGAGAAGAAAATCGCCAACCGTAAACGACTCGATTTTTCCAAAATCCCGGCGACCATCAAGATACCTAACCTGATCGAAGTTCAGAAGCGCAGCTATGAACGCTTCCTGCAGATGGATAAACTGCCCAGCGAGCGTGATGACGCGGGCCTGCAGGCTGTGTTTCAGTCGGTCTTCCCTATCTCGGATTTCCGTAATGTCTCGCAGCTGGAATTCGTAGATTTTGCCATCGGCAACTGGGAGTGCAAGTGCGGCCACCTCAAGGGGCTCAACCACCTGCGCACCACCTGCCGTAATTGCGGATCGACGGTCGTAACCGACCCGTTCCATCCCAGTGAAGTGCTCTGCACCAAGTGCGGCACCTACAACGCAAATACTCCGGATTTCTGCTCCAAGTGCGGCGACCCGGTGGGCATGCAGTTGAAGTATGACGTACCGGAGTGCGAAGAACGCGGCATGACCTACAGCGCACCGCTGAAGGTCACCATGCGCCTGACCATCTTTGATAAGGACCCGGAAACCGGCAACAAGACGATCCGCGACATCAAGGAACAGGAAGTCTTCTTCGGCGACATTCCGCTGATGACCGACAACGGTACGTTTATCATCAACGGCACCGAGCGCGTCATTGTTTCGCAGTTGCATCGTTCGCCTGGCGTGTTTTTCGAGACGGCCAACAACCGCACTTACTTCCTCGGCAAGATTATTCCTTACCGCGGCTCGTGGGTGGAGTTTGAGTACGACCAGAAGAACATTCTGTACGTCCGCATTGACCGCAAGCGCAAGTTCCTGGGAACCATCTTCCTGCGCGCGCTCGGACTGCGCACGGACGAGGAAATCCTGCGCACGTTCTACACCATAGATCGCATGGTGTTGCGCGACAAGAAGCTCTTCTGGACGATTGATCCCGACGAGAAGAAATCGACCAACCTGCTTGGCATGAAGCTCTCGCACAGCGTCAAGAGCAAGTCCGGCGAAGAAATCGGACACTCCGGACGCAAGGTGACGGGAAGCATTCTGAAGAACTTCCATGCCAACCAGATCAGCGAAGTGGAAATCGATCTCGGAGACCTGGAAGGCAGCTTCACGGCAGCCGATGTGGTGGACACCAACACTGGCGAAGTACTACTTGAGGCGAACAATGAGCTGACGGCTGACAAGCTGGCGAAGATGATCGACGCCGGCGTGCCTGAAGTTCACCTGTTCTTCCCGGAGCGCGATGACGTGGGCACGGTAATTACCGGCACACTGCGCCGCGACTCGGTGAAGACTCCGCAGGAAGCGCTGATTGAAATCTACCGCAAGCTGCGTCCAGGCGATCCGCCAACGCTCGATACGGCGACTGCACTCTTCCACGGCATGTTCTTCGATGCCCGGAAGTATGACTTCTCCGCCGTGGGCCGCTTGAAGTTCAACATCAAGCTGTTTGACAACGAAGACGCAACCGACCGCAAGATTCGCACGCTGGAGCCGGATGATTTCTACGCGACCATTCGCTACCTGCTCAAGCTGCGCAAAAACATCGGCTCAGTAGACGACATCGATCACCTTGGCAACCGCCGCGTACGCGCGGTGGGCGAGCTCATGGAGAACCAGTTCCGCATCGGTCTGGTTCGCATGGAACGCGCCATCAAGGAAAAGATGAGCGTGTACCAGGAGATGTCCACGGCGATGCCGCACGACTTGGTCAACGCCAAGCCGGTGATGGCAGCGATCCGCGAATTCTTCGGTTCATCGCAGCTTTCGCAGTTCATGGATCAGACGAACCCGCTCTCGGAAATCACGCACAAGCGCCGTCTATCGGCCCTTGGACCGGGCGGTTTGTCACGTGAGCGCGCCGGCTTTGAGGTTCGCGACGTTCACCCAACGCACTACGGCCGCATCTGCCCGATTGAAACGCCGGAAGGTCCGAACATTGGACTGATCTCGTCGCTGAGCTGCTATGCACGCATCAACGACTACGGCTTCATCGAGTCGCCTTACCGCCGCGTAAAAGAAGGCCGCGTGATCGATCACGTGACCGTTCTGAACGCCGGAGACAGCGGCTACAAGGTTGGCGATCATCTTGAGAAGGATGAAATGCTCAGGCTGAACGCCGAACTGAAAGGGAAGAAGAAGAAGGAGATTCAGCACGAGCCGTTCTCCTTCTACCTCTCGGCTTGGGAAGAAGATAAGTGGGTCGTTGCACAGGCCAACGCCGAGCTTGACGAGCATGGCAACATCGTCACCGAATTGGTGAACGCTCGCAAGGCCGGTAACTTTGTGCTGGTCAGCCGCAATGAAGTGGACTACATCGACGTCAGCCCGAAGCAGCTTGTTTCAGTGGCCGCGTCGCTGGTTCCGTTCCTCGAACACGATGACGCAAACCGCGCGTTGATGGGCGCCAACATGCAACGCCAGTCGGTTCCTCTGCTTCGCGCACAGGCTCCCATTGTCGGCACCGGCATGGAAGGCGTTACTGCGCGCGACTCCGGCGCGGTGATTCTTGCACGCCGCTCGGGCATCATTGATTCGGTGGATTCCGAACGCATCATTGTGCGCGTGGAAGGCGAGCATCATCCGATGCAGCTTTCGCGCGAGGTGGGCAGCGACATCTATCAGCTCACCAAGTTCAAGCGCTCCAACCAGAACACTTGCATCAACCAGCGCCCGATTGTGAAAAAGGGCGACCGGGTGATCAAGGGTCAGGTGATTGCCGACGGTCCTTGCACGGACAACGGCGAGTTGGCGCTCGGACGCAACGTGCTGGTGGCCTTCATGCCATGGCGCGGATACAACTTTGAGGACGCAATTCTGGTCTCGGAAAAGATGGTGAAGGACGATTACTACACGTCCGTCCACATTGAAGAGTTCGAGATTGAAGCGCGTGACACCAAGCTGGGGCCGGAAGAAGTCACCCGCGACATCCCCAACGTGAGTGAGAGCGCATTGCGCGATCTGGACGAAAGCGGCGTCATCCGCATTGGCGCCGGCGTAAAGGCCGGAGACATTCTGGTCGGCAAGGTAACGCCCAAGGGCGAAACTCAGCTTACGCCGGAAGAAAAGCTGCTGCGCGCGATCTTCGGCGAAAAGGCCGGCGACGTGCGTGACGCTTCGCTGACGTGTCCTCCGGGCATCGAAGGTACGGTGGTGGACGTGAAGATCTTCTCGCGCAAGGGTCAGGAAAAGGACGAGCGCGCCAAGACCATCGAAGCCATGCAGATTGCACGACTCGAAAAGAACCTTTCGGATGAAATCCGAATTCTTACCGACGAGCGCCTGAAGCGTTTGGACGGATTGCTGGGCGGCAAAGTGGTGCAGGCTGATCTGCATGACGAGCGCACCAACAAGCGTCTGCTCACCAAGGACATCGTTCTAGACCGCGGAACCATTGAGCTCATCTCGACGCGCAATTTGAAGCGCATCAAGCTGAATGACAAAGACCCGCGCGTCAACGAACAGATCGACGAAATCGAAGAGATGACCTCGCGCCAGATTGACGTGCTGCGCAAGATCATCCGCGAAAAAATCGAGAAGCTGCAAAAGGGCGACGAATTGCCGCCGGGCGTAATCAAGCTGGTCAAAGTCTATGTCGCCATGAAGCGCAAGCTTTCCGTGGGTGACAAGATGGCCGGACGCCACGGTAACAAGGGTGTCATCGCGCGCATTCTGCCGGAAGAGGATATGCCGTACCTCGAAGACGGAACGCCGATGGAGATCGTCCTGAACCCGCTCGGTGTGCCTTCCCGTATGAACGTCGGTCAGATTCTGGAGACGCACTTGGGATGGGCTGGCGCTGAGATCGGCAAGAAGCTGACCGAACTGATCGCCGAGTACGGTAATGGCGTGGAGGAAGCCCGCAGAGCGATTCGCGAGCTCTTCACCGGTATGCCGTTCGTACCTGACTTCGATGGCATTGACGACGACAAGCTGATGAAGATCGCCAAGGACATGCAGGAGCGTTGCTACTTCGCTTCGCCGGTCTTCGACGGTTCGAAAGAGTTTGAGATCAAGGCGCTGCTGGAACGCGCCGGTCTGCCAACCTCAGGCAAGACGTTCTTGTATGACGGTATGACGGGCGAGCGTTTTGAGCAGCCGGTAACGGTGGGCTACATCTACATGCTCAAGCTGTCTCACTTGGTCGATGACAAGATTCACGCGCGCTCCATTGGACCGTACTCGCTGATTACCCAGCAACCGCTGGGCGGCAAGGCGCAGTTCGGTGGACAGCGCTTCGGCGAAATGGAAGTGTGGGCCCTGGAAGCTTATGGCGCCGCTTACATCTTGCAGGAGCTGTTGACCGCAAAGTCCGATGACGTGTATGGCCGTACTAAGATTTACGAGGCCATCGTCAAGGGCGAGGCGGCCATCGAGCCCGGCGTGCCGGAGTCGTTCAACGTGCTGATCCGCGAACTGCAGGCGCTCTGCCTTGACGTGGAACTCGTCAAGGTGAAGCCAAAGGTTCCGGTCGAGCCCGTTCCGACGGCAGCCGACTAGCGATTTAGACGGTGGCCGCCGGTCGTCAGCCGGCGTCCACCGCTCTCTGGCTCTCATAGGTTGAACCTGCAAGCTGCGCTTCCGGCAGCACGCAGGAGAGAAATCACGGTTTCCACACAGTTGGCTCTGACGGCCAACGCTGGGAACCGATTACCGGAAGCCGAAGGCGGCCGCGCAAGGCCGCAAGTCCTGGACGCTAAACCGAACGTCCAGGTGAGGAGGCAATTTGTACCGTTCGAGCCCATTCGATCTCGGAAACAACATTGCGGATTTCGACGCCATTAAGATCCAGCTCGCCTCGCCGGAGAAGATTCGCAGCTGGTCGCACGGTGAAGTTACCAAGCCGGAGACGATCAACTACCGCACCTTCAAGCCGGAGCGCGACGGCCTGTTCTGCGCCCGTATTTTTGGGCCGGTAACAGACTGGGAGTGCCTGTGCGGCAAGTACAAGCGCATGAAGCACCGCGGCGTTATCTGCGACAAGTGCGGCGTGGAAGTTACGCTCAGCAAGGTGCGTCGTGAACGTCTCGGCCACATTGAGCTCGCTTCCCCCTGTTCGCACGTGTGGTTCTTCAAGGGTCTGCCCAGCCGTATCGGACACATCCTGGACATCTCGCTCCGTGACCTGGAGAGTGTGCTGTACTTCGAGGCCTACGTGGTCGTCGAACCCGGCGAAGCTCCAGTTAAAGATCGCGAGATCATCAAGGACGAAGTAAAGTTCCGCGAACTCGATCTGCAATTCCGTGCCACTGGCTTCAAGGCCATGATGGGCGCGGAGGCGATCAAGGAATTGCTCAAGCGCGTGGACGTTGAGACCGCTTCGGTGGAACTGCGCGAGAAGATGCGCACGGAAACCTCTTTGCAGAAGCGCCTCAAGTACGCCAAGCGTCTCAAGGTTGTCGAGGCTTTCCGCAAGAGCGGCAACAAGCCGCAGTGGATGATTCTCGATGTGATCCCGGTCATTCCGCCGGAGCTTCGCCCGTTGGTTCCACTCGACGGCGGACGCTTTGCGACCTCGGATCTCAACGATCTGTATCGTCGCGTCATCAACCGCAACAACCGCCTCAAGAAGCTGATGGACCTGCACGCTCCTGAAGTCATTGTGCGCAATGAAAAGCGCATGTTGCAGGAAGCCGTGGATGCGCTGTTCGATAACGGCCGTCGTGGTCGCGTGCTGCGCGGAGCCAACAATCGTCCGCTCAAGTCACTTAGCGACACGCTCAAGGGCAAGCAGGGACGCTTCCGCCAGAACCTGCTCGGCAAGCGCGTGGATTACTCGGGCCGTTCGGTCATCGTGGTTGGTCCAGACCTCAAGCTGCACCAGTGCGGTCTGCCAAAGAAGATGGCTCTCGAATTGTTCAAGCCGTTCATCTATCACCGCCTTGAGCAGACCGGTCATTGCAGCACTATCAAGCAAGCCAAGGAGATGGTGGAGCAGCAGGAGCCGATCGTGTGGGACATCCTGGAAGAGGTCATCAAGGACCATCCGGTGATGTTGAACCGCGCGCCAACGCTTCACCGTCTGGGCATTCAGGCCTTTGAGCCGGTACTCGTGGAAGGTAAGGCCATCAAGATTCACCCGCTGGTCTGCACCGCCTTCAACGCCGACTTTGACGGTGATCAGATGGCCGTACACATTCCGCTCTCGCCTGAAGCGCAGGTGGAAGCCAGCGTACTCATGCTGGCGTCGCACAACATTCTGTCGCCCGCGTCAGGCCAGCCGATTACGGTTCCTACGCAGGACATGGTGCTTGGTCTCTACTACCTGACAAAGGCCAAGGTAGATGCCAAGGGTGAAGGCCGTGCCTTCGCCAACATCGAAGAAGTGCTGATGGCGCGCGAGGCTGGCGAGGTCGAAACCCTGTCCCCGATCCGTCTCCGCTACACCGGCGCAGTCATCGATTTGACCACCGCGTATGACGATCAGGAGATCATTCACACCGAGCCGGTCACGCTCACTCGCCAGTTCATCAACACCACGGTGGGCCGCGCGATTCTGAACGACCGTCTTCGTGTAGCTGCTCCTGAAATGCCGTACATCAACGGTCTGCTCAAGAAGAAGGGCATCAGCCAGCTGGTGAACTTCTGCTACCTGCAGTTCGGGCTTGAGACCACCGTCCGCATGTTGGACGAGGTCAAGACCCTGGGCTTCATGGCTGCCACCAAGTCGGGTCTATCCATCGGCATCGACGACATGGTCATCCCGGAATCGAAGAAGACCGTGGTGGGCGACGCTCAGAACCAGGTCATCGCCGTGCAGAAGCAGTATCTCGACGGTGCCATCACCCAGGGCGAACGCTACAACAAGGTCGTCGAAATCTGGTCTGGCATTACGGAAAAAGTGGCCGACGAAATGTTTGGCGACATGCAGAAGCGCGACAAGGCAGGCGTAATCAATCCGATTTACGTCATGGCCGACTCGGGCGCTCGCGGTTCCAAACAGCAGATTCGTCAGCTCTCCGGTATGCGCGGATTGATGGCCAAGCCTTCGGGCGAAATCATCGAGACGCCAATCACGGCGAACTTCCGTGAAGGCCTCACCGTGTTGCAGTACTTCATCTCCACGCACGGCGCCCGTAAGGGTTTGGCCGATACGGCACTCAAGACCGCCGACTCGGGCTACCTCACTCGCCGCCTGGTGGACGTCTCGCAGGATGTCATCATCAGCGAGTACGACTGCGGCACTGCGGACGGCATTTACGTCGGTTCCATCGTGGAAGCCGGCGACGTCATCGAAGCTTTGCGTGACCGCATTGTGGGTCGCGTATCGCTCGAGAAGATCAAGGACTACGAAGGCACGGTCATCGTCGACATCAACCAGGAAATCACCGAGGACCTCGCGGTGGGCATCCAGGCTGCCGGCATTGAGCGCGTCAAGATCCGCTCGGTGCTTACCTGCGAATCCAAGCGCGGCGTGTGCGTCAAGTGCTACGGACGTAACCTCGCATCGGGTCGTCTGGTGGAACTAGGCGAAGCGGTCGGCGTCATTGCGGCGCAGTCCATCGGCGAGCCGGGAACGCAGCTAACCATGCGTACCTTCCACGTCGGCGGCACGGCGTCCAGAGTCAGCGAGCAGTCGCGTCAGGAAGCCAAGAACACCGGCACCGTGCGCTTCATCAACCTGCAAACCGTTCGCAGCAAAGACGGCGGCTTGGTCGTGATGAACCGCAACGGCTCCATCGTGGTGCTGGGCGACAAGGGCCGTGAAAAGGAGCGCTACGCAGTTGTGTACGGCGCTCACCTCAAGGTAAGTGAAGGCGACACGGTGAAGCTCGGGCAGACCTTGCTTGAGTGGGATCCTTACACCTTCTCCATCATCACTGAAATCGGCGGCGCGGTAGCCTTCAAGGATTTGATCGACGGCACCACGCTGCAGGAAGAAGTGGATGAAGTCACCGGCCTGTCGCGTCACGTTGTTGTGGACTCTCCGGATGAAAAGCGCCAACCGGCGTTGGTCATCAAGGGAGCCAAGGGCAACAAGCGCTACCTCATGCCGTCGCGTGCTCACCTCATGGTGTTGGACGGCGACGAGGTCTCGCCTGGCGATGTGCTGGCAAAGATCCCGCGTGAAACCACGAAGACCAAGGACATCACCGGTGGTCTGCCGCGCGTTGTCGAACTCTTCGAAGCTCGCAAGCCGCGTGAAACCGCCATCATCAGCGAAATCGATGGTGTGGTGAAGTTCGGCGAAGTGGCCAAGGGCCAGCGCAAGATTTATGTGGTTGCAGACGATGGCACCGAAAAGGAATACTCGGTTCCTCGCGGTATCCACATCAACATGCAGGAAGGCGAACGCATCCGCGCTGGCGAACAGCTCATGGATGGTCCGCTCAACCCGCATGACATCCTTGCCGTGCTCGGTGAAAAGGAACTGCAGGCATACCTGGTCAATGAGATTCAGGAAGTCTATCGTCTGCAGGGCGTGGCCATCAGCGACAAGCACATTGAAGTCATCGTGCGCCAGATGTTGCGTTGGGTGAAGATCGAAGACGTGGGAGACACGAACTTCCTGCTCGAACAGCAGATTGATAAGTTCCGCTTCCGCGAGGAGAACGAGCGTGTGATCGCCAACGGCGGCAAGCCCTGCACGGGCCGCGCACTGCTCTTGGGAATCACCAAGGCATCGCTCTCCACCGACAGCTTCATCTCGGCGGCGTCCTTCCAGGAGACCACCCGCGTGCTCACCGAGGCAGCCATCACTGGCTCCATCGACGGCCTGCGCGGTCTCAAGGAGAACGTCATCGTCGGACGCCTCATCCCAGCCGGAACCGGCATGGAGTACTACCGCAACGTGCAGCTCGCTCCGGAACTCGAAGCCGCTGCCGAAAACGTTCAAGAAGAGATTCGCAAGGAGCAAGAGGAGTTCGAACGCAACCTCGAGCTCATGCGGACCGAAGGCGAGAACGAAGCGGAAGAACTCTCCACCGAAGGCTAAGAACAAATTGGGTGGCCCATTCAAGCCTGCTTTTGGCTTGAGTGGGAACTCAGATTCAGGGCTGCATCTTCGGATGCAGCCCTTCTTTTTATTTATGGTGTACGATCCAGCAGCAACGCTGGGTGCCCCAGGTTCGCGCCGCGCTCTTTGCGGCGATAACCTGGGAAACAGCGCACTTCATTCAGGAGCTTTTCGTGAACAATGCAGCCGCGCTGCCCGCAGGCGTCACCCTCCGCGAAGCCGACGAGCGTGACATCCCTGCAATGATCGAAGTGGTCAACGCAGCGTTCAAAGCCGAAGCGTTTTTCGTCAACCGCCCGCGCACCCATCCCGTGCAGCTAGCGGAACACTTCCGCTTCGGGCGTTTCTTGCTGGCCCATCACAGCGCAGAGTTGATCGCCTCTGTCTACTACGAACTGCGCGGCGAGCGCGGATACATCGGCATGTTGGCCGTGCGTCCCACAGAGCAAGGGCGCGGGCTCGGAAAGGCCATGATGCAAGCCGTCGAGAACACTCTGCGCGAGGCTGGCTGCCGCATCGCCGAACTATCCGTCGTGAGCGTGCGCACCGCGCTGCCGCCCATCTATCGCAGGCTTGGCTACCATGAGACCGGCTTCGCCGAAGTCCCCGAGGAACTCCTGCAAAAGCTGACCATGCCCGTGCAGTTGATCAGGATGGAAAAGTCTCTGTAGGCCCATCGGCGGAGTGTTAAGCAACAGCCTGTTCCATAGCGGAACCAATCAGCAACGTTTCAGCAGCTCTGTAATTTAGTTCAGCCGGGTCTCTCTCACGGCGGGATAATGTTTCGCGGTCGGCATTGCTTCATGAATGCCTTCCCTGTGAGGAGATTCAAATGAGTCAACACGTTGCTACTACGCATTACAGAATGTTTATTGATGGTAAATTTGCCGATTCCGCGAGCGGCAAAACCATAGCTGTCATTAATCCTTCAAACGAAGAATTCATTGCTGAAGTTCCCGCATGTACCGCAGCAGACGCTGACGCAGCGGTCCTGGCTGCCGAGAAAGCACAGAAGAGCTGGGCAAAATTGCCGGCCATTGAGCGCGCCGCATATCTGCATGAGATTGCGCACGTAGTCCGCGCCAATGCTGACGAAATCGCCCACACCATCAGCGAGGAGCAAGGTAAGATTCTGTCTCTCGCCAAGGTGGAAGCCAATTTCACTGCCTCCTACTTTGAATACATGGCCGAGTTCGCCCGTCGCTTTACCGGTGAAGTGATCCAGAGCGACCGTCCCAATGAAAACATCCTGATGTTCAAGATGCCTATTGGCGTCATCGCCGGCATTCTTCCCTGGAACTTCCCATTCTTCCTCATCGCCCGCAAAATGGCGCCGGCCCTCGTGACCGGCAACACCATCGTCATCAAGCCCAGCAGTGAAACTCCGCTGAACGCCTTCCTCTTTGCAGAGCTCGTTGCTAAGACCAGTCTGCCGAAGGGCGTATTCAACCTCGTATCCGGCTCAGGTGCAGTGGTTGGCAACGCTCTGGCCCGGAATCCCAAGGTCGGCATGATCAGCTTGACTGGCAGCGTCGAAGGCGGAGTGGCCGTAATGCGTGCCGCTGCCGAGAACGTAACCAAGGTCTCGCTGGAACTCGGCGGCAAGGCTCCGGCCATCGTCACCCCCAGCGCCGATCTCGATGTGGCCGCAACCAGCATTCGCGCCTCGAGAATCATCAACACCGGCCAGGTCTGCAACTGTGCCGAGCGTGTGTACGTGCATGAGTCGGTGGCGAAAGCTTTCATCGAGAAGGTCACCAAGGCCATGGCTGCGACCACCGTTGGCGATGTTCTGGCCAAACCCGATGTCGAAATGGGACCGCTAGTCAGCAGACAACAACTGGAGAACGTCACTGCCGCCGTCGAGCAGGCGGTGAAGGATGGAGCCAAGGTACATCTCGGCGGCAAGCGCATCGCCTCCAAGAAGGGCTTCTACTTCGAGCCGACCGTTCTGACCGGGTGCCAGCAGGAAACCGCCATCATGCAGAAGGAGATCTTTGGACCGGTGCTGCCTATCTCCACCTACAAAGACCTGGATGAAGCAATTGAAAAAGCAAATGATTGCGAGTACGGACTGACCTCTTCCATCTATGCCAAGGATGTGGATACCGTCATGCGTGCCTGCAACGAACTGAAGTTCGGCGAGACCTATGTGAATCGCGAGAACTTCGAAGCCATGCAGGGCTTCCACGCCGGATGGCGCAAGTCCGGCATCGGAGGCGCTGACGGCTCACATGGGCTGGAAGAGTATTTGCAGACCCACGTCGTCTACCTCGATTACGATCGCGACAAAAAATAGCGCGCACGCAACACCACGTCCTCACCAACCGCGAGGTGGCCCAAAATGGCCGCCTCGCGCTTTTACAGGCCGCCCATCCCATGGGTTTCCCAATATATAGCGCGTATTCCCGCTTCTCAGTTCCTAAGCTCCAGCCTGTCAATTACAATCACCATGGCCAACTGTGGCCCGGAGATTCCAGGGACTGCACCCATCTATGCTGCGATTCCTGAAACAGTTGCAGATTGCGCTGCTGAGGACGCTGGAGCATGACCAGTTTGCCGTAGCGAAGGCCACGGCCTACTCCGCCATTCTCACGCTCTTTCCTGCTGTGCTTCTAATCTCTTCTATTCTTACCGCGTCACACAGCACTCTTGGCTTTGTACGGGAAATTTCCTACGCCATCGGCGGTATTATGCCGGACGGCACCGCACCTTCGATCCTCACATTTTTCCAGGGACGCAAGCCGCCTGCGCCCGTGCGCATGATCGTGACCACCTCGCTCATCACGCTGTGGACCGGTTCGGGTGCCATGATTTCCTGGATGGAAGGCTTTCGCCGCGCCTACCAAATGCCGCGCACGTGGAACCTCACACAGGAACGGCTGGTCTCCTTCCTGCTCGTCCTGATGGCTGGAATCCCAATGTCTTTCGCCAGCTTTTTGCTGGCCTTCGGCAATCAGATTGAGCACTGGCTAGCTTTTCACGCCGCCCGCGATCTCGACCTTTACATCCTGGCCATGTGGACCGTCGTGCGCTGGATGATTGCCTTGGTCACCACCATTGCGGTCATCGCGCTCATCTACCATCATGGATTGCCGCGCACCCAGCCTTGGCATCGGGTGGTTCCGGGCTCAGTGCTGGCCACCGGAATGTGGTTCGCCTCTACAACAATTTTCGGCTGGTATCTCCGTCACTACGCAGATTACGGAGTCATTTATGGCTCGGTCGGAACGGCCATCGCATTACTCATCTGGCTCTACCTGGTCTCTCTTGTAATTTTGATCGGGGCAGAGTTTAACGCCGTGCGGTCTCCGCGCTACCTCTTCGGCAGCTTCTCCAAGCTGGTGGCAGGCGGCGACACCGGCGAACGGAATCCAAAGGATTTATGACCGAATATCACAAGACACTGCCCGCCGGTGAACATGCGCTTGGAGTGTTGCCTCTGCGGCGCGCCAAGATCGTCTGCACCCTCGGTCCCTCGTCGAACACCGAAGAAGATGTTCGCCAGTTGATGCTGCTAGGCATGGACGTGGCGCGCCTGAACTTCTCCCACGGCACTCATGACGAACATCGCGACCGCATCGTCCTCCTGCGTCGCGTGGCGGCATCTCTGGGACGCACCATCTGCATCCTGCAAGACCTGCAAGGTCCCAAGATTCGCACCAGTGCTCTCCGCAACCACACTCCTGTGGAACTCGTTACCGGCGCGCGCGTCACCATCACCAACAAGGAAGTGGAAGGCACCGCCAAACTTCTCGGCACCACCTTCAAGACTCTCGCACGTGAGGCTCTGCCCGGCACGCGCATCCTGCTCTCAGATGGTCGTCTCTCGCTCAAGGTTCTCAAGGTCAAGGGTGAAGACGTGCTATGCGAGGTGGTGGATGGTGGAATGCTTGGCGAGCATCAGGGCATCAATCTGCCCGGAGCTGTGCTCAGCGTGCCATCGCTCACTTCCAAGGACAAGAAGGACCTCGCCTTCGGTCTCTCCGTGGGCGTGGACGCCGTGGCCATCTCGTTTGTCCGCTCTGCTGCCGATGTGCGCGCAGTCAAAAAGATTATTGCCGCTGCCGGGAGCGATACACCGGTCGTCGCCAAGCTGGAAAAGCCACAGGCCATAGACCATCTCGAAGAGATTCTGGCCATTGCCGATGGCGTCATGGTGGCCCGTGGAGATCTTGGCGTGGAAATGCCGCCCGAACGGGTTCCCATCATTCAGAAGCACATCATTCGACGGGCGCAGCGCTGGCGCAAACCGGTCATCACGGCCACCCAGATGCTCGACTCCATGATTCAAAATCCGCGCCCCACGCGTGCCGAAGCCAGCGATGTAGCCAACGCCATATATGATGGTTCAGACGCGGTAATGCTCTCCGGCGAGACGGCCAGCGGACATTACCCCCGCGAAGCCGTAAGTATGATGGCTCGTATCGTGCTGGAGGCCGAAGCCGACATCCGGAAAACAACACTTGCCCCGCGCCGCCGCGAGATCTTGGAGTTGACGATTCCAGAGGCAATCTGCGAAAGTGTGGCTCACGTGGCTGAAGAACTGAATATGCGCGGAATCGCGGTATTCAGTGCAACCGGAAACACGGCAGGACTGATTTCCAAGTACCGGCCGCGCGCGGAGGTCTATGCTTTTTCGCATGATCCGGCGGTCTGCAATAGGATGAACCTTTACTGGGGAGTGCGTCCGGTCCTCATCAAGGCGCCGCATTCCATAGAGGCCATGATTGATCTGACGGAAGCTCAACTGCGTCGCGCCAAGGTCGTGAACACAGATGACGTTGTGGCGATTGTTGCAGGCACTCGCATGGTGACCGCGGGTTCAACAAATTTCATCCGTCTACACCGCATTCGTCCGGAAGGCGAAGCGGGTGGCCGGAGTGCATCATCGAAGAAAATTAAGAGATAAGGATTCCTGGTAATGACCGAGTCAATACGTTCCATGGCAATTCTGAAGCCGCACGAGGGCAAAGAGCAGGAGATGTTCGCGTTCTTGCGTGAGTTCTACAGCATGATGTACACCAAGCAGTACTCTCGCGACACGCTCTTCCGGGATCGCAAACATCCCGGCATCTTCGTGCACGTTCGCATCTGGCTCTCGGACGATGCTCGCAACTCTGCCATGCAGGACCACGACGTGCATCACTACTGGATGACCTTGGCAGAATACGGAACCATCACCACCATTTACGAAGAGCTCGAACCGCTCTATTCCACACAGGAAGGCCTCGTGGAAGACATCCTCGAAGGCGGACTCTAACTCGTAGCGCCTGCGCCGCCGCGCGTGGCACCAAACATCAAAAGCGCCGGATTTGCTCCGGCGCTTTTTCGTGCCCACACCGATCCTGAAACGTGTCTAATTGACCCAGCCGGAGTCATCGTCTTTCTTGTCCATCGACGGTCCGTGATAATTTCCGTGCTCGTCAAAATATTCCTTGCGATCCGTCTTACGCATATAGACTTCAAACTTCTTGGCCGCCTGTCTCCGCTTCCATTTGTAGTAGCGGTTGCGGATGCCGAACATGCCCTCCGTAGCCGCCGTCTGCAAACCGTAGCGCGGCACAAAGCGCAGATACACCCAGCCGAACAGCGCGCCGCCAAGATGGGCAAACTCGGCCACACCATTCGATCCTCCGAACGCTCCCACAATGGCAATGAAAATCCACACTGCCACCAGATATTTCGCCCGGAAAGGAAATGGAATGGGGAAAACATAAATTTCCTGATTGCCATGCAGAATGCCGAAGGCGATCAGCAGTCCGAAAACCCCGCCGGAAGCGCCAATCGTGGCCTGTTGCCAGACTGCTCCCATCACATAAAACAACTGGATCGGCACCGAGCGGTAAGCAATGATGCCGAAGGCGCCCACAGCCAGCGTCGTGAGAGCAGCGCCAACAACGCACCAGAAATAGAACTCGTAGAAGCGCCGTTTCCCATAGTCGGACTGGAATGCCGAACCAAACATCCACAGTCCAAGCATGTTGAACAGCAGGTGCCACACGCTGTGCGGATCGTGCAGAAATGAGTAGGTGACAAGCTGCCAGATCTGCCCGTGTATCACCGCGGCCGGGCGCAGGTAGAAGTAGTGCTCAAGAAACTGCCCTACTCCGGGCACTATCAATCGGGCAAACATCATCACCAGGTAAATGGCGAAGTTCGTGATGATCAGCACCTTCACTCCGCTGGCGAACGGGGGAAAGTTAAACGGCATTGCGGACCCACCGCGTCTCATAGTTCTCCTCTGCCTGGCTGCTCCGCGTCGGGCGCCAGGCGGCAATGCTCATCCCGCCGCAGGCGCAAACGCCAATACAACATTATCCTTCGAATACGGTATTGTGTTCTCGAATTGCGAACCTTCCGGAATTACCTTTTCCGTCGGGGGGAATTTTCGCCATGGCAAAGCGCCCGGGCTTGCCAGCTCACCTGCCGGCATACAAATTCCACAAACCCACTTGTTCGATGCTGTTTTCCTCTCGGAGAAGCTGATTTTCTAGCGATTATAGTTCTCCTTCAGCCCTGCATATTGGCGCGTTAAGCCCATGTGCCGGAGCACTTCGCGCTGCCATCCAGGACCGAACGGCTCCTTCGTCATCAACATTTCCCGCACGAAGAAAAATTGTTTCACATTTTTATCTTGGGCATCCAATCGCACCGGAACTGTCAATTCTGCTCCGTCGGCACTTGACGCTGCACCCAAGAGAATCTAAATATAAATGCGGAGACAGCGAGCGCCAGCAAGCATCTCAGTCCAAATAAATAAGTGGAGGAAATTATGGTTCTGTGCCCAGAGTGCGAGAGCGATCTGGATATTGAAGAAGAAGAGCTGGACGAGGGTGAAATCTTATCGTGCACAGAGTGTGGCACTGATTTCGAAGTGGTAAGCGTGGGCCCTCTCGAACTCACCAAGGTAAGTGAAGTGGATGAAGAAGATGAGGAGGTAGCCAAGGAACCGAACGAAGATGAGGACTACTAGGCGGCGCTGGCTCAGGCCGGCCGCCGCTGCTTCCTTGGCCTTGCTGCTATGTCTGACTGCCATGGCCGCGCCCGCTGCGCCCAGGCCGGTGGCTTCGGCCAATGAGCACTATGCGCTCATCTTCGGAACGTTGTGGGGGCCAGCGAATCGGCCTGTCTACGGCGTACGTGTCAAACTGCGTCGCGCCGACCAGAAGAAATTTCGCTGGGAGGCCGTATCCGATCATCGTGGCGAGTTCGCTTTTCGTGTTCCGCCCGGCGCAGCTGACTACATCCTCGTCCCGGATGTAAAGCCCTCCGCCCGGAACCAGCCGCTGCCCCAAACCAGCGTTCACGTGGAAGGTGACGAACGCGTCGATGTCAGCCTTCATCTCTCTCAGGAGTAGAATCGCAGGTGTAAGTCCGTGGGAGGTGTTTCCGTGCGTCGTCTTGCCTTGGTTGGCGCGGCTGTTCTGTTGCTCTCGGCGTGCCTGTGCGCTCAACTGTTCGGCGGCAAAAAGGGAGAGGACGCCTCCAGCCCGCGCAATCTCACCGGCACGGTGGTCGATAAATCAGACCAGCCTGTGCCATCCGCGATCATCTATCTCAAGAACATGAGGACTCTGGCCGTGGTCACCTTCATTGCAGAAGACGACGGCAGCTATCGCTTCCACAATCTCTCGCCAAGCATCGATTACGAAGTGCGCGCCGAATCCAAAGGCCGCAAGAGCGCCGCCAAAACCCTAAGCTCCTTCGACACCCGCAAGCAGGCCCACATCAATCTCAAACTGGAAAAGTAGGAATGTAATCAGGCGTGAAGCACCCGCTCAAAACGTTGGCTCATTCGGCTATGATCGCCGCGGCGGTGCTCGCGAAGGTCAGCGTTTTATTCGGCACAAAGGGAATGATCAAGGAATAGTTATACCCCACCGTGATCGTAACCAGATTTCCTGGGTTGTTACAAGTAGCCGATGGCGTACAGGTGGTTCCCGAGGGATAAGCAGCATAAGTCGTGGTGACTGCGACCGATGTTGGAGTGATGCCGGGGTAAGCGAGGTTCTGAACGTAATTCTTAATGTCCGTCGTGCTCGCCGGGCAAGCACTCGTGTAAGCCTTGCAACCGGAACCCCGGACCGCTGCATAGCGGGTCCCTTGCTGCGCGGCAATGGCAACGAAGTGCGCGGAATATATGCCGAGGCAGTACTCGATAATGCCGAACAGGAAAGTGAACAGGATAATCGAGCAGAGCGCGAATTCAAGGAGTTCCGAGCCCCGTTCGCCACAGCCGCGTCTTTCCCGCGGCACTTGGGAGCGTATCGGATCACAAAATCGTTTCATCATTGGATCTATCTCCCTGGCATCGCCCGTCGAGCTACTACTGCTGCACCCTCATAACTGCTTGGCCGGTCAATGTGAAGCTCACCGGAACCCCAGGAAGCCACCGGTTATTAAACAACGGGCTCACACTTGCCGAGGTATTCACTTGCACAAACTGGATCGGGATAGTTTGCGGGGAGGCACAAACCGAACTGCAGGAAGTATTGGTTCCAAGGCTTGCCTCGCACTGGCAAAAATTCTTCGCGACCGCAGCCATTCCCGTGACGTTCGTTCCATTCTTGAGCGCGGCTGTCTGCATCCCCGTTAGGTCTAAAGCGGTCGCATGGTTCTGCATGCCATACTGAGCCCCGGCGCGCGCGGCACTGGAAACTTCGATGGAGTCGAAGCACACAACTCCGAACACAGCCGCCGCAATCAAGAGTGCCAGGAATAACGGCATCGTAAGAGCAACTTCGATGAGCGAAGTGCCGTCTTGGCCTGCTGCAACTCCGGTCAACCTTCCGCGGTTATGGGGCAACGTGGCCATGAATCTCTTCCTCACTCCACCACCCTCGTACCCGTAAGCGGCGTCCCCGGATTCACCATGGCATAGTCGTTCACGGAACCAACTCCCGTGAATGTAAATGTCTTAACAATGATCGAGTTGTTGAATGTCGTGGAAGAGATTCCCTCCCAGGTAATACCCGCACCGGGCAGATAGACAATTCCGCTGAGCGTCGACAACTGAATGCCCGTAAACGACATCGCGCTCGTGTTGGTCACAGGTGCGAAAAACAGCATTCCGTTATAGCTCCCGCTGGTTGGCGCAACGAGGTTCAAATATTGCGCGCCAGTGAAATTGATAGGCCCTGTAACGTAGAAGGTGACGCCCGTTCCATTCACCGCATTTGCCCCATAGAAATTAAGGGAGCCCCCGTTGTTGATGTAGTAAACGCCGGGGTTGAAGTTGATCGTTCCGGCGCTTAGGGTAAGTCCATTCCAGCACCCCGGGTTCAATGTGGTGTTCCTGGTAATGGTTGTCATACCCGAGGTGCAACTACCCGGGGATGGAGTCGGAACTAAACCGGCAAGCGGATCAGGCGTGGGAGCGGCTCCGGTCGCAGGGCAGGTCCCTCCAGAAGTGCAGGTGAACGTGTTGAGAAAGCCCCAACCATTGGACACCTGGCCAACTACGGTGATCGTGGCCGCAGTGATGGCGTCAACAAATCCGGAGAGGCTCAGGGCACTGCCGGAACTCGAGTTGTCGATAATCCCGCAATTGGGGAAATTCAGCGTGGTGAAGGCCGCAGTGATGCTGATATCAGTGGTGCCTGTACCCAACGTGTACAAACAGTTGTGGCTTGGTCCATTCGTGGCCACCGATCTGGCAGAGACGGAGATCACGCTGGGGTGAACGAGCCGGTAAAAGCCGTTCGGCTGGGTTTGCGAGACAATCACCTCTACATAACTTGAGTTGCCGGTGTACGGGCCGCTTAGGGGAGGATGGTTGACCGTGACCGTGGCGCCGTTCGTCCCGTTCGTAATGCCGTTCTGCGTAGCCGCGGCAAGGGCCGCTGCCTTCCAGTCCGAATAGACGACTTGCTGTGCGGCGGCGACTGCGGCACTGTCGGCAGCCGTTTGCAGAATCTGTTTCTCGCGATATAGCAGCCCCACATCAATCGCGAACCCGAGGAAACCAAACAGGAATAAAACCAGGGACCAGATTACAAGTAGCAGGGCTTGACCTCTCTCTCGGCGTCTGGGTCTGTTCACGGTGGCACCTCTCGGGTGAAAAGCGGCGATTTCTACTCTCAATGGAGGATGTGCTGTGGCCAGCCCCGGTTGTATGAACGAGGATCGTTAAGAAGGAGAATTTTTCCTATTTTGGGACTCCGGACTCGTTTTTAAATCCTTTTTGAATCTTCCGCACAAACAGAAAAGCCGCACGAGGCGGCTTTTCCACTATCTCGCCGGAGGTATCCGGTCGAGCAGTCTGGTCACAAAATGGACTCTATCCAGTTAAAGATTCACAAGCTTCCCGGCCCCGGAAGCCACTTTGGCCGCAAGCATGGCCTCTCCGGAACCAATGCCAAAGTGTACGTACACGTCGGGAATCTCCTTGAGCGGCATCCAGTAGCCAATAATGGTTTTGCCCGCAACAGACTCCTCGGTGCAGACGGTTTCTCCGGTCTTGAATGCGAGGTCGGCCTGGCAGCGGCTGCAATGTTCGTGATCGCCAATGGCTTCAGGATTGAGTCCGGAACACTTCGAACCTGCGGGAATCCCCATCGCGCGGGCAAAGTCATTCACTGCAAGGATTGTTCTGGTTTTGTGGATCAGCATCACTGGCTCGGGGAACGGTCCCCACATGGTCTGGAAGGAATCCAATATTCGCTGCTCTACCATTCAAACTCCTCTACAGTGAACTCACTCAATTCTGCTGGTTGGTAGATGGAAAAGCCGGCCACAGGCATCCCCAAAAGTTCGCTTCCTCGAAGCGTCCATACGTCTTTCTACTCTGGATTCTAACCTTCGCAAGCTCTGTATATTATGGCAATGAAGAAATAAATTTGTCATGTGGTCCCGCTCGTCCGGCCAGCGCGGAGCCTGTCTGACGCAAACAGAAAAGCCGCCCGAAGGCGGCTTTCCCTGACATCTATTTGCCTACTCGCCGGAGCGTTTCCAGTCGAGCAGTTCGCCGATCGTCGATGTTCCCGGCGAAGATTGCGGGTGTTTGTAAGCTTCCACTTCGTGGCGGGTTGCTTCCTCGCCTACGGCGCGCATGCTCAATCCCACCTTCTTCTCGTCCGCGTTCATCTTGATGATCTTGAACTCGAACTCCTGACCCGGTTCCAGCGTGATCTGCTGGCTGTTGGCGTCCACTGCCTCGGAGTTGTGGCAAAGGCCTTCCACTCCGTCTGCTAGCTCGACAAATGCGCCGAAGCTGGCCAAACGAAGAATCTTGCCCTTGAGCACGTCGCCCACGCGATGATCCGCGAAGAAGCTCTCCCAAACGTCGGGCTGAAGCTGCTTCACACCCAGCGAAAGGCGGCGGTTGTCGGGTTCAATGGCCAGAACAATAGCCTTGACCTTGTCACCCTTCTTTAGAACTTCCGAAGGATGCTTGACGCGCTTGGTCCAGCTCAGGTTGCTCACGTGAACCAGTCCGTCGATGCCGTCTTCAATCTCGATGAAGGCGCCGAAGTCGGTCAGGTTGCGAACCTTGCCTTCCACGGTCGAGCCAACCGGGAACTTCTCGTGCAGGCTCTCCCACGGATTGGTCTCAAGCTGCTTCAGGCCCAGAGAAATGCGGCGCTCCTGCGGGTTCACGTTGAGCACCACGGCTTCCACCTGGTCGCCCACGTTTACCAGCTTCGAGGGATGCTTCATGCGCTTCGACCAGGTCATTTCGCTGACGTGGACCAGGCCTTCAATGCCCTGTTCCAGCTCAATGAATGCGCCGTAGTCGGTCACACTGATCACGCGGCCATGCACGCGCGCCCCAATTGGGTAGCGCTCGGTGGCATCCAGCCACGGGTCGGGCGTCAACTGCTTGAAGCCCAGCGAAACCCGCTGCTTGTCGCGATCGAACTTCAAAACCTTTACCTGGATCTGGTCGCCAACGTTGACCAAATCGCGCGGATGGGTCAGCCGGCCCCAGCTCATATCGGTGATATGCAGCAGGCCGTCGATGCCGCCCAGGTCCACGAACGCGCCGTAATCGGTCAGGTTCTTCACCGTTCCGGTCAGCACTGCGTTCTCTTCCAGGTGCGTCATGGTGACGTCGCGCTTGGCCGTGACTTCTTCATCGAGGATCTGCTTGCGGCTGACCACGATGTTGCCACGCTTCTTGTTCACCTTGATAATGCGGACTTCCAGTTCCTGACCCTTCAAGGCATCCAGATTGCGAACCGGGCGGATATCCACCTGGGAACCTGGCAGGAACGCACGTGCGCCGAGTATGTCCACCGTCAAACCGCCCTTGATGCGGTCAATGACGCGAGCCTTCACGGAAGCTTTGTCGTTGTGAGCTTTTTCAATCTCATCCCATGCGTGCAGGCGCTGCGCCTTCTGGTAAGAGAGATTTACGTATCCCTCTTCCGTGTGGCCCTTTTCGACCATTACGTCGATGGCGTCGCCCGGCTGGAACTTGATGTTGCCGTCATGATCCTTGGCTTCTTCCAGGGGCACAACGCCCTCGGACTTCAAGCCAATATCGACCACGAGATAGTTGCTGTTGATGCTAACCACCGTGCCCTTGAGGACGCGGTCTTCGTTAGCGGCGAGTTCGGCTTGCTCTTGCTCGAACGACTCGAGTGCTGTTGCGAAATCTTCCGTCATGTTTTCGTTTTGTGGGTTGCGGGAGACGCCCTCGGCAGGCTTCTTCAGCAAGGTTTCTGAGATTGGGCTGTTGTGCTCGGCTGGCTGGTTGTCCGTTGGCAAACCGGTGTCCTGAGGCTGCTCGTCAGTAATAGAGTCGTCGCGGATATCGTCGAAAGCCATGATTAGCATCTGCCCCGGTGTGTGGGTACACTGCCGGAGCTTATGGAAATAGTCGGACTGCTGGCACTCTTTGAGTTGTATGGAACCTGCTTGTACAGGTTGAAACGACCAGCGGCCGGATCCCCCTGGCTTCTGCCCGGAACAGGGAGACTGTTCTGACTATAGCAATGGAAAAGAATGGAAGTCAAACCCGCCCGCCGCTCGATTATAAAGAATTGAATAAAGAATCGGGCATTTTCAGCCACCTTCAAATATTGGCCCTGAGCCCATCCAGGCCCGCCCTCGCCAAGGCTGTCCCATGAAGCCCCCAATCGTATCCTGCTCCGCCGCACCCGTGCCAAGAATCAACACGGCGCAGCCCTAAAAAAGTCCGGGCAACATGAATTTTGTTTGTTACTCTCCCCTGTATGGACTACATCTTCTCTCCGTGGCGTTACGCCTATATCACTACGGCAGACCGCGCCCCAGGCTGCATCTTCTGTGATCGTGCGCCCTCCGCGGAGGGCAACCGCGAAAACGATGAGCGCAACCTCATTCTCTATCGCGGCCAGCATTGCTTCATCATCGTCAACGCCTTCCCCTACACTTCAGGACACGTAATGATCGTGCCCTACGCGCATCTTGACCGCCTCGACCTGCTTCCCGCCGAAGCCGCCACAGAAATGATGGCCTTGGCCCAGCGCACCGAAACCGTCCTGCGCAAGCTCTATCGTCCCGACGGCATCAACCTCGGCATGAACATCGGCAAAGCCGCCGGAGCCGGAGTTGCCGGACACATTCACATGCACGTGCTTCCCCGCTGGATAGCCGATGCCAACTTCATGTCCGTGATCGCCGAAACCCGAGTCCTGCCGGAATCCGTTACCGTCACCGCCGCCCGCATCCGAGAGGCCTTGGCTGCGGAAATGAAGTAATGCGCAAAGCTGCGCCCTCCGCGATGTGCTGATGTGCGCTATGCAGATGTGATCGTGAGAGGATTGGCGAGCCTCTATGAAGTCACAGGCTCGTAGGTAAGCTTCGCGCGCTTGCGCTTCTTCGGAATCTTCCGGCAGGAAACATAAGCTCCCGTAGATACCTCGCCCATCCGAATCTGCGTGCGCTCCATGAGCTGCTCCACCGACTCCGCCGAATATTCCTCCGCTGCCCGCAGCACCACCTGTGCCGCAACCGCCGCGTCGTCCTCCGCCTTGTGATGGCGAAACTCGATGCCGAACTCCCGCGCCAGCGAATCCAGCGAATGTCTCCGCAACTCAGGCCAGCACTTGCGAGCCAGCGCCACGCTGCACACAAACGGCATTTTTTCGCACCACAAATCGTAGTGAGCCAGCGTCGCGCGCAGCACACCCATATCAAACGGAGCGTTGTGCGCCACCAGCGGACGCCCGCCGATCATCCGCTCCATCTCCGGCCAAAGCCTGTCGAACTCCGGCGCGTCCACCACCATTTCCGCAGTAATGCCATGCACGCCAACGTTGCCCGGACTGAAATACATTGTCGGAGGCCGAATCAGCCACTCCCGCCGCGCAACAATTTCATCTCCCTCGACCACGGCAATCCCCAGCGAACAAGCGCTGACCTTCATCCCGCTCGCTGTCTCAAAATCAATTGCCGCAAATCGCATCATCTTCCTTGGCCTATTACTTTCCGGACGTCCGATTGGCGGACCGAGAGTGCTCTCGAGGGTTGTTGACCTTGCTCTGTGGTTGCTCTTGCCCTTGCTCTTAACCTTGAAACCTTGAAACTTTGAAACCTGCAACCTTGCAACCCTGAAACCTTGCAACCCTGAAACCTTGCAACCCTGAAACCTTGAAACCTGCAACCTTGCAACCCTGAAACCTTGCAACCCTGAAACCTTGCAACCCTGAAACCT
>Ga0182012_10001101_pt1 | contig 29903 bp, 15 predicted proteins | sample 612S2SmetaG_FD_120486 | JGI IMG/M metagenome (GOLD analysis project Ga0182012, IMG submission 120486) | Permafrost microbial communities from Stordalen Mire, Sweden - 612S2S metaG | ecosystem: Environmental > Terrestrial > Soil > Wetlands > Permafrost | place: Sweden: Stordalen | collected...
CTCTTCGAACGGGAGTGGACCGTCCTCGCCCGCCTCAGCCATCCGAATATTGTCGACATTCTCGATACCGGCGATTGGGTGTTTAACGGAGAACGCCGCCCCTATTTCGTCATGCCGCTGCTGCCGGGCCGAACCCTGGAAGAAATCATCAAGACTTCCAGTGAGCGGCTGACCGTCGACCGAACCGTTGACATCATTTCGCAGGCTTGCCGCGGTTTGCAGGCAGCGCATGATCAAAACCTGATTCACCGCGATATCAAGCCAAGCAACATCTTCGTAATGGAAGATGACACCGTTAAGATCATCGACTTTGGCGTCGTTCATTTGTCGGACGGCCACTCCGCCGTCACGGGACTCAAAGGCACGCCGCTTTATATGGCGCCTGAACAGTTGGAGATGAAACCCGCTTCCCCGCTGTCTGACATATTTTCGCTGGCTACCGTCTGTTACGAAACTCTCACCGGACGCAAACCCTTCGCCCGCTCCAGCGCCACCGAGATCGCCGAAGCAATCCGCAGCTACGTTCCACCGGCTGCTTCCGAAATCAATCCCGCGGTAAACCAGTTAGTCAGCCGCACGGTACACAAAGCCATGGCAAAGCAGCCGTGGCATCGCTTTTCGAACGCTCGCGAGTTCGGCGATACGCTGCAGAAAGCTTTGCGCAACGAACCCATTGAGCGCTTCGAACGCTCGAAAATTCTGCCGCGCATCGAACGTGTCAAAAAAGCTTACACCGAAGGCGACTATCAATTCGCCGTCGAGATTCTGCGCGAACTAGAATCTGAAGGCCATGTCGACCCCGACATGTCGGTCCTCCATATCCAGATTGACCAAGCGCTGCGCCAGAAGAGCATTCGCCAGTTGCTCGAAAACGCCCGCATCCGGATGGAAGAGGAAGAATATCCGCTGGCTCTCCACAAAGTGGAAGATGCCTTGGCTATCGACCCGGCCAACATGGACGCGCAAACGCTCAAACAGCAGATTGAACGGCGGCGCGACGAGAATCAAGTCTCGCACTGGTTCCGCGTGGTGCGCGAACATCTGGATCACCACCTGTTTGGCCAGGCGCGCCAAGGCCTGCAGGAAATTCTGAAAGTCGATAGCTCCAACACGGAAGCGCGTGAGATGCTGGCCGCCATCGACCAGACCGAACAGGAAATCGTCAAGACACGGGAAGAGAAACAGCGTTTGTATGAAAGCGCGGTGGATGCCTATCGCAATGGCGAAGCGAGCATCGCGATTACTCATCTGGAACGGGCGTTGGCCATTGCCCGGCGTAGTGCTAAATCTTCTTCGCCCGATCTCGATGCCCAGTGCCAGAGCTTTTACGATTCCATCAAAGGCGAACGCGACAACGCTCACAACGCCTACCAGGAAGGCCGCACTCACCTTCAAAACCGTAGCATTGGGCAAGCATTGGCCATCTGCGAAGAATATCTACGTAAGCATCCCGGCGACCCGCGCTTCCAGGCCCTGAAACTGGAAGCCGAAGAAGTGCAGAGGGAAGAACAGTCGGCCGCCATTGCCGAAGTCAGCCGCCGAGTGGACGCCGAACCCGATCTCGAACAGAAGCACAAGATTCTGCAGGATGCAGCCAACGCGCATCCGGACGAACCGCATTTTCGATCGGCGCTCAAACTAATTGCCGATCGCCGCGATTTAGTGAACGCCATCGCCACCCGCGCGCGCCAATACGAAGACCGCGGCCAGTTCGCCGACGCCATCGGCCAGTTCGACATTCTTCGGAATATCTATCCTTTATTCCCCGGCCTCGATGCCGAAATGCAGCGCCTCACGCAGCGCAAAGAAGAACAAGTGCAGGTGGAATCGAAGGCTGGTTGGATCGAGCAGGTTGATGGTCACCTCAATTCCACCGAATACGACAAAGCGCAGGCTGTGGTTGCCGAAGCGCTGGCCGTGTTTCCGGCAGACAACGATCTGCTGCATCGCCAGTCTCTCGCCGAACAAGGCGCAGCCCGCAACGCCGAAGCCAACGTATTGCTCAAAGAAGGGCAAGAGTTGTGCGCCGCCCGCCATTATGCGGAAGGTTTAACTTCACTCCGCAAAGCAGAACGCCTTGACCCTCGCAATCGCCTGGCGCGAGCAGCCCTCCTGAGCGGCTTGGTTTCCCATGCGCGCGAACTCATGCCAACCGATTGGCATGCTGCTGAGCCGCTCGTGAAAGAAGCCCTGGATCTGGAACCAACTGACCCAGTAGCACGCAGCCTGCTGTCTGTTCTGGATGACAATCGACGCCAAACGGCGATCAACATCATCATTGCCGGAGCGCGCAATTATCAGGCCGACGGACATGTCGCCGACGCGTTGCAAATCGTCGAGCGCGGCTTGGTGCAGTATCCGAACGATCATCGCCTGATCCAATTCTTTACAACGCTTCGCGCCCAATCGGGCCAGCCGCTGGCGCCTGCTGTGCGGCCGTCGCTGCCTATACCGCCACCTCCCAATCCGCCGGAACCGATCTCAGCTGGACCTGACTCGGCGCTCATCTCCAGTCTGTCGCCCGAGGCCGTGGCCAACGCGGCGGCTAACGCACCGACTAACCCAGCGACTAGCGCTCCCCAGCAAAATCTATTCGCACCCCCCACCACTGACATTCCACCGAAAGAGCCAAGCGCTCCTCCGCCTTCGGATAAACCGGCGGCAGAACCCGCCCAGGCGAAGGCGAAGATAGAGCCTGTGAAAGCGACGCCCCAAGCCCCAGTCGCGCGGCGTGAACCGCCACGGCCGCCTCGTCAGCGCGATCCAGGCGTGCTTGATGAACTCAGTTTCCGCGGTCCCGTGTGGGCTATCGCCGCGTTGGCCGCGCTCGCGCTCATTCTCAGCGCCGGTATCTATCAACTCCTGCGTAAACCCAAACCGCCAACGATCACAGCAACGAACAACCTGGACGCGCGCACCAAACGTACGATCAAAGGGCCGCCGGAATTAGCCGCCGTGGCGGCCAATGCGCCTCGCTATCCTGTCACGTTTGAAGCAAACGTGGCCGATAGCCGCTTCAGCGAAGACGGCCAAACGCTGGATGCTTTATCGAAACTCAGCGCGGGCAACCACAACGTGGAAGCGTTTCACGAAGGCTATCTTCCCGAGACCAAAACTTTCACCGTCGATCCCACAGCTTCGGCGCCATTAGGCGTGCGGTTTGACTTGCGCCCGCTCTTGCCGCAACTTCGTATCAGCTCTTCGATCGCGCGCGGCCGTGTGCTTTTAGACGAAGCCGAATCGCTTGATCTGCAAGCGGGTGTCGCCACCAAAGAAGATCTGGCCGTGGGCCCGCACACCGTTAAGATTTACGATGGCCGCCGCCAAGTCTTCTCGTTCGCGTTCGAAGCTAAGCCGAACCAACTGCCGCGATTGCTCACTCCCTTGGCGGCGCAGCCGATAGGCGGAGCGGTGATAGCATCGCTGGCCGGTGCAGCGAAAATCTACACGACGGCCGGTTTGCGCGCCTCTTCATCGGCGCCCGCCGCGCCAGTTCCGCCGTTTGGCCTCGCCGTCTCCGGCACTGCGGCTAACCCGGCGCACTTTGTTCTGGATGCCGGCAAAGGCCGCGGCGCGCTGGAACAAACTGTAGATCCCTCCGCTTTCCCGACGCTCACCGTACAACTGGCTGGCGCCGCCGAGGTTGAGTATCTCGCCATTTCCGCAAACGTGCCCAACTGCCAAATCACGCTGGATGGCCGACCGCTCAAACGTCCGATGAAGGGGCAGTCTACTTCGATCCCAATCGATCCGGGCAGCCACCCGATCCGGCTCTCTTGTCCCGGCTATCAGGAACTCGAGCGGGTAGCCACTGTCAAAGCGGGCGATGCCAGCTCCCATAAACTCGACTTCGTTTTGTCGCCGACTCCTCCGGTGGCGGCTCCTGTACGTCGCGCCGTGTTCACGATTGCCGGCGCACCTCCAGAAGCACCGGTGTTCCAAAACCAGATCCGCGTTGGCACAGTGGGCGCCGATGGTACGTTTGCGCGCGAAGTGGACCCTGGCACCTTCACCTGGGAATGGCGCAAGCCTGGCTACGAGCCACGCAAAGAAACCCGCACGGTGAAAGCCGGCGATTCGATTCAGTTTGATGGAGCGATGGCTGCCTCGAGCGGGACACTGACGTTGCGCGTGGTGCCTGAAGGCGCCCGTCTTTCCGTGCGCCGCGATGCCGATAACACGGCCATCAATGTGGGCAATAATCAGCCCGTTGCCCTGCCTGCCGGAACATATAGAGTGACCGCGCAATCGCAGGATTATCGCGAACGCTCGGAAGCAGTTGTAATCGCCAGCGGCAAGCCGCTGACCTTGAACTGGGAGCTTGAAAAGACGCCAATGGCTTCAGGCCCGGTTCGCTTCTTCGAAAATGGCGACTCGTGGGAACCAGTGCCCGATGCTGACGGCTGGTGGATCCATCCAGGTTCCGGCTACAGTGCTCTACGAGCGTCTACGGGCGAAGTGAATATTGATTTCCTTCGCAAAAAGCGCTCCCGCAAAATCAACATCCTGGCCGATTGCCAAGACCATGCCAACTGCATTGTTTACTCTTTGGATGGCCATAACTTCACGGTGAAAGTCATCTCCCAAGGCGCGACCGTGCTGGATGAAAAGAAGCCGCACGGGATGGATAACAACCCGTCGTTCCATCTGGTGTTCGAAATGTCGCCGGATGCGATCGTAGTGAAGAGCCGCAGCGGGACAATTCTTTCGTCGGTGGAGCGGCAGAATCCGAAGGGCAAGTTATCCATCCAGGACGACAATCCGCTGACGATCAATTAAGCGAGAGACTCGGCTGGGGATGCGCTACTAAGAAAGTAGATTGACGTTTGTCAGCACCTGCACGTTGTGGAGAATGGCGACGATGCCATCGCGTTTCTGCTGCGGCAAGGAAGATTCGCCGACGCACCTACACCCGATCTGATTCTGCTGGACCTCAACATTCCGCGCAAGAGCGGGCTTGAGGTATTAGCTGAAATCAAGCGCGATCCTGATTTGAAATTTGTTCCGGTGATTGTTTTAACCTCCTCTGCTTCGCAGGACCGTGAAGAGGGGAAAACTAGCGGCGAAACGGAGTCAAGATTGGCTGTAAATCCGAAAGCAGACCCACCAAGGGCGTGCCGACCACTGATAATCTCGGGTGCCTGGCGCGGTAGTGCGAAAACGGGGCGACGGCCCGGATCATGTAGTGTTTCTATGACGAGAGTTCGCTGGATAGTATCTACACCCGAACAGTGGGCCGATCGCGTTCCAATCCCAAACGTTGACTGCAGAAGTATTCGAAGCGAATGCCATAAGTGTTACGATGCCGACTCCACGATTCGCGGAATAGCGGGCTTCTGGCGAAGCCGCTAAATAGCGTCATCCAACCCCGATTGTCGGGATGTTTCCAAAAATCATCCAAGCGGAGATCGAGGAAGACATTTTCCATGAGCTGAATCACTTCCATGCAGGCTGCATCTTGAGCAGTTGTCAGGGACACCCCCGCTAACGAACCCTCGGTAAGTTCAGAAAACAGTGCCTTCGATTCGTCATCGGCGCTCAGGTGCTCCAGGATTCTCTCGAGCGCCACAGCATGTTGCAGGAAGGAGTTGGTGTTAAAGCTGGCGGGTGCCCAGACATCGTACAGCTTAGCGGCGATTTCTAATGGGGTATCTCGATCTTCCGCATCGCGAAAAGCCCGGTCTGCAATGTGATAGCCAAGCCGGCGATAGGCTTCAAACTGATCCTCAGAGTAAAACTGATTGCCCGTGCCCTCATGCGGAAACGCCGGGTGACCCGAACGATACTGCGCTACTCCAATGTCTTCGTCTCCGGTAATGGAAGATTTGAGATAAATCAAATATCCATAAGTGCCGTTGCTGTAGGTGATCTTTCCGACAGCGGAATGAGCTTTGCTTTGGCCGGTCTTTTCGTCCTTTTGGATAGACGAGAGATCTAAATCAATCTTGGCGCCGAAATCGGTTTCAACGATGCGAACTAAATTTCCCAGGCTGCCGAAGGTGAGCATTTCGTCACACTCGGCATCGGATGCAATGATGACGCGAGTTTTTCGCCGGATGAGTTCGTAGACGCCGAGATTTTCGAAATGACCACCGTCGGAAACATTCACGAAATCCCGATTTTCATTGGCGAGTCCGAGCAGTTCACTCCCCAAACAGCTTGCACTCGGTGGACGATCCTGGTTCCAGGCCGACTGTGCGGGATTGGGGAACCACCATCCCAGACGCACGTTAAAAAGAGTCATCAAGAATGACACGAGTGGTGAAGTGTTATAGCCCATGTTCGGGCTCGCGGCTGCGCCTGACACGGAAATAGCCTCACCCAGAGTGATGCCTGCGGCGAAACAATCTTGGTTTCCGTCGGGCGCTATTGGCGCATAACCAACTTTCTTCCGGCTCGCTCCACTAAAAAGAGGAGTAACGGTAAAGGATGCGCTTTGCCGTGTATGAACGCTCAGATCGGAACTGCCGCCCAAATTGAGGGAACAATTGAGAATAGGGAACGGACCGCGAAAGATTTCTCCGCAGAATTGTTTCTGAGCTATTGAAGTGGGGACGACGCGCAGATCAGACATGAGGATCTCATCCCGCTGATCGAATCCGGTGAACGGGTGTTCTTGCCGTTTACCAGCCTGCCAACGTGTGGCACCGAGATAGCAACGCACCAAACGATTGCGGTAGAACTGGTTGAGGCTGAATGTATTCAGGTCGAATCGTTTGGAGAATAGCCAACCAACGATGATGGTGAGCACTGGGAAGATCCACATCCACGGCACATGTGCAAAACTTTGCGCGCCGGTGATTTTGTCCAAATTGTCGGCGTAACCCTTGGCGTCATCGACCAGTGCTTCGCGCAAAATGAGGTAAACGACAGTTGATGAAAGCGCAACGGCGCCTACAATAAACACAAATCCGCCTATTCGTGCGACAAGTTCAAGAGCCTTTGAGCGTTTGCCACTTGCTCCCGTTCTGGAACTATTACCCGCTAAAAGGCCGCCGATGGTGGAACCAACCCAAGCGAGAACTGCTCCCCATTTGATAGTTGGCCATTTTAGTTTGGGTAGTTCAAGGACTGCCCAGGGGGCAACCACCGCGGCCGCCATGACAACCAAGGCAATTGTGCCAAGCATGGCGATCCATGAACCATACCGGGTCCACCATTCCCTGGTCCAGTCGGGCGCCGATCGGCCCACCAATCCAATGAATACCGAGATCGCTATCGCCATGCCGACCATTGTGAGAAAAGGCGCTGCTGTGAACGCCATCCAATCGAGGTGATTAGATTTAGGGTCGTTACCGCTGAGCCAGACGCCGAAAATTCTCAATTCGCCGCATAGAGCGAGGTAAGCAAGCAGCGGAACGAGAATTGCCGGAAAGATCACCCCGGTGATTTTGCCTACCCATGTTTTGCCTACACTAAACCCCGCCATAGTGAAGATCGCCACACAGAAGACCAGAATTACCCAACCCGACCAGTTTTGATAACTATAGTTAAAAATATTCGAAAACTTCTGAAACGAAGTTGGATTGTGCGTCGCCTGTCCCCAAAGCAGCCCTGCCGTTAGAAAACAGGCAAACCACGCCAGGCTCGCAGTAAGGATGGTGACGACCTTGCCGTTAACAAAAATTGAGCGTGCCACGCCGCCAGCAGGTTGGCGTTCATGGGAAAGAAAAAACAAAATGCTGATTGCGATGAGAGCCATCGATCCGACCAAACTCCAGAGCGGGCCACTCAAGAATTCGGCGTTGCTCTGCGCCCATTCGAAGAGAAGCTTCTTCAAATCGAGCGTCAAGAGCAGGAGAGAGGCAAGCCATACGAACGCCGTAAGCTGAATGAGAAAGGCATTCCGTACCCACGTTAGACCCACGCTCCAGGTATCTGCGCTGAGAATTCCGGTGTGCGGCGCTAAATAGTTGGAATAGCGCCGGAGGTGGTCAATGGACGCGTCCCAATCAGTCATCCGGCTGAGCCAATATCGCGTTCGGCGAACATTCCCCACAAGCCAAGCACCGATATACCCGCCACCCGAAACCGTGGAAAGGTAGTCGACTTGACGAAGTAAGTCGAGTTCTTGGAGCTTTTGCAGAACACCCAGGTTGAATGTGGCGCTACGAATACCACCGCCAGAGAAGGCCAATCCGATGGTGTGATCCAACTGTTCTCCATTCCAGACGCGGCGGCTCCAACCAGGCACCTTCTTGCAGGAACATCGGGTATCATCCAAAAGTTCACCGCCGGGAACCGTTTGGTGATCCCGTTCCCTTCGATGAACCGCGACTTCAATATGTTCGCTGTCCTCAACCTCGCGCCAAGTCTTTAGATGCGCTGAATGAGGTCTCGGGGTCGGATCCGTGATACCGGGCGGTGGAACTGCATAATCTTCGGGATTCGCGTTCCAGTCGGCGCAATCGTCGGCAATCTCGACGGCGTTCTGAACAACATCGCAGGCGTAGCCGAAAGCCACACGAAGCACTTCCTCAATTCGCAGAGCTTCCGCCTGCGGGTCTATCATCTCCTGGTCATTGAGTTGCGCTTCGGCCGCTGGTGAACTTTCGTTGCCGTTTCTCTGAGGGGGCGTGGCTTTCCGCATGGCCAAAAGGTATAGCCATGATTGATTGCGATAAGTTACCTCGCCGTTTGGGGACACATCGGCGCGAAGAATTTTGGCTAGCCAATAAAAGTCGACAAGAGCGCAGCGTGCGGCGATCGGATTGTTGGCCGTCCAGAGTCCTTCTTTCCAGACGCTTGATGTCTTTTTCTCCCATTCGTCCACCCATTTGGTTTTGGTTTGGCTTCTGCGTTCTAAATTCACGTAAAAGCTATAGCGGCTGCGAGACCATTTCAGCATTGCGTCCGCTAAGGCTTCGAAAGAAGAGGAATGCTCCTGATTGAAATACAGCCGCCGGAGCCAAAGCTCAAACTGAATTTCTTCACTTTCGGACACGTCACGGGACTTTGATTGCCCACCGATGACCGGAAATCCATCAAGGAATCGTAAAAAGTTCTTTGCGTCAGGCGTTCGATTCTTCGTCCGGATCAGTTCTAGAAACTCTTCTGCCGCCCCTTCATTGTCCCAGCCTTTTTGACCCATGGGCGGTGACGGCAATGCAGGGATGGGTTGATTGCAATCAGAGTCAGACGTCTCGTTCTGAGCGCACACATCGAGTATGCGGCCAGCCGCGAATCGAGCATTGAAGTAGAGGTAGACGTTCAGATATTGAACAAAGGGCGGTGAGTGTTTTACTAGTTCGGAAAAGTATGGTTCTGGGTTGCCTAACCTAGCCAGCCCGCATTGCGCTCGGAATTCGTCATGTGTAATCCGTTCCAATTCAGCGTCGAGCGCAATGCGGAATCGAGTTTCTTCCCGATCTTCTTCGCTAAACCCAGTTTCCTCATGTGCCCGCAGTAACCGGCGCACCTTACTTGATTCGCCGGATTCTAATAGCGCACATAGCTCTTTCAGCTTGGGCCAGTCTTCCAGTTCTTCCATTAAACTTTCCTCCGAAATAATGGGGTCGAGTATAGCAAAGAATCGGGTTTGAGATTAAATGCTTTCCCAGTTTCGTATTCAATAGAGTAAGAACGCTCGTTGTGATGGCAGAGGGCTAGTGCGTCGTGCCCGCCGGTGAGGCCGTGGTTGTTTGGGCGCCGTACTTGGCGGCGCGCAGCCAGTTCATACCTTCGCGCTTGGTAAACGTGTAGCTGAGCGAGAAGCCGGGCTGAATGGCAAGATAGTGATAACGCAATACTTTGTCCTGGTAAAGGATGAGGTCCACTTTAGGTGTCAAGGACAGCCCGGCCCAAATCGGAAGATTGAAAGCGGGCGTAAACTTATCGAGGTAACGGGTCTGCACGGAAGTGTCGCTGCCGTGATTGTCCGTATAGAAATCGCCTTTATTGGTGAGTGTGAAGTACCAGCTCTGATCGACACGATTTGCATCGCGGCGACTCCAGATGGGAAATTTCCAATAAAAGTTGAAATAGAATCCGCCCGTTAGATAAGAGGCTACGGCGGGCATGACCTGCAAGTTTGGTTGCCCGGTGAGCGTAAGCATTGCCGGTTGGAGCGGTGCTCCTCCAGGATTCGGGTTCTTGGAATCATTATTTGTACCGCAACCAATAGGAAGGTTGGCGCTGGGGAAGCAGAAATATGTCTGGCCGCCCGTTTGCGAGATTTTATAACTTTGCAGCAGGTTACGAGCATCGATTTTCTCGTAGCCGGCCTCCAGGTAGGCGTCGCCGTTTTCAGCGCGCACCCCGATTCGTCCATAGAGAGTGTTGATGGAAGGGGTTTTGAAGATAATGTTGGAAACGTACTGAACACCAGGCTGAGGAGTGGTGGGCGCAGCGGCGGTTACCTGGGTGTTCACTGGAGAAACGAGCGGCTTTTCATAACGAATGCTGGCTTGGGCAGAAAACCAAGAGGGTCTGGAAAGCAGCGGCGTGCTGTACCGCTTCACTCCAATTACGTTCCTATTGCGCGAGAGCCGCATGGTTGCGCCGCTTTCAAAACCGATCAGGTTGTATGTGAGTGCGGGCGGCCCATTGGTCACGGTGGCTGTAGCCGGGCTGTACGAAACAATGTTGCTGTTCAAGAAACTCATGTCGCTGAGAGCGTAGTACGTCCAGGCTTTGTGATCGTAGATACCGCGCGCTTTGTAATCTGCGCCTAGGGTTTGGGTGTTAGTGTTGCTGATCAACGGGTTCGAGATGCCGTATAGGCTGGGCACGGTTTTGCTGAAGTGATTGACAAAGGCTCCGCTCTCACTGAAGTCCAAGTTCTCAAGCTTGACGGTCCAGAAGGGATGCTGTTGTACAGATTCTTCGGAATCCGGGAATGGACGGCGAGGCGGAAGGAAGGTACGGAAAAAGCCAGCCCAGCGCTGTCGCGTGCTGAAGCCCGGAGTCGCATCGTTCGGCGAAAACTTCGTGTCCTCAAAGTACTCAGGATCTATTTGCATGTCTGCGCACGGCAGATCAAGGCCGGCGGTTTTGGGATTGGGTTGCGTGACCAGAGATTTGCAAACAAGGCCAGCGATGGGACGGGCCTGCCGATGGGCGAAATCGCGGATGCGAAGAGCGGGAAGCACATCGGGCGGCACAAGATTGGAGTAACCGGTATCGCCTCCGGAAATGAAATCGGTGGTGGCAATGGTGTAGAGCGCGGTATCGCTCATGATGGAGCCATTAATGTAGTAGGTGTCGGAGTCTTTCGGATTGGCGTAAATGCCGAGAGTGACGAGATCGCGACCGCTTTCAATTTCCGTGTTCAGAGCGTTGAGATCCAACTGACCGAAGGTTGCAGATTGCTTGAGCAGCTTGCGAATTGTCGCGCCGGTCACGTGCAGCACAATGGCTTCATCGCCTTTCCAAACGACGCGGCTGATTTGATCCTGCACCTCGGAAGGGTCGAGTTTTTCCATGCTTAGGTTGTCGGCATCGTAAAGATCCCGGCTCTGGATCATGGCGGCATCCGTTTTGAGCGCGTCGCGCATGGCCACTAGAACCGCCTGAGTGAGCGGATTTGATGCCGCTGGTTTCGTAATGGGTTGGGCCTGTGCGTTTTGATTCAAACGACCTAAATAGCGTTCGGCAAGGTGCTTGAGGTCCAAGCATTTCCGCTTTGCCTCGTCTTCGCCGGAGCAGAAATCCTTTGTTGGGCTAACCAGATACTTGGGCAGGTCTCGGCTCAGCGACGCCGATGAAGGGTTGGCGAATGCATTCCATCGTGCGGACGCGTTTTGCAGGGTCCAGCATGGGCCGAAGTTATGCCAGTTGGGGGGCTGGTTGGAGGGCCACTTAGGGGAACTCGAAAGAGAGATGACTGGGGGCGGAGTGTAGGAATCAGGAGGCGAAGGCCGGCATGCCGAGGTCGGCGGCCGACTCGGACCAGCGGCCGGATTCGCGGGGTCGATGGTCGGCGACGATTCTCTCTTGATGGTCGCTACATAAACTTGAGGAACGAACACCGATCCTGCTAGCGGTCGGCCGCCATTGAAAACGGCGCTTTGCGTTCGTTTGTCGTCGGTGATGGTGACAGCTGAAATTGGTAGCGGCGGGGTGAGAGCAAAGCGCGGCGTACTCCCTTGATATTTAGTTTCATTGATGCCGGTATCGTGTTCACTGGAAGCCTGAGTTATAACCGCGGCGAACACGTTGTTGAAATTGGAATTGGAAATGAGTTGAGTGGCACGCGCGTACGACATCTGGGCCAGAAGAATCTTCGGTGCTTCCCGGCAAGCTTGACTGGCATTGCAAAGTTCGAGGGTTTGCAGCAGAGCGTAGTCGGGCGCAGTGACTTGAGCAGCGGTGTCCCAACGCTTGTTGTTGTTGAGCCAACTGGCGTTGAGCATTCCGACGTTGGATAACAGGTCTGGATCTACTACGGCAAAGATGGCAACCTTCACTTGATGATCTGCCGGCCCGCTTGGGACGAGCGCGTATGGACACGGTATGGATGGCTCGGCTTCGCACGACACCATGCCGGGCGCGGGCTGAGGGATATTCGGATTAGACCAGAACATTGGGATTTGCACGGGAAACGGCTGGCAGATTTCGTGTGTCAAGTCGTGAAACGTTTCGCTAAATTCCTTCGACGGGAACACACAAAACATGTGATTGAGGCCGGCGATTAAGTGGTCTTGCGGATTTGCGAACAAAAAAGTTATGTCGGTGCTCGCTGCCTGCTTTTTCGGGTCATACAGGCCGTTGCTCGTTGCATAGATCGATTTGCACGCGGAGATAAGATGGCTGGGCACGGGGTCTGTGCAAGCGTCGGATGACGCAATCAGGGGCATGAGGTGGGAACAAGGATTGCCCGCAGCCTTGGCTGGGTCGCCATCGGTGGCGTCCCCTTTCTCCGCGCAAATGGAGATTGAATTCGCACCAGCGTGCGTTTTCGGATTGGTGTATTCAAACACGTTTGTGTAATGCACCGCGATGTCCATGAAATTTTTCAACTCGTCTTTGCGAAAGAGGTGTTCATTTTCCTTCGCCAAGGTTGGATCAAGGATCGCTGCGCGGCGAGCACCGTGAAGAACGAATTGGCGCTTCCAGGGCAAGACATTGTCGGGCAGATCGAGTGAGGCCGGTCCGAAGTCGGTGTGATAGCAAGCGTGATCATTGCCTGTGTTGTAGTGGCAGGGCTGAGCCAAACGTTCGGGGATACGCGGGTGCGCATTCAGTGGTCCCGGTGCAACCGTTGAAGAAATAATGAGGTTCTCGGCCAGCATGTGTACGTGCTCCGGGGAGTCGGGGAAATGGCTGTGTTCTAGGTAATTCGCGATCTGTCGCAAATACTGCGGACCAAAGTAAAAGTCGTGCTTGCCCGGTACCACCGCCGTGTACTGCGCCTTGATGAGAAAGTCGGCCACGTTGTCAAAGAACGGCTCGTCAGAGAGATGGATCTCTTGCTGGCACCAGGTGCTCCAGTAACCCTTGCCGTCGACCACGTTGTAATTGAAATAATCCTTGGGCAGGTGGATAGCGGCCGAATAAAAATCATCCCGATGCTCATCACAGGACCGGACGCGCGGTGACCGCACGAGTATGGATCTTCCATAAAGATCCGGTGAAAAGTTATCGCCCATGGCGACGCGGAACTGCGGCACTTTGCTGTCGCTCGCAATTTTGAATTGCTCTAGAAATTCCTGGGCAATCTTGTTGGGAACCGGCAAAGGATCTTGGGGCAGAGTTTGCTGGTCGGGGATGCGAGCATAGCCGAGAGTTCGACCGGTGTAAAGGATCTGGTAAGTGTACGGGGCGTCTTTCGCAGCGGGAGCAGATGCTGGAATCGCAGTTGCGGATTGCGCAAAGAGGTTCGGAAGCTGGAGCGCAAAGGCGAGTATCAATGGTAGATAAGTTGTCTGCCGCATAGTCTCGGTCATAATAGCGTTGAATCGAGGCAAAAAGGGACAGGCGATTCTGAGCCACGGCGCCAGTTAGTTGCTACGTTTTCAATCTGCGCGAGTGCATAAGCCAGAAGATATGCTGCAGGAGTTTGCGGATTCGCGCCAGTTGTCCCGAACAAGACCCGCCAATTAGTCAACATCAGTCAAAGGTGGCACGGCCATGTTCGCAAAGAAGACCGGATCTTAAGTAAGTCGGGCATGCAGTCCTATCCTCCTCGCGGCTTCCCCTTGGCTGGTGCAATAGTTGGGTCACGAGCGTCTAAGTAAACCCAGTGTAGTCCCCTCAGTTGATAACCTTCGAATCCAAGTTACGGGCGTCAAAGATCGGAACGGAAGGGATCCTGCATTTGCAATCTATACAATAGGTTCACGGATTCCCATTCGATTCACGGCTTTTCCTCTGAGGTGTCCAACAGAGAACGGAGTGCCCTTCTCGCAGCGGTTCTCGGAATAGCGCTCGTCGCTTTCGTAACGGGCTGCGGCAAGAAAACTTCGTCGCAAAAAGTTGATCCGGATGCGCAGCAGCCGCAAGCATCCCTGTTTAATGTTGCGAGCAACCAGCTTGCGCGGCTCCGTGTCGTTCCCGCGCATACCTCTACTTTCTCCGTTTCGATCCACACTACAGGCAACATCGATTGGGACGCAGATCACACGACTCAGGCCATCACCCAAGTCAGCGGCCCCGTGACGCGTATACTCGTCGACGCGGGAACCACAGTGAGAGCCAATGCACCTCTTCTCTATGTCTCAAGCACCGATGCTTCTAACGCAATTGCCGTTTATCGCAAGGCCAAGAACGACGAGAATTTGGCACGTCGCGTGATGGAACGATCAAAGGAACTACTCGATCATGGGGCCATTGCGACTAAAGACTACGAAGATACGGTTTCAGCGTTTAACGATGCTGCATCGGACGCTCAAAATAGCTTGCAAGCGCTACGAATCTTTGGATTGACACCGCAGGACATCGACGACGCGCAGCGGCAGGGAATGCCAATTCATCCGGAAATTGCCCTCCGCTCCCCAATTGCCGGCACCGTCGTTCAGAAGACCGTCCTGCCCGGCCAACTGGTCCAAGCGGGTGCCACCACCTGCTTTCTCATCAGTGACACCTCTACCGTCTGGCTTTTGGGCCACATCTTCGATCGCGATATTTCTGCCGTTCATCTGGGAGATCCAGTGGAAGCAACGAACCCGTCTTTCAATCATGCCTTCCATGGCGTGATCTCTCACATTGATGCGCTGGTAGACCCGAACACCCGTACGACGCTGGTCCGTGTGGTCATGAAAAATTCCGGCCAGTTACTCAAAAAAGACATGTATGTGGATGCCGTCATTCACACCCGAACTCGGAACAATGTTTTGACTGTGCCGGTCTCAGCCGTGCTGCGCGACGCGCAGAATGAACCTATCGTCTATGTTGAGGCGCAGCCCGGCCGGTTTGCCCAGCGCATTGTAACCACCGGCGTTCAACAAGACGGTGAGGTTGAGATTCTGAGCGGCCTCACGATAGGTGAAAACATTGTTTCCGAAGGAAGTATTTTTCTGCAATTCGCCAGCACTTATCAGTAAGGTCTCCGCCACTTTATGATCTCGCGTCTTGTTTCCTTCGCCCTTTCGCAGCGGTTTCTCATTGTCGCCGGATCTATCATGCTCATGATCTGGGGAGCAATCTCCTTCCAGCGTTTGCCAATTGACGCTTATCCCGATCTTTCTCCTCCACACGTAGAGATCATCACCCAGTGGCCTGGCCATGCGGCGGAAGAAATTGAGCGGCAGGTCACCATCCCTATCGAAATTGAAATGACCGGAATTCCGCGGTTGGAGTTTCTTCGTTCGGTTTCACTCTACGGGCTATCGTCCGTCCAGATGAACTTCGAGTACGCCGTCGACCCCTACTTCGCGCGCGAGCAGGCGTTCGAACGCGTCGCCGATGCCACCATGCCCGCTGGTGTCACGCCCTCGCTCTCGCCCTTGTTCAGTCCCAGCGGCCTGATTTACCGCTACGTTCTGCAAAGTCCCGATCACACACCGCAGGAACTGAAGATTATCGACGACTGGGTCCTCAATCGCCGCTATCGTGCAATTCAAGGCGTGGCGGACGAGTCAGGTCTAGGCGGCACAACAATGCAATATCAGGTGCTCCTCGATCCCAACAAGCTCATTGCCTACGGTGTTACCGTGCCGCAGATTCTGCAGCAACTGGGTGCCAACAACGCCAACTCCGGCGGCGGGTTTTATTCGCAGGGTGGTCAATTCTATTACGTCAGCGGTCTTGGCCTGGTGCGCGATACCACGGATATTGGCAATATTGTTCTGGCCGTTCACAATAGCATCCCGGTTTACGTGCACGACATTGCCCAAGTCCAAATAGGTCACGCGCCCCGACTTGGCCAGTTCGGCTTTATGCGGCAAGACGACGCGGTGGAAGGCGTCATTCTGATGCGTGTGGGCGAGCAAGCTCAGGTTGTGCTCGACAAAGTGGCGCAAGTCACTGACGAAATCAATCGTAATGTTCTCCCGGCCGACGTAAAGGTGGTTCCCTACTACGACCGCCACGCACTCATCGATGAGACGACCAGCACCGTTGAGCGTAATCTTCTGCGCGGCATGTTCCTGGTGCTCGTCGTACTGGGGTTAATGCTTTTCAGTGTGCGCACCGCGTTGATCGTAGCGGTAACAGTCCCCTTCTCGCTGTTTTTTGCGTTCATCTGTCTCGATTGGCGGCACATTCCGGCGAACTTGCTTTCCATTGGCGCGATCGATTTCGGAATTATCGTGGATGGCGCGGTTGTAATGGTGGAGAACGTCTTTCGTGAGTTAGCAGAGCATCGCGGGCACCCCCACGACGTTGTGGAAGTGATTCGCATCGCGGCGCGAGACGTGGAACGGCCCATCTTTTATGCGGTTGCAGTCATCATAGCCGGCTATTTGCCCATCTATGTCTTGAGCGGACCCTCCGGCCGTTTGTTCCAGCCGATGGCCGACACCATGTCGTACGCGCTGCTTGGCTCACTTTTGTGCGCCCTTACTCTGCTGCCCGTTCTCTGCGCATACTTTATGCGCAACGTCCACGAGCCGCGGGCACGTGCTTTCGAACGGTTGCGCGGTGCCTATGAAAGCTTACTCGGATGGTGTTTGCGCAATCGTGTGGCTACCGTAGCTCTGTGCGGCGCGGTATGCGCGGCGTCACTTCTGCTGATCCCATCTATAGGTGCTGAGTTCATGCCGCACCTCGACGAAGGAGCGATGTGGATTCGCGCCACCACGCCGTATTCTATTTCGTTTGAGGAAGCAAGCAAACTCTCACCGCAGATTCGCGATATCTTGTTGAGCTTCCCGCAAGTCACTACGGTGGCGAACGAACTGGGTAGGCCTGATGACGGCACGGATTCCACTGGCTTTTACAACAACGAGTTCTTCGTGGGTCTGAAGCCCTATGACGATTCCGCCTGGCGCGCCAATGGTTCCGCCAGCCTTCATACCAAGCTGGAACTCAGCAACGCCATTCAGAAAAAGCTATCGTCGTTTCCCGGCGTGATCTTCAACTACACGCAGCCCGCCGAAGACGCTGTAGACGAGGCGGAGACCGGACTCAAGAGTGCCTTGGCAGTCAAGATTTTCGGCGCCGATCTCAAGACTCTCGAGGATCGGGCTGCGCGGGTCAAAGACGTTCTCCAGAAAGTGCGCGGCATCGATCAGATTACGATTGTGCGCGAGTTGGGGCAACCGACCCTGAATATCACACCGGATCGCTCCAAAATCGCTCGTTACGGTTTAAATGTCAGCGACGTAAATGCCTTGGTGGAAACTGCAATTGGCGGCACGGCAGCTACGCAGGTGATTCAAGGAGAGCGCCAGTTCGACCTCATCGTTCGGATGCAGGAACCGTTTCGCCGCAATGCCGAGGCTATTCGTAATCTTTTGATTGCCACGCCCGATGGCCAGAATCTTCCACTGAGCCAGTTCGCCGATATCCACGAAGAAAGCGGCGCTTCCTTCATCTACCACGAGTCGAATTCGCGTTACATCGGAATTCAGTTCAGCGTCAATGGGCGCGATCTGGCGAGCGCTGTTGGTGAGGCGCGACGCAGAGTGGACGAGGCCGTCAAACTTCCCATCGGTTATAAGTACGATTGGGGTGGCGAATACAAAGACTACCTCGCTGCGATGCTGCAGATGCGAACCGTACTGCCGCTTACAGTTTTCCTTATTCTTTTGATTCTGTTCGCGTTGTATGGCAACCTGAAATTCCCAATGGTGATTCTGCTCAGCGTTCTCATGACAGAACCTGTGGGCGGCTTGCTCGCACTACGCTTCACGCATGCGAACTTCAGTGTGTCTTCGCTACTCGGCTTTATCGCGCTAACCGGGGTGGCTGTACAGACCAGTGTGATTCTTTACTCGTTTATCAACAAGCTGCGGTTAGAGGGGCAGGCTATCCCCGCCGCGATCCTGAATGCCTCCATGCTGCGGTTACGTCCCATCATGATGACTGCTCTTGTGGCGTGTCTTGGCATGTTGCCCGCCGCCACATCTACGGGAATCGGCAGCGATTCGCAAAAGCCGTTCGCTATCGTGATCGTCGGTGGTTTGATTTCACGGCTGGCGCTTTCTATCTTCCTCTCGCCCGTGCTTTATTCGCTGATCGCTCGCGAAGGAGATAAACTGCAAGTTTGACGAAGGCGAATGGCCAAACGGATTGATCTTCGCGTTACTCGCGGTTAACTCTGTTCCACCGCTGTGTGCAGCCAATCCTTTCCGCTAGCTTGTTTTTGCACCGAACAGCGTGCTTTCTGAATGTGGCGTGGCGAGGAACTTGACTCAAATCTTCCGTGTCTCGGGCGGCCCGAGCCCCTGGTGAGATCGGCGATCACGAGCACGGAGACAACACCGAATATGCCGGCCGCCACGCCATCTAAGACTTGAATCGCCACTAGAGCGTTGGTGTCGTGAGTCAACGTGTAAAGAACGCCGCGAATCGGCAGGACTCCGAATGCCATAAGCAACAGCGGTTTTCGACCCCATGACGCGGCTTTTCGCCCCGACCATGAAGAAATAAACGTAACCACCAACTGCGTCGTCACTACACAGGCCGACATGAACATCATTGAGCTTCGACCTTGGCCTTTGGCCAGCATCTCACCCAAGAGCGGTAACATGGCCGCGTTCGCAAAGTGAAACATAACCGCGCATGTCAGGAAGACGAGCAGGCGATGTTCCTGAAACAGTACGCGTATACTCTTGGCCCGGTCTTTGCTGTCGCCATCCTCGGCGCCGCGGGCGATTTCGTAATCGATGTCAGCGGGTGAGATCAACGGATTCGTGTTGGAGGGCGGCATGATTGCGCTTACTCCACCGATGGGAACGAACGAGTTCTCTGTGGTGAAGTTGGGCGCTAAGGTTGCGGTGTCGGGATTGGCGCACTCTACGCCGGGAGGTCGGGCTTTGGTCGAGATACAGTCGATTACGGCCAACGGGCAAACGATTGCTTCGAATAGAGGTCCGCGTGTAGGTCCGGACGAGGACGGACCGGCAGGCCCGCGAGGAGTCAGAGCCCCCGCACCACCGCCACCTCCAGATCGTTAGGCGCCTAGCGTCAACCCATTGGGAACTCGTCTTTTGGCGAGTTCCTATTTGGGCGGTGGAGGCATCCATATCTACAAGATCCCTTGAGGAGTGAACGTATGAACGCAACTTGGATATTTCCTTTCATTATTTTGGGCGGAGCGCTGCAAACCTGTGGCGCGGCCATGAATGCCCAGCTCTTTCAATCGTTAGAAAACAAATGGCTCGCGAATGCAGTCTCGTTCGCGCTGATTATGGCCTTCTTTGTATGCGTATTCGCTATGTTTCCGCACCCCTTGCCCACTGGCGCCGCTTTGGCAAAAATGCCGTGGTGGGCCCCTTTGGGAGGCTTGGTGGGAGCGGTTCAGGTGTATGCCGGCCTGACCCTGGTGCAGAACGTCGGGGCAGGCCCTTTTGTAGGAATCACTGTCACCGCCGCGTTAGTAACGTCGCTTGTCTTAGATCACTACGGTTGGTTCCACATGCCCGTGCATGCTATCAATTCGTGGCGTGTGGTTGGGGCGGCGCTAATGGTCGGCGGTATCTCGCTCATCGCTCGAAACTAACAAGGAGTAAACAATGATTTCATGGATTCACTTTGGCGATCTTCACATTAGTGAACGGGATGAACAGAACTATCGCGATTTTGTCTATTTGATTGACGAAGCAAATCGTCAGATGGCGGCGGGAATCGCCTTCGCGATTTTACCCGGTGACAACGCAGACGATGGCGAGGAAGATCAGTATGAACTCGTTCGCTCGGCCCTGTCGCGCAGCCGCTTTGCGGTGCACGCGATACCCGGCGACCACGACGTAGCCAGCGGAAGTCTCGATCTGTTTCGCCGTTATGTTTGTGATGCTCCCCACCGCAGCCTCACGCTGGGCGCTTACCATTTCGTGTTCTTGAACAGTGTGGCAAAGTGGCAACCGCCGCTGTTTGGTTTAGGCTCTGAGCAAATAGCTTGGCTGCAGGATGATCTCAATCTCGCTGTTCGAAGCGGCAAACGTATCGTCGTCTTCATTCACGCTTACCCATCGGAACACGGCAGCGACGCAAGTCTACCTCGCGAACTGTTCTCGCAAAGCGGCGTTGTGCTGGTTGAGATGGGCCACACCCATTACAATGAACTGGCGAACGATGGGCAGACCATTTACGCGGCGACGCGTTCCACCGGCCAAGTGGAAGAAGGCGTCCCGGGCTTCTCAGTAACCACCCTCGACAATGGCGTCGTCAGTTGGAAATTTAAGCCAATCGGAGAATGGCCGCTTGTGATGATTACTTCGCCTGCAGACCAGCGCCTGATCATCGACCCATCGAGCCCGGCCCAAGTAGTCCGAGGCCCCATCCAAGTTCGTGCACGAGTTTGGGGTGACGCCATAGAGAATGTAACTATGTCGGTCGATAATGGCGAGGCTGAGTTGATGGTGAAGCTTGATGATTGCACATGGGCCGGAGCATGGGCGTCTATGGAATCGATGGATGGAGCGAATGTGATCACGGTGACAGCGTTATCTCAACACGGTCGGATGGCCAAAGACAGCATCAAGGTATACAGCAATCAGCAAGGCAAATACCCTGTGCCCATTCGCCAGATCATCGACTATGAGAACGCGATAGGCGAATGGCCCGAGAAACACATATTGGGCACGCAACTCGGACCAAATGAAAACGGCCGTCATTGGCCCTCCCGGCGAAAGCGGGAGCGCGTGACTCAGTGAACACCGCCCTCGTATGGTCGATTGCCGTAGGCGCGATTGCGGGCGTTTTATTTCGCCCAAAAGATTGGCCCGAAGCAGTTTGGGCCTGCTTGGGAGCCGCGCTCATGGTTGTGTGCGGCTTTCTTCCTTTGACACAAGCAGGCGCGGCCATCGTCAAGGGAACAGATGTCTATTTGTTTCTAACCGGCATGATGCTGCTGGCGGAATTAGCTAGGCAAGAAGGTGTGTTTGACTGGTTGGCGTCGCTAGCCGTTGCCGCGGCCAAGGGGTCGCGCGCACGGCTCTTCCTATTGGTCTACCTAGTGGGGACCGCCGTTACTGTGTTTCTTTCAAACGACGCAACTGCCGTGGTTCTTACACCCGCCGTCTATGCAGCCGTTCAAAAGGCACGCACGAAGGCGCTCCCTTACCTGTTTATCTGTGCGTTCATCGCAAATGCCGCAAGCTTCGTACTGCCGATCTCCAATCCCGCCAATCTTGTGGTCTATGGCAAGATTCTTCCGCCGCTCATTCCGTGGCTGCGCACTTTTCTGCTGCCATCTATCTGCTCCATCTTCGCCACCTACGCAGTGTTGCGATTTGTCGTGCGCAAAGATATTGAGGGCAAGTTAGAAGAAGACAGTGAGCCGGCGAACTTATCCAAACAGGGCCGTTTCGCAGCCTGGGGCATTGCCGCGACAGGCCTTGTTTTAATTAGCGCCTCTGGGTTTGGTTTGGATCTGGGCCTCCCCACGTGTATTTCCGCGGCCCTCGCTGTGCTCATTGTGACTCGCTCCAGAAGCCAATCCATTCGCGACATTGCGAAAGGTGTTTCCTGGAGCGTGCTGCCGTTGGTCGCGGGTCTCTTTGTCCTGGTGGAAGCCGTGAACCTTGCCGGCGCGCTCAACGGCGTTGGTGGAGTGTTGCGTTGGTGCGCGGCCTCGCCGCACTTCGGCGTATTTATAGCATCGTTCGGCATCGCGGCGCTCTCGAACTTGATGAACAACCTGCCCTCAGGTCTGCTGGCGGGAGGAGCACTACAAGCGTCTTCGGTAGCCGCTCACATCCGCGATGCCGTTCTGATTGGTGTCGATCTTGGTCCCAATCTTTCCGTCACCGGGTCGCTTGCTACGGTATTGTGGCTCATTGCGTTGCGGCGGGAAGGCGAACGGATGAGCAATTGGCAGTTTTTGAAGGTTGGTTGTCGGGTCATGCCGCCCGCTTTATTGTTGGCCACCTTGGCGGTCTCGCTGCTGTCTCGTTGAGATAGACTGATGCTCTATGAGCCCGAAGAAGGTACACAAGTCAGCCAAAGCGGTCGCCGGATTCACAGACGAGGAACGCGCCGCTATGAAGGAGCGGGTCCAAGAACTGAAGGCCGAAGCGCGAGGCTCGCGCGCGAAAAATGCCGACGGCGAGGATGAAGTGCTCGCGAAGATTGCCGAGATGCCGCCAGCAGATCGAGTTATGGCCGAGCGCATCCATGCCATCGTGAAAGCCAGCGCCCCGACCCTCTCGCCAAGAACCTGGTACGGCATGCCCGCTTATGCAAAGGACGACAAAGTTGTCTGCTTCTTCCAGAGCGCGCACAAATTCAAGGCGAGATATGCGACGTTGGGCTTCAGCGACAAAGCAAATCTCGACGAAGGAAACATGTGGCCGGCCGCTTTTGCTCTGAAGCAGTTGACCCCTGCCGATGAAGCTAAGATCGGCGCCCTGGTGAAGAAAGCATTGAGCTGACCACAGCGCCGCGTTCGTCACATCTTGGGCGTTAGATGAATTAGGGCGCCAGGATTGTCGTCTTCCAGCATCCAGAGCGAACCATCGGGGCCTTCTTCCACATCTCGGATGCGGCGGCCGACGTCCCAGCGCTCGGCACCTTTGGCACCGCCATGCCCGTCAAAGATGATGCGGTTGATTGACTTGCTCCCCAAGCCGCTGATGAAACCGTTGCCATTCCATTGCGGGAAGGTCTGCGTGCCGGTGTAGAACATCAGGTTGCCAGGCGCAATGACGGGCACCCAATAGAGCACCGGCTTCGCAAGATCGGGCCGCGTGTCCGGGTTAGGAATGGGCACGCCGTTGTAGTTCTTGCCATAAGAGACAAGCGGCCAACCGTAGTTCTTGCCCTTCTCGATCAAGTTCAACTCGTCGCCGCCGCGCGGACCATGCTCTACCTCCCACAATTCTCCATTGGGCGAAAAGGCCAAGCCGTACGGCGTGCGAACGCCACTGGCCCATGTTTCAGCCGGTGTCAGGTTGGGGCCAGTAAAAGTATAAGTGCTCACCACCTTCGCGGTCTTAGCGGTTTCGGTGTCACTCGCCGGATCGATCAGCGGAATAGTGGCGGCGCCAGTCTTGCCGAAGTTGGGATTGCCGGGCGCCGGTTTGCCATCCAGCGTCAGGCGCAGGATCTTGCCTTCCGGCTGATCCGGATCCTGAGCAGGTGTAAAGCGTTGGCGGTCGCCAACGGTTAGGAATAGATACTGGCCGTCGGGTGAGAAAGCAACCTGTGCGCCCTCCTGCCCACCTTTGCCCCGGGGCAGCTGACGCCAAATAACAGTGAGGTCACCCAGTCGAGCGGATTTAGCGGTGGTCCGCAGCTTGGCACGGGCAAGTGCCAGGCCGCCGCCATAGTCGCCTGGCTCTGCATAGGTCAAATAGATACTCTGGTCAGTCGCAAAATGCGGCGAAACGAAAACACCGTGCATGCCATTCTGGCCCTCCCAATAAACGGGGGGCGTCCCGGCCACCGGGATCTTTTCTCCCTGCTGCGACACCAGCCAAACCGGACCGACCTTTTCGGTAACCAGCATTCGGCCATCCGGCAGAAAGGCCAACCGCCACGGCAATTCAAATGTGGCCACTGTGGTCATAGTGAACGGCAGCGTGGCTTCGGGCTTCAGTTCGCCTATGTTCACCTGGGCCAAGGCCATCGCTGGTACAAGGGTGAACAGCAGTGCCGTTTTCGATAATTTCATCAATGTCTCTCCTGGCAGCGAACCGCCGATTGTAGGTGATCCGGGTGCCGTTGTGAATGGTAAGCGACCGTACGGTCACGTTTTATGAGTGCCAAACGAAAACTATTTCGGACAGGCCTTCGTTTTTCTCTTCTAGCCTGTATTGTACTGAAGTGCGGGCCGTGCAGCGCAGATTGCGGATATGATCTGGAGATGCTTGCGTCTCTGAACATGCCTGCCGACAAGAGGCGCTTGCTCGGCCATATCGTTGATGCTCTCCGCGATGTGCCGAACGTAGTCGCGATCGTCCTCGGTGGTTCGTACGCGAGTGGTCTGGCCAAGTCTAACTCCGATCTCGACATTGGCTTGTACTATCGCGAGTCGTCGCCTTTCCCCATTGGTCACGTCCGGTCTGCGGCCGAAAAGGTTTCTATACCTGAATCGGTACCGATTGTGACGGGCCTCTATGAGTGGGGACCGTGGGTGAACGGAGGTGCGTGGATCAATACACCAGCGGGTAAAGTAGATTTCCTTTACAGAAACCTGGATCAGGTTCAAGCCGTGATCGACGAGGGACACCGCGGCGTGTGGCGGCACGACTACGATCAGCAACCACCTTTCGGCTTTCGTAGCGTGGTGTACTTCGGAGAGATCGAGATCTGCGTTCCGCTTCATGATCCAGAAGGCGAAATAGGCCGCCTGAAGCAATTGGTCGCCGAGTATCCGGCCGCCCTGAAAGATCGGATCGTGCAAGATTGCTTGTGGGGAGCCGAGTTCAGTCTCTTGTTCTGTCGCCAGTTTAGTGACAGCTCCGATATCTGTAACGCAGTTGGTTGCATGACTCGCGTGTCACAGTTCCTCATACACGTGCTCTTCGCGCTCAATAGACGCTACTTCTTGAGTGATAAGAGCGCAAACGGGCTGATCGATACTTTCCCAATTCGGCCGAATGATTTCACTTCTCGCCTGGCAAACGTCCTCGCGAGCCCAGGTCTCCATTCAGCAGAACTAAACAAGTCAATCGAATCGCTCAATGCACTATGGCTAGAGACAGTTAATCTCACCGCCGGAACCTACAACCCGCGCTGGGGTTCTGCACGCGGGAAACTCGCTTTGTAGGTGACGCCACGCCCGTTTACATGCTCGTGAAATGGGTTCGCCGGGCTAGGCGAGAGAAGGGCGGGGCGGCTGGGCTCCCTTGATCAGGAGCCAAAGGATGATCGCCCCTTCCCCAACGAAAAACGGAGAGGCGATTTTTGAAACTCGATCCACATAGTTCGGTATGAGCAATCCCGTAAAACTAATGGCGAGATAGGCGCAGCCATTGAGGATCAGCCCCATGCCTATGAGCCGAGGCAGAAAGACCGACCGAAACACTAGCACTCCGAAAGGAAATAACCATAAACCGGCAAAAACTTCGTTTACCAGGAAACCATGCTCGTGAATACGCAGAAACAGCAAGACAAGTGCATCCCTCTGAGGTTGCGCAAGCGCGGAGAGGAAACCATCTCCGCGCGCGAGCAGCAATGCGGCAATGTCGTTGAGCACGTTGACCGTATCGAGGACGGCCGGGATCAATCCTCCGAGGATCACCATGTACACAGCAAGTTCTTGGCCCACTCCCTTGAACAATCGATAAAGCGCGAGTGCGACGACGAGGCAACTGAGGCCCGCCAGCAGGTCACTGACAATACCCACTCGGAAGAGAAACTCGTGAGAAGCGATGTTATGCGCTGTAGCGCTGGCATCATCCCGCACGATGAGCTTGCCGGCAATATAGATTGGGCGCACTACCGAGAAGCCGAGAAGCAAGTAAAGCAATCCGGCGACTCTTCCCGGGTTGTAACTCGAAGTCATCCTCCTCCTATGAACAAGCCGGCAATGATAGTTCACACCATCGTCCTGCTTGGTGCCGCACGTACGGATAGCTTTTATTCTGGCCCAATAGTACGTGCGCGAGAGGGCAGCTGTCAATCGATTCTTACGCCGCTGGCGACTGGCACAAGCCGCCATAGCTGGCACGCGCCATTTTCCCAATCCGAACCGGAATTCAGCGTGAGAGTCGTTGTGCAGTGATCGGCATCTAGATACTGTCCGCCGTGCTTCAACTGCAATCGGCTCCAGCCCCCACCCGCCGGAACAAAACGCCAGAGTTGGCAAGCGCCGTCCTCCCAATCGGACCGATTGCTCAAGCCAATTTTTGCCGTGCAATGATCGGCATCCAGATACTGCCCGCCATGCTGCAACTGCAGTCGGCTCCAGCCCCCGCCCGCTGGCACAAAACGCCATAACTGGCAGGCGCCGTTTTCCCAGTCTGATTGGTTACTCAGCCCGACGGTGGTTGTGCAGTGATCGGCGTCTACATATTGTCCGCCGTGTTTGAGCTGCAATCGGTAATAGGAGTTACGGTCGCCGGGAGTTTGCGATGTCAGCTGCGGTTGGAAAAGAGTGAGACACAACATAGCGATCAACAGCCTCAACGAGGCGGCGCCCAGATTTTCTTTCCAGTACGAATTTGAGGTCATGCGAGGAATCCTTTCGGTTCTCTAGTGCTGTCCGCACGGCCCCGGTTTCAAATAAAGCGAAAGACATTGGGAAAAGGGATCTTCCCAAACGCGAACGGCAAAGTCTGTAAGGCTTCCATCACTGCAACGCCTTCTGGGGAGCCGGGTCCGAACGTTTGAGATCCGTCCGTGTGGCCCAAAGCAAAAAGAAATAAAATGATTGACGAAAGGCGGAACGGTAGTTTAGCTTCGCAGAATGCTTCTTAATATTAGTGCCTCTCGGAACGGGCGCCGCCAACCGCTCCAATAAAGACAGCGCTAAAAATCGCCGCCCAATCAGCTACCGAGGAAATAGCTCGGCGATGCTCTTGGCGGTGAGAAGTCGGATTGCCAAATCTTCCAACTCAGGGAGAGTCAGCTTAGCGAGGCGTTTTTTTGTCGTAGGGGAGAGAGCACCAAACCGCGCCGCCAGCATACGCTGCGCTAGGCCAGCCGCTTCCTCAATTTTGCCCTCTAATTTCCCTTCAGCTATGCCCTCAGCTCTGCCTTGCCTGCGCCCTTGGCGGATGGCCGGACCAATCACCGAGTGATCCATAATGTCATTGAGTATGGGCATATGTTTTGCCTCCTGTTCCACTACGTCGGCTAACTGCCTGATCCCGGCTAAAATCATCAGCTTCGAAAACGCAATTTTTCGGGAAGACCCCTTCATTTTAGCAATGCACTCCAAAATACGCCGGACAGTTTCCAGCCTGTCCGTATAGCGCCCCAGAATCGATAGAACGGCATCGGCGGGATGATTACTCTCCAGCAAAGTTTCCGCATTCCAATGCCGGATGTCGATCATTGTATACCGGCAGATCAGACCAGGAGTGTCTAGCTCAGACGGCATGCGTAACCGCTGGGTCCCTACATAAAGAACGTACATCTTAGGGAAGCGTCCGTATTTCCGCCAGATGAGCAGCGCATATTCGGCCATCCGCATGGGAAGGTTCGGATCATTGTGGCTCTGCAATTCAAGCAAGATCAGTTCCCGAGTCGCTGCGATTTCAAAAAGCAAATCAACGCGCGCCTGCAGCACTTTGGGTAGTTCTACATTGAGCCACCGCCCACGCTTGGCGCCAGTAATGAGATGAAAGAGAGTGTTCCGTGAGTCGGTTAACAACGACTTAAGAACGGTATCGTATTCATGCACCTGCGAGCTAAGTATGACAGGCGGGCAGAGCTATCTTCCCGCAATCACTTTCAGCAGCGCCTGGCATTTCGCATACTGCGGATCGGATGGCCCAATTTTCTCGATAATCATCCGCGCCTCTGCGAATTTGCCCTGCTGCGCCATCGCATAAGCGAGAAAATAGTCCGCTGGGGTTTGCGGATCCATCAACTTACTGGTGGAGAGCCATTGCTCTGCCCGCGCCGGATCGCCAGTCAACAAAAAGAAACGTCCCGCCGCAAACTGGTTCGCCGCATCGTCGGAGTTGAGTTCGGCACGCTTCGCATAAAGCGCTAATGCGTCTCTGAAAAACGGGCCCTCCTCTCCCGGCACATCTTTCACGCCTAATCCAACCAGCGATACCGCCGCGCCCAACCGCACAGTGGCCATCGGGTCTCGCAACGCCCGCGTCAAATCCGCGATGGCAGTCTGCTTCATACCGGAAAAGACCGGCATCCGCAAAGCCGCCACAATCCGCGGCAGGGGATGCGCATCCCCCAGTGCTGCTTCGAACGCCGGAAACACGCGTGGGTCGGAACCAAAACCGCTCAAGTAACCCAGCGCATTGGCCCGCGCGAACGGCCCTTCGCCCGAATCGGCGGCGATCTCAAGTAGCTTCGGAATCGCACCCGCATCGCCAGCCCGAGCCTCCGTGAACGCCTCGGCTCGCCGCATCGGCTTACGGCGTGACGCATTTCCCCACCACTCATCCATCCGCTGCGCCGCCCAACTCGCATCGTGATCCTGATGGCATTCATTGCACGCGTTGGGAATCTGGTAGCGCGTGGTATTTTCCGGAACCGGCACTGTAATCGAATGGTCGCGAATGCGAGCTTTGATACTCAACACCGTGCGCGGCATATGGCACTCCACGCACGAACTGCCTGCGCTCTTTTCCGCATGATGCGTATGCGCGCTCACCGCGTTGCCAATCGCCGCGTGGCATTGCGTGCAGATGGCCGCATACGTCGGTTGCAACAACGGGTTCTTCTCAATTGCGGTATCGTGCGCGTCCACATGGCACTTCACGCACGTCACCCCGCCTTTTAAAAAGCACTGGCTTTGCCACAACCCAAACGCGTCAGTTGAAAATCGCCGCGTGCGCCCGTCAGCCCAGTAGGCGGGATCTTTGCCGCCAGGCTGATCGTATTCCAGAATCGGCACAAAGTGGTCATAGTAATCGTCACCCGCTTTGAATCCCGGCACAAAGATATCCCGGAAAGAGTGGCACTGCGCGCAAACCATGGTGTTCCGCGCCGGATCGAGCCGCGTCTGAACTACGATGTCGCTCACGTGAGGTGCCGCTTTTGTCTTCGCGGAATAGTCCCGAATGTGCTCGCTCCCCGGACCGTGGCATCGCTCGCAATTCACTCCAAAGTCAAGCCACTTCGTTTTATACTCAACCTTCTTCGTATCAAAATTCTTCTCTTCCTGGCTCACGTGGCACGAATAACAGTTCTTATTCCAAAGCTGAATCTCCACTTCGCCCGATTCATCCGGATCGCCAATATCGAAGTTGTGGAACCACTGCTTGCGCAAAATATCCCAACTGGGCGGCAGCACAAAAATGCGTCCATCGGGCAGCGTCGTCAGGTAGTGTTGAATCCGCCGGTTGCCGAGTGTGTAATCAATGCGGTGTTCAAGCGGTTTGCCAAGCAGGTATGATTCTGTGATGTACCAAGCGCCATTCCGCATGCTGAGCTGGTAGGTTTCGCCGCGCAGCGTAATCTTACCGAGCGTGAAATCGCCGCGCACGCTCACCTTCGTCGCCGGCTGCACCATCATGCTATGCCGCGAACCGGCCCAGTGCTTTTGAATCTCGGAATGGCATGGCGCGCACGACGCCGCACCCGTGTACGTGGCATCAGCTGCCCAACAAAAGTAGGTAGAAAAAAGCAGGAGCGCCCAAACCCGCATGCCGCCAAGTTAACATGTTCCCTTTAATACGCCATCATCTTCAACCGCACCATCGTCCCGTGCTCCGGCAGCCGTACGCCGGCGAACGTTTCGTCCCCATTCAGATTTCGCAAAGACTTCCACTTCCCCTCAA
>Ga0182012_10001102_pt1 | contig 29892 bp, 22 predicted proteins | sample 612S2SmetaG_FD_120486 | JGI IMG/M metagenome (GOLD analysis project Ga0182012, IMG submission 120486) | Permafrost microbial communities from Stordalen Mire, Sweden - 612S2S metaG | ecosystem: Environmental > Terrestrial > Soil > Wetlands > Permafrost | place: Sweden: Stordalen | collected...
CATCGTCGACCACTATGATTTCGACATCGAGACCAGGCTGTCGGCAGGATTCTATTGCCTTAGGCAAGCACCACAGCCGGTTGTACGTCGGGATGATTACAGAAACGTCGGGCATGAATTCAATCCTCGATCCTGCGGCTCGGACTCAAAGGACGGACCCCGACCGTGGCATGGTAAAGCGGACGGAAAGTATCTTTGAAAGTCTTGCCAAGCAACGACGGAATTGAAACCGTTATTACCGCATATAGGCGCGCGAGCCAGGACGGCCACCTATCTTCGCAGATCAGCTTGAGGCGGAGAATCTCACGGTTATAGGGATAAGTATCTGTGTCGATGCCCAAGAAGTGAACAATTCTTGGATGCATGACCTCCGCTTCATGCCAGGGGTTATGCCGCGGATGTTCCTTGGGATTCAAGATGCAGGCATATCCCTTAATCACGTCCAGGGTAACACCACATGGACCATCGATGATGGTATTCATGATCTCGCCGCGTTCCGGAATCGGCGCCTCTCCATGGATGGCCATGGCGAGCGAGATGATCACCTCGTCGTTTGGTTGACCGCGCAGTCGCACAAATCCGAGTTCGTCATATTGCTCGGCTAGCGAACGGGCGGTTTCAAACACCGCTGTACATGCGGTTCCACGTTCGAGGTAGTAGAGGCCGCCATTGAATTTGGGCATCGCCGGGATGTTGTGTTTTCTGCATATCGCCGCGATGTCGCCGAACCACTCTATGTCGCGCACCATGGGGCCGATTACGGAAATTGCGTGGCCGCGAAATTCTGGAAACGCAGCATCAAGACACCCCACGAACAAGCAATCCGCATCGATGAACATGGAGCAGTCTGCCGGCGCCAGGATGTCGAGATGCAGCTTTGTGTGAAAACCACTGCCATACTGACCATGGGCTATTGGGATAATGTTGAGGTCTTTCAGATCTACAGGCAGGCCTTCAGCGGGCGTGTCAGTGACAAGATAAAAGTCGATTTCCGAATTTCGATGCCATAACCGGAATGACCTCGCCAACCCGTAGGCCATTTCGAGGTATACCGGCTTTCCTGTGGCAATGGTGAATACGGCTGGTCTCTGCAATGTTCTTGCCCCTAAACGGGATGGCGTTTACTGTGGAACAACGGCTTCCGCATACCGGTGACCTCGAATCCATTCACGCAGGTTTAATGGTTAAAGCCGCAAGTGTCATTGCTCCTCATCACTTAAGTATCCCGCAGTTTGCGCTGCGCATGAACGACACGCCACGACAGTTCATATCCCTTTATCCAATAATTGCTGGGTGCAGAGCGATATGAAGCTATATGCAAGCTTCGGAATCATTTTCACTCTATAGGACAACGCGGGCATCCGATTAGCATCAATGGATGCCATATAAGATTCAACATCGCCAGTGCCTTGGCCAACACAATGGTATTGGCGCGAAGTGCTCTCAATTTCGCCCGCGTGCAAGTAAACCGGATTATCGCCAGGATCTAAGCTAACGCTGATCTTTGACTGTTTCGCTAGCCACTCTCTCAACCACGTTTCGAATCCCTGCGCCTTCGAAATTTCCTCGTCTTCTCCAATTGTGGCGAAAGCGCTTCGAATATCGGATGTACGGCACAGGGAAGGACGAGCGGAGAACCCATAAGCTGTTCTGAACATATTGTCACGTCCAATTGGAAAGGTCTTCTCATAGTCTGGAAACTTGGTGCCAATTCCCCATCCGACCTGGACCCAGTGCGCGTTACTCTCTAATTCCTGCTTTAGGCGTTCCATCTCGATGTCGCGCAGAAAAAAGCAGTCGTCCTCCTGCCAAAAGAAATAGTCGGTATTTATAAGAGCCAGGGCATTCCGGATACTTTGCACATATCCTTGCCTCTCACAATTATTGACCAGACGGTCTATCGCTAGCTGAGAGGGATTAAACGCTCTCTCCATGGGCCCATCGAACGCCAAAATGCATTCTCTTATGCTAGTTTGATTATGCGCCTCGAACCCCTCTATCGCCTTCACCAAGAGGTGTTCGCGCCCGACACACGAGAAAAACACAGTGGTAATATTCGATGACTCACTCTTGTTCATAAGCGTCCTTCTCTAGACGGGTCCAACTGGCCGGCCAATTTAACGAGCCGTTCGAATCAATGGCTAGTTGCTTTTGTGGTGGGCGAGGGTTTACAAACTGAAAGTTGACCGCGTGTTCGAGGGTCACATAATGCTGCTTTCTGTCGCCCAGAAAAAACGATATGCTGTACGAGCCAGTTTGCAACGGAATACTTGCGGCTTCAAACACTACTTTACCTTCGGACATTGGGCCGCTTAATGAATCATCCGGGTGGCTTTCGGCATTACTACCAAACACCGGCACGCCAAATAAGTCGTAGATTACAAGGCCAAGAATTGGAGGCTCCAACTCGTGCGGTGACACCACCTGAATCGTAAGGCGAAGAGAACCGCTAAATAGTGCGCGATTATCAAGATCAATCGCCACTATTTCCGGACGTTTCACGGTGCGCGGTATTTTTTGGAAACCACCAGTCGTCGAGTATAGATACTCAGAGATGCACTCGTCCACCGATCCAATTTTCTGGCTCCTACCATAGCTCAGAAAGACGCCTTTTGTGCAGAGAGAACGAATAGCATTGATATTATGAGTAACAAATAGGACGGTTCGCCCAGCTCCCGTTGAAACCTCTCGCAATTTCCCTAAACATTTCTTTTGGAACTCAGCATCTCCTACTGCTAACACTTCATCGACTATCAGGATTTCTGGTTCCAGGTGGGCGGCCACGGCGAAGGCGAGGCGGACGTACATGCCGCTGGAATAGCGTTTGACGGGGGTGTCGAGGAATTTTTCCACTTCGGCGAAGGCGACGATCTCGTCGAACTTGCGCTTGATCTCGGCGCGCGTCATGCCGAGGACGGCGCCGTTGAGGTAAATATTCTCTCGCCCGGTCAGCTCGGGGTGGAAGCCGGTGCCCACTTCCAACAGACTCGCGACGCGGCCTTTGATAGTGACGCGGCCTTCGCTCGGCTCGGTGATGCGCGACAGGACTTTGAGCAGGGTGGACTTGCCGGCGCCATTGCGGCTGATGATGCCCAGCACCTCGCCGCGCTTGACCTCGAAGCTGACGTCCTTGAGCGCCCAGAACTCCTCGACTTCATCGCCGGCGACGATGTCGCGGCCGCGGAAGAGGTCGGACGCTTTGCGCCAGGCGTTGCGGCCCATGCGCGTCATTACATCCCGCAGCGCAACGTAGCGCTCGCGTTCGGCCTCGTGACCGATGATGTATTTCTTGCCGAGTCCTTCGGCGCGGATTACGATATCGTCGCTCATTAGATCAAGTCCGCGAAGGTGCGTTCGGTGCGGCGGAAGTACCAGATGCCGAGCCACAGGAAGAACAGGGTTGACGCCATGCTGATGGCGAAACTATCGAGATTGAGCGGGCTGTTTTGGCCGAGGATCGACCAGCGGAAACCGTCGATGACGCCGACGACGGGGTTAAGGCTGTACCAGAGACGCCATTTCTGGGGCACGACGGCGCTGGTGAATCCTACCGGGGAGATGTAGAGGCCGAATTGCACGACGAAGGGGATGATGTAGCGGACATCGCGAAATTTCACGTTCAGCGCCGTCATCCAGAGCGAGGGGCCTAGGCTGGCCAGCGTGGCGAGGACAACGAAGAGAGGTAGAAACAGGATGCGCCAGGTGGGCATAAAGCCGTACCAGACCATTTGGCCGGCGAGGATGGAGAGGTTGATTGCGAAGTCGACCAGCGCGACGAGCGCGGTGGCGGTGGGGATGACGATGCGCGGGAAATAGACTTTGCCGACGAGGTTGGTGTTGCCAACCATGCTGTTGGAGGCTTCGGCGAGGACGGTGGAGAACAGGAACCATGGCAACATGCCGGCGAACACCATGATGGGATAGGGGGCGGAGCCGGCGCTGGGCAGTTTTGCCAGGCGACCGAAGATGACGGTGAAGATCATCATGGTAAGAAGCGGCCGCACGACGGCCCAGGCGACACCGATCACCGTCTGCTTGTAGCGCACCGCCACGTCGCGCCAGGCGAGGATGGCGAACAACTCGCGATAGGCCCAGATGTCGCGCCAGTAATGGCGTTCGGCGCGGCCGGGTTCGAGAACGATTTCCATCAGGCAACCTTCTGTTTGGCGGAGCAAGCAGCGGCTTCACGTTGAAGCCATTGGCCGATGCGGATGCGGAATTGGTCGAAGCCGAAGTGATCGAGAGCGGCCGGCTTCTGTCTTGGGTGGTCGCGCTCGAGAGCCTGTACGAGCGCGGCGGTCAGTTGCTCGGGCTTTTGGGGATCGACAAGGGTTCCGAGTTTGCCGCCCATCAAGGCCTCCCGCGAACCATCCGCGCTGCTGCCGATCACGGGAATGCCGCACGCAGCCGCTTCCAGGAGCACGATGCCAAAACCCTCTCCAGAGCTGGGCATCGCATAGACATGGGCGAGATTGAAGTGCGCCACTTTTTCCTCTTCCGGAATCCGCCCTGTAAAGACCACATTTTTTGCGATGCCCAACGTCTCGGCTTTGGCGGCCAATCGGGAACGATCCTCGCCGCCGCCGACGATGAGATATTTCAGATTCGGAAATCGGAAGACGAGGCCTGGCAGAACCTCCAACACCTCGTCAAAGCCCTTGTAGCGTTCTTTTGCTTCGAGCCTTCCAACAGTGAGGATGACCTTGCAGCCGTCCAGCCCGTAACGACTGAGGAGCGATGGATCGCGGTGCTGCGGCACAAAACGATCGAGGTTCACGCAATTCGGCAAAACCGTGAAGCGTTCCGAGGGTGCCCCGGACCAACTGGAAAACCTTTCAGCCGTAAGCCGGCTTACAACCAGAAATGCATCGACGGATCTTATGAGCCAGAGAGTGAACCAATTACGGCGGGATCGCCAAGCCTCGACCCCGTGCAGGATGAGAACAAGTCGCGCTTGCCTCATCCACGCGACGGCGTAAGCCGCCGGCAGCAGGTGGATATGGCCACAAATCACCACATTGACGGCCGGGTCGAATCTGGCGTGCTCCAAGGTGCGCCATGCAAAGCGGAGTTTATTACCAGCTGCCTTGCGATCGTAGACGACCGCTTCGGGAATTGTTTCTTCGATGGAATTCGGTATCAGACGCGGGATAGCCTGAACGCGCGTCACGGCCGCACTTGCATTTAGGGCCGCAAGGAAGTCTCGGTTGAACTGGGAGATACCTCCTACGTTACCGTAGCCATCGGTCAACAGGAACAGGACGTTCAAGCCTGAAGTTCTCCAAGAGGCAACGCCAATGGAGACTGTGGCAAGATCGAATTCGTCCGAAATCTGCGATGGACGTTATCCGCCCAGCCGCGAAGGCCGCGAATGGAGTTGCCGTTTGAACTTTCAATCCATCTGGCAACCGGTGTCGTGAAGCCCGTTTTCCTGCGCGAGACCAATTCCAGGGATAAATGACTCGCGCAAGATGCAAGATCGCGCTTGGTAGGCGGCGATGGCGAACAGATTGCGGGCGCGAGCCGCTCAAGCAAGGTTGTGTCGACAAACGGCACACGAAGTTCGAGACCGTGTGCCATGCTGGCCCAATCTGAATCCCGCAACAACATGCTGCGCATGTACCAGCACATTTCCAATGTCGAGACTTGCGAATATGGGGTTCGATGGGCATCCGCGAGCGGTGCGATAAGCTCCTGCAACGATTCGTGTGTCTGCAGTTTCTCTAAACCGAGCTTGAGCCACGATTCGTCGAGCAGTGCGGACAATTCTTCCAAAAGGTAGAGAGACCGCCTCAAGAGGTAGGAACTGCCGAGATCGCCTGAATGCCGGATGGCAGCGGCAAGTTTCGGTGATACTGAGCGAGGCATAAGCTTTATCAGGGCGTTCGATATCTTCTCGCGCAAATACTTGGTGGCTGGAATGAAGCGGCCCGATGAGGCAAGCATCGGGACTTGCCAAAAGGAAGGGTAGCCGCCGAATAATTCGTCTCCGCCAAGGCCTGAAAGAACCACTTTCAACCCTTGTGCCGCCGCTGCACGGCTGATGAGATATGTATTCAAGCCGTCGATCGAGGGCTGATCCATCGCGGAGAAAAAATGGTCGAGCCACGCCTCGAATTCCTCTTTGCCGATACGCACGGTAGCATGATCGCTGCCCAGTTGCTTTGCGGCGGCTTCGGCAAGCGGAGCTTCGTCGTGAGGCGTGCCGGCATATTCTTCAAATGCCAATGTGACCGTTTGCAGCGCCTTGCCAGGTTGGGCTTCTGCCGCGAGCGCCGCCACAACATTCGAATCGATTCCTGCAGAGAGAAACACACCTACCGGGATGTCGGCAACCAGGTGATGAAGCACCGCGTCCTTCACTGCATTTTGTAATTCTTGCCGGCCAATCTCATGCGGCTGCGCCTCGGCAAGAGTCTGCGGGATGTCATAGAACCTCTCGGGTGCATGGGCGGCTCTTCCGACGGGGAATCGCTGCGCACAGCCCGGCGGGAACATGTGAATGCCTTCCCACCATGAGAATGGCTCCGGAACGTGTCCCCAGATATAGAATGCGCTGAGTGCCGCCGGATCGCGTTTGTTGTCAACCGGAGCGCAGTCGGCGAGTGCGCGGGCTTGCGACGCAAACCAAACGAGACCGTGGTGATGCGCTACATAGAGCGGCTTGATTCCGAAAGGATCGCGCGCCAGCCAGAGCTCTCTATTGTAACTGTCCCACAGCGCAAAGGCGTACATTCCGCGAACGCGTTTCAATCCCGCGGCGCCCCATTCTGCCACCGTATTGATCAGGACTTCGGTATCGCTGTTGGTCTTGAAACCATACCCCAACTGTTCAAGACTTGCGCGCACCGCGCGGTAATTGTAGATTTCTCCATTGAAGGTGATCGTCCAGCGGCCAGTGAGGTCGCTCATTGGCTGGTTGCCGGACGAACCGGTATCGATAATCGCCAGCCGTCTGTGACCAAAGATTACGTCATGATCGCCCGACGACCATAGGCCATTGCCATCCGGCCCGCGATGGGCTTGCCATGCATTCAATCTCTCAACGATAGCTTTCTGCTCCATGTTGAGATTGGAATCTTGCGAATAAACGCCGGCTATTCCGCACATTAGCCCACCGGCGCTTTCTCGCAAATCGAATTGGCGACCGCATTCTTGTCCTGCATCCAGCGCCAAGCGGTTGAGACTATGTCGTCGATTCTCGCATATCTCGGCGTCCATCCGAGATCGCGATAGGCGCTGCCGGCGTCGGCGACCAGGGATGCTGGATCGCCAGGACGGCGGGAGCCGTTCAACACGGCGATGTCGCGACCGGAGATGCGGCTTGCGGCAGAGATGACTTCTTTCACCGAATAGCCTTTGCCGGTTCCAAGGTTGTAAGCGCGTTCCAGGTTACGCTCGCCCAAACGAGTCATGGCACGAACATGGGCATCGGCGAGGTCGCTGACATGAATGTAATCGCGAATGCAGGTGCCGTCGGGCGTTGCGTAATCGACTCCGTGAATCGTAACGGTGGGGCGGCGCAGGGCAGCTGCATCGAGCACGAGCGGAATCAAGTGCGTTTCTGGATCGTGGCACTCACCGAGTTCGCCATCGGGATCGGCGCCGGCGGCGTTGAAATAGCGAAGGGAAACGCTCTTGATGTTATAGGCATCGCCGTAGTCGGCGAGGATCTGCTCAACCATCAATTTTGAGCGGCCGTAAGGATTGATTGGGCGCTGCGGGGCGTCTTCAATTATCGGAATTCTCTTCGGGATGCCATAGGTGGCGCAGGTGCTGGAGAACACGATCTTGTCGATGCTGCTGTTGCGCATGGCATCCAACAGTCCAAGCGTTCCAACGACATTATTGCGATAGTACTTGGCCGGGTTTTCGACCGACTCGCCGACATAGGCAAAGGCTGCGAAATGAATTACTGCGACCGGCCTATATTCGGTCATAACCCGAGACAGTCGTTGGGAGTCGAGAATATCGCCTCGTTCCATCGGTCCCCATTGGACGGCCCATTCATGGCCGTAAACGAAATTGTCGTAGGTGATGGGAGTAAATCCCGCACGCGCCAAGGCTTTGCACGTATGAGAACCGATATAACCGGCACCTCCGGTGACGAGGATGTTTATCATTGCTGCATTTCGCTGAGATTACTGAAGAGCGGCATCAGAACCAATCTGCTCCGAACGAGTCTAAGTTTTGATTAGGTAGGTTCGGTTTGCCTTGGCAAACACCTGCTTCTTTCCCCCAACTCAAGCTTGGCGTCTTGGCAAGACATGTAAGTCATTGTGCAACGGCCAAAAATTCGCAGGAGGACTCTACTGGGTGGCAATCAAGAGGCTCCAGATGATAGCCAATGCCCTTTAAGAAGGAGCAACAGGCCTCATGCACCTCAGGGCCATGTGTTGCAAGGAAGATGAACGGCTTTGCAGCCTGCAGAATCTGGCGCCCTCCCAATAACACGGCAAGCTCTGCGCCTTCAACATCAATTTTCAGTACATGAGGCGTCTCGATTTCGCCGTCGCGAAGCAGCGTTTCAAGGGTTGTGCAATGCACCGTCAGGCTCCCCGCGTTGGAAAGGTTTCCCATACTCCGATTCTCGTGTTCGGCGAAAGCAGCCTCGCCATTGAAGTCCGTCAACGCGAGGTCAAAGACACGGACATTCTGGCAACGATTCATCCGAACGTGGCGGCGGAGATAGTTCCCATTCGCAGGCAAAGGTTCGAAGGCAAATACCCGGCCCGATGGGCCGGTGAGTTTTGAAAACAGTAAGGTGTAATAGCCAACGTTGGCTCCAATATCCAGGCAGGTCATTCCGGGCTGCACGGTCAGGGCCAGTCTTTGAACCGTCGAAAGTTCGTAGGTTCCAAGCCAGCAACCGTGATTGCCTGATCCAGCAATCCAGCGCTTGCCGCGCAGGGGTCCCTGAAGAACCGGTATCCCAAGGTTCATTGGTATCAAATGCAGGGGTGACCGTAGCAGCCGCCCTGCCAAAGACCGATTCGATATCGAGGAAAAGTCAATCACAGATTGAGGTCGATTGGTCGATGTTCGTGCTCGCTCAAAACCGCGCTATCACTCGGACTTCCGGTAATGCCCGTACCCGTCGTATCCGTAATATGAATACCCCTCTGCGGACGTATTACGGGTTACCTGATTCAGAACTACGCCAATGATATTGGCTCGAAGACGACTCAGGACGGAGATCACTTCTGCAACGGCTCTCCTCTTGGTCTCTCCCGCAAGGCTGACAATGAGCACTCCATCCGCCGCAGTGGCCATCTGAAGGCACTCCGCAAAGCCCAGCAGGGGAGGTGAGTCCAGGATAACGAGGTCGTATTCCTTGGCAAACTCGTCAAGCAGAGGGGAGAGCCGCGGACCGATGAGATCGGCGGCGCGATGAGAGCCGGGTCCGGCAGGAAGAAGGAACAGGTTAGAATTGCCTTCGATCGGAAGAACTACAGTCTGCCAAGGCATTTCTCCGGTCAGAACATTGGAGAGGCCCTCTCGAGGCGCAAAGCCGAATTTCGCGTGCAGACTCGGTCGGCGCAGATCTGCATCAACCAATAGAGTCTTCTTGCCACGATCGGCGTTCGCCATGGCCAGGTGGGAAGCAATTGTCGATTTCCCCTCGCTGGGTGCGGCACTTGTAAGCACGATTGAGCGCAGCCGCCCTTCAAAGTCAGAAAGAAGAATTGTATTGCGGATGGTCCGAACCGCCTCTTCGAAATGGGAGGTTGAGCGATAGTATCCCTTGCGAGATCGATTCCCAGTCTCCTTGGCGATAATCGCGTCGGCAGCGGGGGAGGCTGCACTTTTCAGCAAATGTACTGCCTCGCGATCAATTGGCATGGTTCCAATGACATTGGTTCCAAGAAAACGGCTGGCCTCCTGAGGATCGCGAAGGGTAGTATCGAGCATGTCTTGCAATATCGCGGCACCTATCGCAAGGAGCAGAGAAAGTATGAAGGCGAGAACCAGATTACGTCGAGTATTGGGAAAAACCGGATTAAAGGTCGGCCGCGCAGAGTCGGCGATACTAATGTTGTTGTTCTGAAAGCCGGAGTTAATATCCGCGTCCTGAATCTTTTTAACCAATTCATCGTAGAGAGTTCGGTCGGCGTCGGCCTCCTGCTTCAATTGACGATACTGAAAGGAGCGGGAGCTGAGGCTGTCCCATTCCGCCTTGGTTTCATTCACGGTCTTCTGGAGCAATTGTTCGCGGCTCAGAGCCTGCTGGTATTGCACCGCGACTTGCCCGGCAATGCTGTCTCGGGTCTCATCAAACTGCTTCTGTATTTCCGCGAGTTCGGATGCGGCTTTGCGATATTCCGGATGGCTGCTTCCGTATGTTTCCTTGATTAGAGCAAAATGTTGGCGGGCCTGATCCAGGGCATCGCTGAGCTTTGCCAGCGACGCGCCCTGCGTGGATACTTGGGCTGCTTCGACCGATCCGGATTTGATCGCATCGAGTGCCGCTTCTTTGTTCACCCTGTCTGCCTGAGCGGTCGTATACTCCGTATTCAGCTGTAACAGCCGTGCAGAAAGAATATTCGATTTATCGTCCGGATTGATCACATCCAGATCTTTCTCAAACTGCGCGAGGGCAAGGTTGGACTGCTCCATCCTGGCCTTCAGTTCGTCGAGTTGCTTTGCCATGAACGACGACATGCTTGCTGAAGAACGGATCCTGAGGTCGTATGTGTGAGCGAGATACGATTTCGCGATCGCGTTCGATACGTCCGCCGCGAAACGCGGATCTGTTGAACGATAGCTGATGAGCAAGAGATTGGTGCCAGCCGGGCGGATCACTCTAAGTGCGCCGAGAGAAATCGGCGCCTCTGTCAGATTCTGCTCCAGCGTCGATCCATTCTGATTCGACTGCGGTCCGGGGCTCAGCATATGAAACTGCTCGGCTACGGGTCGGAGAACTGCGTCCGACTGAATAAGCTTGATCTGGGTGGCGAGGAATGTGTCGGGGTTGCCGACAGATGATTCTGTAGAGCCTTGGCCTACAACTTCCGATGGAGCCTGGAAATCGATGTTCACTGTGGCGGTGGACTCGTAAATCGGATGCAGCCGTGCTGAGACTATGGCAGTCAAAAGTACGCACGCTGCAACGAATGCCAGGATTTTCCAGAAATGTCGACGCAGTATCCAGAGGTAATGCGACAAAGGAACAGCAGGCGCCTCGGCCTCGAAGTCCTGCGGCGGCGCTGTGCGCGCATCGTAGCTAAGCAGCGGCAGATTGCCCGGCATGCTTGGGGGAATAATCTCAGGCAGCCGATTGGGTTCAAGCATATTTCCTCTTATTTGGTAGTGCTATCTTGTTGCGTATATTGCAAGGCCGGCGACTCCTAAGGCCACTCCGCTCACAATGGCAAGTGCTTTTGCGCTTGCCTGCCGACCCTCTGCATTCGGGATGTAGAGCATGTCATTGGGAAACAGCGGCACGTCTGGGGATTTTCGCGCCAGAATCTTCTTCAATTCCACCGGAATCTCTTTCTTGTGGCCTGTGCTGTCGTCGGTGCGATAGATGTAGGCGGTATGAGAGGCATAGTTATCTAATCCATCTGAGAGTGACAACGCCTTGAGGACGCTGCTCTCTTCGCCGTTCCTGATGGTATACGCCCCTGGATGTTTGACATTCCCTACGACGAAGACCTGCCCGGCCTCCGGCACGCGAATGGTATCCCCGCCCTCCAACTTGATATTCAACGCCGAATCCGAGGCGTTCAGCAGGGACGGGACTGAAATACGCTCGGTCAGCAGGATCGATTTGTCCCCACTGTCGGACGGCGAATGAGTCACGAGAATATCCGCTCCGGCGTTTTCTGAGATTCCTCCAGCCTTAGATATTGCATCCAAAAGAGTTACGTTGCCTGTGGCCTGAAACGTCAGGGGATTCCTTACGGCTCCGAGGACGGTGATCGGCCGGCTGCGGTACTCCACCACGGTGACCGAAACGATCGGGTCTACCAGCAGGTTCTCTTCCGTAAGTGCTTTTGCGATCGCATTCTCAAGTTCGGATGGCAACAGGCCCGCGGCTGGAATATGTTTCTGCAGCATAGGCAGTCGAATGCTGCCATCGGTATCGATGCGAACTGTATGAGTCAATTCCGGCGAATCGTAGACCGTAATCCCAAGCAGATCGTCCCTGCCCAGCTTCTCTACCGGAAGGTTGGAACTGTCACTGAAGGAGGTTGTTGCTTCAACGGAGCGGCTGGAATCCTGCTGCTGCGATAACGCTGTACTGGCAACGGCGATTGCCAGAAGGGACATGGATAGGCATCTCATACGAAAACTCCCGGATGCCGGCTGGCGGCATCGAGTTTGAATCTATGCAATTCGTTGGTCGAGACGGCTGGAACTCAGCAAACCACGTTCAGTCTTCTGCCGTTCGCGGCGCAAGCACGTTTGCAATCTCAGATGCAAGTAGCTCGATCTTTCGATCCAGGCTCATCAATTGATCTCGAAACTCGCCTGCAGGAAACCGAAGCGGCTCCTCTTGGTTCCTCGAATTCAGAAGTGCGCGCATAGCATCCCGTGTGAGGTCCGAAACACTGCGCGCCCCGGTAACGGAACAGAGTTCTCTCAGAGCGGCGTACTCCTCTTCGGAGAGTCGGACGCTTATCATCTTTGACCGCGGATTCAGAACTGTCATGTCGGTTTCAGATAACGTCGGAGAAATGGGCCTACATCGCTATTCGCAAAGCCCCGCCAAGTAACAACTCTGGGCGATGAAAGTATCTCGATGAATGCTCAAAGAGTTAGGCAGGGAATCAGGATTGAGGTGTAAGTTTAGGACGGGCTTCGCCCCCGTCAGTCCCAGATAGCTACCGGAGACTGAAAGAATCCAGGTGCACTTGTTGATTGCGTGCGATGCTGCTTCACCTGGGGTGTACCGTTCGAGCGTTCTGGGGGGGAACGCATCAATCGGAATGTGAGCAAATCCTAACACGAGTTTCGGGAAGCTACAATCAAAATGTTAGACAAATGTTCGACGGCGCTATATGTCGTGATATGTCGTTCCCTGTCAATAATTTTCGAAAAAAATCGGCCGTTCATCATCCCGTGACACGCGATTTATGCCATTCATTCTTGCCACAGAAGTGGATTCTTGCAGGCTTTGTTTGACACCTATTTCCAACACTCCGGGTTCGTTCCAAAGCGCATTTTGTGCCAATACGGTCTCATCGGGCGATTCTTCGGACTGCGAATCCGGTATAACCCGGCATAGTTCCGGGTATGCTCATCACCGATACCATCCAGGTCAAGCAGGAGTTGCTGGCTCTCTTGTCGGAGTTCGACGAATTCAAAGGAGCCTGGCGCGCCCTCGGCACCATAGCGCCCGAGCGGCGAAATGCCCTTCGCCGCTTTGCGACCATCGAGAGCATCGGATCATCCACCCGCAGCGAGGGCAGCCAACTCACCGATAGGGAAGTGGAACGCCCCGGTGACGGGGCGTTCTTGCTTGTACTCGGATACCTATATCCTTGCCGGCCAGCGCGCCATCCGTATGCAGACTTTTCTCTATAGTCTGTTCCGCATCGCCAACTCGCACTACACCGGCAAGCCCGCGGCCACTGTTCCTGAGTTTCTTGATCTTGGCGTCCAGCTCCTGCCGCAGTATATTCAGAATCCCGCGGACCAGCGACTGGCCAAGCTGAGCCTCGCCGAGTCCATGTTTGAGAACGGCGCGCTCGACGACGCACAGCGCGTCTTCGATGAAGGAATCGCGAGCGCTGCTGCCGCCTATGACCGGCAGAGCGAGGCCGAGGCCGCCGCTTATTCCGGAAACATCGCCTACCAGAAGGGCGATACGGTCAAAGGCGCTTCCCTGACCGCGCACGCTCTCGACCTGGCGCGCAAAGGCGGTGTCTCAACCGACGTTCTGGTGCGCGCCGAAGATTATTTCGCTGTCAATCGCGAGAACCTTGGCTTCCGCACGGATGAGAATCTTCAACTCCTTCAGGATGCCGCCAAACGCGCCAGAGCCGCGGCCCTGCCCCCGCACCAGACCGCCGATGTGCTCTACAGTCTGGCCAGCGATCTAGAATTGCGTGGCCGATTAGATGAAGCGGAGCCCATCTACAACGAGTCTCTGGCCACGTATGGCCAGGACCCATCGGAACTATGCAGCCGCTCCAATGTTCAGGGCGATCTGGCCTATCTGTACGAGATGCGCGGCGATGTACAGAGAGCGCTTCCCGGCTACAAGCAGGCCTACGACGGGTTCGTTGCCTGCTCTGGACCGAACGGCCAGGACGCGCTTGTCGAGCAGGATGCCTATGCCGGTGCACTGATCAAGCTGGGACGCGCCCAGGAGGCGGTTCCACTGCTTGAGAAGGCGCTTCCCGAGTGGAGGAAGATCGTCGGCGACAGTCAGGAAATCTCTGAGGTCCTTTACTACCTCGCCGCCGCCTATGACGATACCGGACGCTATCTCGATGCCGAAAAGACAGCGAACGAGTTGATTCAGTTGCAGACCGGAAAGGTCGAGCCCGGCGACCGCCGTTTCGGTGCATCGCATATGGTCCTGGCGCGAGCACTCGCCGGCCAGGCCAGGTACCAGGAGGCGCTGGGTCAAGCTCGACTCGCTGACCAGGTGCTAAGCAAAAATCCTGGCGTCAGCCCCGGAGCAAAAGCCATGGACGCGCAGGCTCACACTCTGCTCCTCGATCTTCAATCCAAGACCGCAAGGTAGTCGGCGATCTGCATGAATCCGCGTCGAATTTACATTCCCGAGAACGGATTTCGAGAACGATCCGCCCCGGCATCTCTGAACCAGGTGCGTTGAGAGTGAAATGCAAATTGAGGGACGACAGCGAATTGCAAGAACTCCGAACAGCTCGACTGTAGTCGAAAACGTAGCGGTCAAAGCACTCTGGAACCACGCAGAACAATAGCCAGCAACAGCACGACCGCAGCACATTCAATCGAAAACAGTTATTTCCACTCAATTTCATCAGGTTTCAACACGCCGAAAAAATTGGTTCGGGACCAGGGGGTCGGAGGTTCGAATCCTCTCTCCCCGACCAATATTTTCAATATGTTACAGACTAGAGTGGTGGAACCTCTGGTATTGGCCCAGGTGCTCTGGTGCTAAAGGACGCGTCTTTATTGAGCATTCGTTGAGAGATGGATGCAATGACTGCTGCAAAAACATCAACAGTCAGCAGCGATTATGCACGTTGAGTTGTGGATCCTTGTGGTTGTTGAAAGCTCCGTCAAATACCGATTTCCGGCGCTTTAACTTCTCTGGAAGCAAACATTCAACTTGGCACAGAAGTTTACTTTCGGAATCCACGGGATCGCCCCTCGAACGATATCCTCCAGGCTCGGTTGCGTGGCCCCGGTAATGGCGATCGTGTCCCCATCGCAGCTTAGCCCGGCGGCAATCCACAGAACATCGATCTCTTGAACGGGTACCATTTCCCAGGTTTTTGAGCCTGCGTTGTTCATGGAAATATACTTTCTCTCCATGCGGCAAGGTGAGAGGCCGCCGAGGGAAAAACACGCGACCATAATCTGCTTCTCGACCGCCGAAGTCAAGAGCGTGTGACGGTTACAACAGCTATAGGAGGGCTTGTCGGCAATTTAACTTTGCTACCGAATAATGATCTGGACTGTGGTAAATTGAAGGCGCTCGTCTACTATTGCGTCGCCAAAAAGTATTTGACGGGAGCGCCCACGCATTTCATAATGAGAAATTTGAGGTCACGGAGGAGGATCGGCTGTGCGTAGTAGAGCATGTAATGAACCTTTAGATTTAAAGTAAACTTTATACTTCAAATCCCTTCCGAACAAACCGCAAGCCTATCGGGATCGCCCGACCATCATCTTGAATTCTGCTATCAGAATTAGTACTGCAGAACCAAAATCTGACCGACCTCTCGGCGCCCCTGAGACAGAAGCCTCCTTCCGAACTTTCGGTGCTTGAGGGCTTCTCCGTGACGCCCGATGCCTGATTCAGAACGACGTCAGAGTGCTAACGTAACGAACTAAATTCTGGCGTCATTTCCAACCGCTCCTGTAATGGCCCGCATCGACGATCAGGGCTCAGACGATTTTTCCTTCCAGGTCAATCTCAGTCCAGATATAGACTGCGCCTGATCGGGCACTCGCGGTCTGCTCTGACTTGCTCAATCTTGGACGCAGCCGAGCGTTCGCTCCTCTTACATCAATGCCACCAGAAGATTATTCGCCGGCTTTTTCTCAGACAGTAACACGCATGGCTCCTGGGAAAGGAGTTGCAGGCGTTTCCCAAGTGGCGAATTCAGGCAATTACGATCAGCAAGCGCCAGACCGATGTGGGATCTCCACATTTTGAATATTGAAATATTTGTTTCTAATTGTGAATTTTTGTTGTTGACAGTGCATCCAAGCCGTGTATATAAGTTATTCCTAATCGAAGTTGGGATTGTGCGCTACCCCTTAGCGACATGATTGCCCTTGCTGCTAAGGCCGCCAGTCTCTAAGCATTCAATGGAGGTCAGAACAACTTATGAAACATGCCAATCTGTGCAGAAATCTACTTATGCTGTTCCTTGCGCTGGCTGCCAGCACCGTAGTGATGGCGCAAGCAACAGGCTCCCTCGTCGGCAACGTCATGGACAAATCGGGTGCGGTCATCCCCGGTGCAAGGGTTACTTTAACCAACCTGGCCACAAATGAAACAAACATTTCGCAATCCGGACCTAGTGGAAACTATCAATTTCTGCAGCTTCTCCCAGGCAACTACAAGGTCGCTGTTGAGAAGACAGGCTTCCAGCAATTTGTTGTGCAGCCGGTGCAAATTATAGTTGGGAACGCAACTCGGACGGACGCTGCGCTCCAGGTGGGCGCCGAGACACAGATCGTAGAAGTTACTTCCGAGGCTGCGCTGCTCAATACGCAGACGGCTTCGCTAAACTACGGCGTTCAATCCAAGCAAGTCGAGGGACTCCCGCTCAACGGACGTAACGCGTTCAACCTTGCAGAACTCGTCCCTGGCGTTGTGCCTCAGGGGGGCGCCGTTAACGCGAACCCGGCCACTTCGAACACGCAGGCGTGGGGCAACTATCAGATTGGAGGCGGCACTGGAGGGCAGAGCGCCACATTCATCGACGGCGCTCCAATTAACATAGGCTTCGCGAACAGCGCGGTACTGGTTCCAATCCAAGACGCGGTGCAGGAGTTCCAGATCTCAACGAACAATGTTTCTGCTGAGTATGGTCGCTTCGCGGGCGGCATAATCAACCTGGCCACTAAGTCCGGAACAAACAAATTCCACGGCGGCGTGTACGATTATGTACGCAACAACGTGTTTAACGCCAACACGTGGTTTGATAAGCATGTCACTCCGATTCTCGCCCGCCCGGTCTACACGCAGAACCAGTATGGTGCGAATGTTGCCGGCCCGGTCCTTAGAGACAAGGCGTTCTTCTTCCTGGGTTGGGAACAGGTGGATCTGACCCAGGCTACACTCACCAACACGACCGTGCCGACACCGGCCATGCTTAGCGGTAACTTTTCCTCGGTCTCTGCCCAACTCTACGACCCGACGAACACGTCCTGTGGCGGCCAGCGCTGCGCATACACAGCCGCCAATGGTTATGCGGGCACCAACATGATCCCATCGAGTGAGATCAACCAGGCTGCATTAAACCTCTCCAAGTTGCTGTGGCCCTCCCCGACGAACACGAATAACCCGTCGACTGGAGCCACGAACTTCTCCTCGAATGTGCCGAAAGTTACGGATTCGAACCAGTGGTTGGCCCGAGGAGATCAGCAGATTGGCAACAAGAACAAGCTCTTTGAGCGATTTACCGACTGGCACAGAAATCGTTCGGGATCATCGTCGTATCTGAACCAAGTGGCCAACCTAACGGAATTCGGCACCGATCAGGCGGTACTGGGCGACACGATCACGCTCACTCAGTCGCTTATCGCCGATGTGCGCGCTTCCTATATGCGGTATATCTATCTGTCGCTTCCAATTACGTGTTGCAAATTCAATTACGGCACGGAGATCGGTCCTGGATGGGCGAATATTCAAAGCACTTTCCCTCAGTTGCCGACGCCGAATGTTACCGGAATGGCCAATTTCAACACAATTCCAATTCAGTACGATACAGACAATGTTTATGCATTGTCCGCAGCGCTGACCAAGGTTCTCGGACGGCATACCGTCGAATTTGGCGGCGAGATGCGCAAGTTTGAATGGGACTACGCGCAGTCCAACAGCGCTGGAACCACGTTCAACTCTCCCAGCAGCCAGGGGTATACGAGTAGTTCGTCCGCGTCCGGCGCCGCCGGAGGGTATGGCTTTGCCTCCTGGCTGGTGGGCTTTCCAACTTACGCGCAAGCGGCGGAGCCGGCATTGTCCAAAGGTGTGCAGTTCTACTCCGGTCTGTACGTGAACGATTCGTTCCGCTTAACACCAAAGCTAACCATCAACGCGGGCCTGCGCTGGGAGCGGCCGGGGTCGTACACAGAGACGCATGGAAGGCTCACAACGATGCTGCTGGATCTGCCGCAACCCGCGGTTACTGCCGCCATCGGCAGGACCGTTACCGGTGGCCTGGGACTGATCAACTCGCCGCAGTATCCGCACAAGAATTGGCAACCGCAGAGTTTGAGGCTGTTCTCGCCCCGGGTTGGCGTTGCTTACAGTCCAACAGACAAGTGGGTTTTCCGTGGCGGCTTCGGCATCAGCTATTTGCCCGCTACGGGTAGCTTCAGCCTTGGCCCGTATATTGATCCACTCAACCTTGCCACCACCACGATCACCAGTAGCGGCCAAACCCCAACCATCTCCCTGACCGATCCGTTCCCCAACGGCATCGCCACACCTATAACGGGAAGTGCGTCCCTCTCAACCTTGCAGGCCGCCATTAACGGGCTGCTTGGCTCTGGAATTCAGTCTCCGCTGCCGGTTGCGACTTATCCATACGTGATGCAATGGAATTTGGGTTTCCAAAAGCAGTTCGGTAGCTCAACTTCGGTCAATGTGGGCTATGTAGGATCCAGGGGGAATCACCTGCCACTCTTCTCCATCAATGAAGATCAGTTGCCGGATCAGTACGACATATGCGGGACCGACAATACCCAGCCGCAATGCAACGGGCATTTCTTGACTGATCTGGTGACGAACCCACTCTCCGCGGCAAACGGCGGTCCAATCCCGACGACTGTTCCCACTCTTGGTACAGCTACGGTCCCATATGGGTACCTGCTCAAGCCATATCCGCAATATCTGTATATGACCGCCAACGCGCCCTCCATCGGGTATACCTGGTACCAGGCGCTGCAAGTGCAGGCACAGAAACGGTTCAAGAGCGGAGGCGTTCTGGGTGCGTCATGGACGTTCTCCAATTTGGTTGGAACGGCCGATTCTCTCATTGCATATGTGGAGGCCAGCCGATTCGACGTAGGAGGGGGCGAGGGTATTCAAGACAACACGAATATCAACGGCAACGCCACCAATCCTGGCGAGAATTCGCGCTCGAGCTTCCAAACGCCCAACCGATTGGTCGTGAATTACGTGTATCCCTTGCCCTTCGGACATGGTCAACGGTTCTTGCGCAACGCAAACGGGATTGTAGACAAACTCATCGGCGGCTGGACAGTCAATGGCATTTCAACTTTCCAGGACGGATTCCCCCTGGCGTTTCAGGATAACAATCCCAACGCGCTGGAAAACAACTATGCAGAGGGCTATGCCGGGCCTGTGTTGGGCGCCGGCATCAGTCGTCCAAACTTTGTCGCCGGATGCAATCCTGTAATCAATGCGAAGCCCAGCGCTAAGATAGGCGAGTGGTTTAACACCGCTTGTTACACCATTCCAGGGGCTTATCAGTTCGGCAACGAGCCCAGAGTGGATCCTCATCTGCGCTGGCAGGGTCTCGACACCTCCGATTTCTCAGCAGCCAAAGACATCGCAATCGGTGAACGCTACAGACTGACTTTCAGAGCTGAATTCTTTAACATCTTCAACTGGACCCAGTTCAGTGTGCCCAACGATCAGGTAGACAACCCGGCGTCCTTCGGTAAGGTTACGGCGCAATACAACCAGCCGCGTTTGATGCAATTCAGCGGTCGTTTTACCTTCTAGCAGTTGAGCGGCGGCGAACTCTTGCGCTGACTTAAACTGAATCTGGGCAGCATGTCGACGGTGCATCCGTCGGCATGCTGGCGACTGACAGTTGGTCATGGCCGTCTCCATTGACGTTTTTATCAGCACCTCGGTTCTTCAACCGGCGGCCAACCGACATAAGCAGCAGTTTGAAATGGAGACAACAATGATGGGACTTCGAATAGTAACCGGTATGGCGTTGCTTCTACTGCTCCCTGCGGTGTCACCCGCACAGTCCGCGACTCCCGTCGCTTCCGCAAGCCGGACGCTTGCTGAGCGCATCGGGCATACGGATCCGTCAAAAGCCCGTCACAGTGCAGCTGTGCACGATGGCGCAGGCTCGATGGATTTTAGAGCCCTTCTCGGTGCAGATGCTCTTGATGCAAATCTCTTGTTTCTCCACCGTGGAGTCATTCAGCCAAAGAGCAGCATAGGCGAACACTTTCACAACAAATGCGAGGAGATGTTCGTTATTCTCGACGGTGAAGCGCAGTTTACGATTGATGGAAGAACCTCGCTCCTAAAAGGGCCTGTGGGAGCGCCAGACCGCATGGGCCATGCACACGCCATCTACAATGATACCGACAAGCCTTTGCAATGGCTCAATATCAACGTCGGCATGACAAAGGTATACGATACGTTCAACCTGAGCGATCCGCGTCTCAACGTCCCCCTGGATCCGATTCCTCAGTTCATTACAATGCATCTAGATCGTGCCTTGCTTAAGCCTGTCTCCAAGATGGAAGGCGGCAATGGGACTGTAATGTACCGCCGCGCGCTCGACCCCAGCGTCTTCTCTACGCCCTGGTCGTATGTCGATCATCTTCTGATTCCCCCTGGGAATTCTGTAGGCCCCAGCAAAGAACCCGGCATGGCCGAGGCATATTACGTAATGGCGGGCAGTGGAAAGGTTACCGTCAACGGAGAAACGGCGGACATCCATACGGGAGATGCCATTCCGGTCCGGTTGAATGAAGAGAAGTCCATTGCCAGCGCTGGAGATGACTCGTTGGAGCTTTTGATAATCGGCGTTGCGAAGGACCTCGATTCCAAAGCGGCGTTCATTGCAAAGACTCATCCCATTCGGTAACTGAAATGAAATGAACAGTCGCGCTCGCAGAGTATGGGCAAGCGACATTGAGGAGACTGGTTATGAATAGAAGATCTCTGCTTCGCTATGGTGGTTTGCTGGGCCTGGCCCGCGTCAGCTCCGTGGCTATTGGACAGGTGACGGCAGCCAGGAGCAGGAAAGAAGGCCATCCTATCGTGCTATATTGCGATCTTGCTGTCGATCCTGCGCGGGAGCAGGAAATGCTCAACCACTTCCATCATGATTTTAAGCCTGCAGCCGAGAAGTTCGAGGGATACATCGATCTCAAAATGCTCAAACTGCGGACTGTAATTCAGGGTGGACCGCCACCGCCGAAGTCGATTAATTACAGATTTCAACTGACCTATGCGAGCGAGGAGTTGAGACAAAAGTGGATTGCATCCGACGTACACAGGAAGAACTGGCCGCTGATTGAGAACACACTCAGCGACAAGGGCTATTTGGTCCTTCTTACGGATAGCGTATAACGGAGCGGAATCCGATGGCGATGATCGGGATCAGCAACGCCAAGCAAAAGACTAGAAGGTCGCAGGCAGAATGTGTGATTGCGGAGCGAATTTGTTGCTTATTGGAGACGAAGCGAATCTCGTGTGTAGCGCTTCCCGACCCCCATTGCGTAAGTGATCAACGGTGGCATTCATTCTCACTGATGGAACTAGGACGGAAAAATAAGGGCAACGATCAGTCTTCACGAATTTCGCCGACTCAAGGGAGTTGGCTTTGCAATAATTCACGCGATGGGGCGATGTTTGAGCGGAGGCCGTTCGCAGCCTTCCGGCAAATGGAGTCGTGTTTTTGCTGAACATTGGAATGAAATCCACGTTTCACATGCTGAACCACCGCCCCTTTTGTGCTATCGTTATGGGAGGCGCCTGAGGCGTACCTATTGTGCAAATGAAAATACATCCTTCAAATTTATAGGAAGGGGTTGTAATGAAAGTATTCCGCACTACGAGCGGCGTGGTTGTTGAAAAGGCCGGACGATATTGTTCGGTCGCAGGTATTGAATGGGACGATCTTCTATGTAGTCCCAATCCGATCGCCGTGATTGAGGCGGCGGGGCAGGAACCGATTGGAGGCCTAGATCACCTCGAGGTTCTAGCTCCTGTGATCAATCAAGAAGTGTGGGCCGCGGGCGTTACCTACTACCGTAGCCGGGACGCTCGCATAGAGGAATCGCAAGGGAGCGGAGGGCACACTTTTTACGATCACGCCTACAGCGCGGAGCGCCCCGAACTGTTTTTTAAGGCGACGGGGCGGCGAGTTGTTGGATCCGGCTCCGCAATTCGTATTCGATCGGATAGCAAATGGTCTGTGCCGGAACCGGAGTTGACCCTGGTGATCAATCCGGCGGGCAAGATCATCGGATACACGATCGGCAATGATGTGAGTGCCCGAGATATCGAGGGGGAAAACCCTTTGTACCTCCCGCAAGCGAAGATTTACGACGGAAGTTGCGCGATTGGCCCTTGCATTTTGCTCAGATCGGACCCTTTGGACCGCAACGTCGCGATTACCATGACAATTGAACGCGATAAGAAGACCACATTTTCAGAGAGCACCACGCTTGCAGAACTTAAGCGGGAGCCGAAGGTGTTAGCTGAGTTTCTTTTTCGCGATAATAGCTTCCCTCAGGGCGTCTTCCTGATGACGGGAACAGGAATCGTTCCCGGCGGGAGCTTCACCCTTCGAAAGGGCGATGTTGTGACCATTTACATCGACGAGATTGGCGACTTAAGAAATCATGTGGAATAAGCAGTATGTTCAATGCAGGCTTACGGAATACCTGTCTTACCCGGATAGGCACAGATGGCATTGTTGAGATGACACGAGGGAGGGAATTATCGGATTGCAAATCAAGAAGATGAAGTCGGCACCCGTCGGAGTCATCGCCAAGGTATTGCGTGTTCTGGAATTGCTCGATCAATCGCCGGACGGCTTAAGCCTTAAGGAAGTGGCTGTTCGGGCACGAATCAACAAGAGTACAGCGCACCGATTCCTGAGTCATTTAGAGGGTGCTGGGTATCTGTTGCGCAACATTTCCGGTGTCTACATGATAAGCCCGAAGCTGTCGCGCCTCGGGGCAGGGGCAAGCATGCACAGTACCCTCTGCAAGATTTGCCGTCCCGCGCTGGAAAACCTTCGCCGTGTCACAACCGAGACAGCTAACCTCGCCGTATTGGATGGTTATGAGGTGTTGTACATCGATATTCTTGAAACGTCGCACACATTTCGCTTAGTTTCGCAAATCGGGATGCGCCGGCCCTTTTATTGCACGTCCCTTGGCAAGGCGATTGTTGCCAATATGGATGAACAGGCACAGGAAAATCTTTTCGCTTCTGTCGCCCTTCGACAGGTGACGCCGTCGACGGTGACGAGCTTCGGGCAACTCAGGCAACAATGTACTCATATTCAGAAACAAGGTTATTCGATGGAGGAAGAGGAGGCAGTGATTGGCGTGCGATGCCTGGGCGCAGTGATTCGAGGTGCTGACGGAGTGGTCGTCGGAGCAATCAGCGTATCAGGACCGACGGCGCGTATCAGGAATGAGAATCTGAACTTCTTTGCGAAAGAGCTTTGCAAGGCGGCGAAAGAGATTTCCTGGCGTCTCGGATACCGCGCCAAGAAAGATAAATCGGTAAGAGCGTTGCTGGCTTAGGCCGTTAGGAGCGGAGACAGGTCCAAGGCAGATATATCTCTTCCTCAGATTATCGAGCTGCCTGTAGTGAAGCCAGCAGATGAAAAAACGTAAGCGATGGCTGCTAATGGCGCCAGCAGCGACTGACAATCGGCGTCTGGCGTGAAGTTAGTAAACGTTGGTCGTTAGTGCGATGTTTTTCAGTGCGCTCTATGTTTTCTTTGGTAAAACCGCAGCTAGAGAGGCTGACTCGACAACATGACGACCGTTGCCACCTTCGCCAGACGCCCCATTCGAATTCGATACTTTCTTTGCTTCTGGCTTTTTGTTCTGAGTGCGATCTCTTTTCTGGATCGCACCAACGTGTCCATCGCGGCGCCACAGATTAGCCGCGAATTCGGTCTCGGCAACCAGCAACTGGGCTGGATCTTTTCTGCATTTTTGGTCGGATATGCGAGCTTTCAGGTTCCGGCCGGCGTGTTGGCGGTGCGCTTTGGGCCGCGGCGGGTACTGACGATTGGCGTTTTCATCTGGGCTGTCTGCAATGTGCTGACCGCATTGTTGCCCTCCGGATTTTCCCGAGCGGTCGTGTTGCTGATCGCGGTTCGCTGCGCGCTCGGACTTGCGGAGGCGGTCATCTATCCTTCGGCCAATCAATTTGTGGCGCGCTGGGTTCCACAAAAGGAACGAGGTTTTATAAATGGTCTGATCTTTGCAGGGGTGGGCGCGGGAAGCGGGCTCACTCCGCCGCTTCTCACCTGGATGATTTTCACATGGGGATGGCGGGCGGCATTCTGGTTTGATGCCTGCCTGGGCGCTATGGGCGCTATGGTCTGGTGGATAATCGCACGTGACCGGCCTGAGGACCACCCCGCTATAAGTCAGGCCGAGCAAACGGAGATTCTCGATGGCCTGAACTCGTTTGCCGCCGCCGGGGCGGGCATGAGCCATCTCGGGAATCGCAGAATCTCGTGGCGTGCTGTTCTTTCACGCATCGACCTGCCTGCCCTCATGATCAGCTACTTTGCCTTCGGCTACACGGCCTGGGTGTTCTTCAGTTGGTTTTACCTTTACATGGCGGAGGCCCGTGGACTCAATCTCAAGGCCAGCGCCGAATTCTCGATGATGCCCTTCGCGTGTATGACCTTCTTCTGCCTGGGCGGCGGCTTGGTGTCCGATCTGCTCACGCGGAAGCGCGGCTTGCGCGTGGGCCGGTGCTTCCTGGCATCTGTTTCTATGGTCTTCACAGCTCTCTTCCTGGTGATTGGATCGCGCGTACATGGCGCTTTCGCTGCAGCTGTTCTGCTCGCGCTAGGCGCCGGCTGTCTCTATTTTTCGCAAAGTTCGTATTGGTCCGTCTCCACCGATTTGGCCGGCAAGAATTCGGGCGTGTTCTCCTCGCTCGTGAATATGAGTTGCCAGGTTGGGGGAGCAGTGACAGCATCGCTCACACCGTGGCTGGCGCAGCGCTTTGACTGGAAAATGCCCTTCTCGGTCGCGGCAACACTTGTACTGGTGGGGGCCGTTGCGTGGTTGGTGGTCCATCCGGAGAACCCCCTGGAGGTAAATTCGCAGGGATCTTAGAGGATTTGATCGTTCTCCGGAATGTTTTCCGGAGATGCTGTTGCACTGCGATGTCAAATCTATAAGCTTGCACGTCAAGCGAGGAACATAGTATGCAGATGTCACCATCCGGCATGGTTGCGGTAATTTCGAAGTTCGTCTCCAGGATTGATGGCGAATGTTCAATTGCATTTCGCTGGCCGCTGCTCAAAGTCGCAGATCGTCTTCAGGCAGGTGCGCCTCTGAGCAGAAAGATCATGAAGTTAGCTGTAGCCGGAATGGCTGTTGCGGGAACGATTTCGGCAATCGCCGGATTGGCGGCAACATCCAAGAGCATACGACAGGCGCCGGCCTACGTAGATTCAACGATCGATCCAGGGCATAGGCGTTACTCGTCGCTCACGCAAATTACTCCCGCAAATGTGGATGAGCTCAAGCCAGTGTGGGTCTACGATACGGGCTCTAAAGGGCGCGGCTGGGAGGGGACTGCAACTGTAGTTAACGGAGTTATGTATCTCTCCATCCCAGGGGCGGCGGTTGCTCTTGATCCGGAAACCGGCCAGGAACTCTGGAAGTTTACGCCAGTGGGCCTATCCAGGCCAGGTAGGGATCGCGGGGTCGCTTATTGGCCGGGCGATGGCACTCTAGGGCCGCGCATCATTTACACGGTTACCGATCGGCTTTACGCACTCGATGCAAGAACGGGTTTGCCTGTGTCTGATTTTGGCAATCGGGGAATGTTAGACCTCCGAATTGGAGTTGCCGATCAATATCCTGAAGCCCAATACACAATGTCTTCCCCTGCGGGGATCTACAAGAATCTCGCTATTGTCGCGCCCTCCACTCAGGAGTTTGGCAGCAAAGGCCCGAGCGGCGATCCTCGTGCGTTCGACATCCGCACAGGAAAGCTAGTGTGGAGATTTCATACTGTGCCTCAGCCCGGAGAGGATCAGTTTGGATCGTGGGGCCCAGAGGGATGGAAGGACCGAGCCGGTCCCAGTGCCTGGGGCGGAATAAGTGTGGACGTTAAAACGGGGTTGGTATTTGTTCCTATCGGAAATCCGGACGATAGCTATAGCGGCGCAGACCGGCCGGGGAATGACTACTATGCAAATTCAATCGTTGCCCTGGACGGAGACACTGGAAAGCTGAAGTGGTTTTATCAGATGACGCACCACGATATTCTGGATCTGGATGCGGCAGCGGCGCCGAGCTTTATAGATATTCATCGGAATGGCGAGGTGATTCCAGCACTTGTGGAAGTGCCCAAGTCGGGGATCGCTTTCATTCTCGATCGCCGGACCGGGAAACCTGTATTTGGCGTTGAAGAGCGGCCCGTTCCGATGAGCGATGTCCCCGGGGAACATGCTTCGCCCACCCAACCGTTTCCTCTTAAGCCGCCGCCGCTGGCGCGCATGGGGATTAGCCGCGCCGACATCACCACCATGACCCCCGAAGCCAAGGCCTATTGCACACAGATATGGGACCAGCAAGGACTGCACAACGATGGCCCCTACACGCTGGCAAGCATCAAAGGAACCACTGTCTTTCTGCCCGGAACAGACGGGGGGGCTAACTGGGGCGGGGTATCCACTGACCCTCGCCTCGGCTATTTTTTCGCTAATGTGACCAATGTTCCGATCACAAGCCGAATGGTGCCGGATGGCCATGGGGGCTACAAGCTTCAAGGCGCTTACACTCCGTATGTCGACAATGAGGGCTGGCCTTGCATCAATCCGCCATGGGGCGAATTAATTGCTGTCAATGGAAACACGGGTGAGATTGCATGGCGCACACCACTAGGTTCCGTGGATGAATATGGCGCTCGGGGTTTGAATGCCGGCACCCCCACATTGGGCGGATCAATGGTGACGGCAAGCGGCCTGATCTTTATCGGAGCTACTACAGATTCCCGGTTCCGCGCCTTCGATGCCCGCACTGGCAAGCAATTGTGGAAGACCTCCATTCCCTCTCCCGCCATTGCCACGCCCATTACTTATCAAGGCAAGAGCGGGCGGCAATATGTAGTGATCGCCGCGGGCGGTCCGGGGATCCTCGGGACTTCCTCGCGGGGGACAAGCTACCGGCAGGTGCTGCTTGCGTTTGCCCTGCCAAAGCCCGGAGAAGCTCCCGTCGATCTTAGTCAGTTTGCACCCCCTCCGGCGCTCAAACAACCAACAACCGGTTTGGGAAGCTCCCTGGGCGCAAATCCTTCCAACCCTGCTTCACTGGGGATTAGCGGGGAAGTAAACCTACCGGAAGGACCAGGGCGAGAAGATGTACTGTCTATGTGCGGACAATGTCATGGTATTAGTACCTCAGTTGCCGTTCGGCGCTCGCCGGATGCCTGGCATGACCTTATCCAGGATATGCGGGCACGGGGCGCCTCGGGAGATGATGCGAAAGCTAACAGGGTCCATGATTACCTTTCACGATATTTTGGCCTATCGCCGGCCAATGCGGTAACTAACTCGAAATAGCTTCGCCCGCGCGATGTAAGCGCATAAGTCAAAAGTAAGCTATTGACTTATGCGGTAGTCTCCCGCCGGCCCGCAAAACGGCGCGAGGGGCATGTATTCATTTCGAAGGAGAGATCATGCGAAAGGGAATTTGGATTATCGGGTTCACTGCGTTTCTGAGCATTGGCGCGACAGCCGCCGCGGCAAGGGTCCAGGTTGCGCCCTATGGCGTAACCCAGGATGGCCAAATGGTGAAAGCCTACACTTTGATCAACGACAAAGGCGCGAGCGCGACCATCCTAGACTACGGAGGGACGATCGCCGCGATCCGCGTGCCCGATCGGCAGGGCAAATTCGCCAATGTCGCAATGAGCTTCGCAGATATGGCGGGCTGGGAGACCGTGGGCCACTGGGCCAATGCCGATATCGGCCGCTACGCGAATATCATCCGGAACGGCTTCACCCTCGACGGCGCGCACTATGGGCTAACAACTGACGCGCGTGGCACCACTATGCACAGCGGCCCAACCACCTACGCAAGGCGGATGTGGGTTGCGGATCCGATCAAGCCCAAGGACGGCGCTAGTCTAACTCTGACCATGGACAGTCCGGACGGGGACCAGGGGTTTCCCGGGCATGCCATCATCAAAGTGACTTACAAGCTCAGTAACAATAATGCACTCCAGCTTGACTTTGTCGCCACCACCGATACGCCGACAGTCATCAACCTGACCAACCACCTCTATTTGAACCTCAATGGAAACAGCACTACTTCGGTATGCGACGAAGACCTGCAGGTAATGACCGATCAGGCGGCTGTGCAGGCGCCCGGCATTGGTTATGCCAGCGGAATCAAACCCGTCGCAGGTACACCATTCGACTTCACCAAGCCGATTCCCCTTAAGGAGCGCCTGGGCCTTTGCCTTGGCCCACAATATGACAATCCCAGCACAGCCCCACCGATGCCTCGGGGCATGGCGCGCAGCTTCAATGAGCCGTTCGTCCTGCATGACGGCGACAGACGTTTAGACCGCATTGCCGCGCGCCTGCATGACCACGCAAGCGGCCGTGTTATGGAACTGCGGACAACCGAATTGTCAGTGCATGTGTTTACCCCGGCCACGATGGAGGCAGGACTGCTCAGCGATGCAGGCAAACCTTTCACCCGGGTTCCCTCAATTGCCTTCGAAACCCAGCATCTACCCGACAGTCCCAACCATCCGGAGTTTCCTTCAACCGTATTGCGGCCTGGCCAGGTTTTTCACTCGACGACAATTTTCAGATTTACAACAGATGCGAAAAACCAGCCCGAGCCCGGGCGTAGTGGCTTGTAACGTCACCCCTGCACTTGGGGTTCTGGAAGCAATCGATCTCTGGCGTGCCATAATGGCAATGCTTCACTTAGACCAGGCTGCCATGTGTCTAATCTACGATCACATCGGCCTCTCCGACGAGTTTGAACTCGTATTATTGCCGCGAAACATAGATAAGTACTCGAAAACGCCCATGGCGACTGCGATCCTTACTCGTAGACCGGCCCGGATTACCGTCGCGATGCCCGTTACTTATCTGGGTCGGTGAGCGCTTTGGCGATTTTGCGTAAAACGAGAACCCTTCGCGGTTATATCGGCGTTTTGCCCGATGAATCTTTGTAGGCTTGCGGTCGAAATTTGCGTTGGACTGGCGTGAGTTGAAAGCGGCAGTGCCCGCTCTCATGCCACCTCCCGACAGTGACACCGTTTGCTTGCCCGGCTGCGTAGGATCCGTTTCCGTCAAAGTTGCCGCGTAGGAAACCTTCGCCGTCGGCTTAAGCGTTATGCTGATTGTGCGAATCTTCCCCGCAGCCAGCGAACTTCCGGCCCCCGGCAACAGGCACGTTCTACCCCGCTTTGCGGTCTCTCAAAACACGCTGCCCCGGACAGATTGCATTGTCCGGGGCGGCGTTGTTGGAGTGCGGCGTGAGCTATAGCAACGGCACGATGCTCAGGGTCTCCACCGGCGACTCGCCCGG
>Ga0182012_10001103_pt1 | contig 29887 bp, 25 predicted proteins | sample 612S2SmetaG_FD_120486 | JGI IMG/M metagenome (GOLD analysis project Ga0182012, IMG submission 120486) | Permafrost microbial communities from Stordalen Mire, Sweden - 612S2S metaG | ecosystem: Environmental > Terrestrial > Soil > Wetlands > Permafrost | place: Sweden: Stordalen | collected...
AATCTCTTCGATTGCTCTTACCTTTGTTGCGTCGCAGGTTACCAGAACCCGGGTAGCATCCTCGGCAAATAATACGCATTCGGATGGCAGTCCGGCGGAAATCAGGTCCACCTCCACGCCTAGTGCGCGGGAGAACGCCAGCTTCGCCAGGGCCACGGCAATTCCGCCTTCGGCCACATCGCGAGCCGATTCAATCAACCGCCCTAATGCCAGCTTCTGTAGCAAATCCTGCAGCGCTTTTTCGGCTTTCAGGTCCAAAATCGGCGGAGCGCCCCACAACTCGCCCAGCACATGAACGGCAAATTCGGACGAGCCAAACTCGTTCTGCTCCTCGCCACTATGTGCCTTCTGTCCCGGTGTAAGCAGCACAATGGAACGGCCTTCAGCGCGGGCGTTTCCCGGCACGGCCTTGGTCGCATCATCCAGAATGCCTACAATGCCAAGCACCGGAGTCGGATAAATTCCCTCGCCCAGCGTCTCGTTATAGAAGCTCACATTGCCGCCCGTGATCGGAGTACCCAGTGCGTTGCAGGCCTCGGTCAGTCCATCAATCACCTGCGAGAACTGCGCCATGATCGGCGGCTTTTCCGGATTGCCAAAATTCAGGCAGTTCGTCGCCGCCACTGGCTGTGCTCCGGTACAAGCCACCATGCGCGATGCACGCGCCACATTGTGTTCTGCGCCAAGTTTCGGATCGAGGTAGCACCAGCGACCATTGCCATAAAGAGCCATGGCCAGCCCACGCTCCGTGCCCTTGATGCGAATGACTCCGGTCAGCTCGCCCGGCCCCTGCATGGTATTTGTCTGCACCATGGAGTCGTACTGCTCGTACACCCAATGTTTCGAGCAAATGTTCGGACTCGCCAGCAGCTTGTGAAACTCGCTATTGAAACTTTTCTTCGCGCCGAGTTGCAGCGCTCCCGGCTTTACCTTCGGCACCGGAGCTGTCCACTCGCCCACCTCGCGGTGATAAAGCGGTGCGTCATCGGTCAGGGCCTCGTTCGGAATCTCCGCCACGATCACGCCATGTTGCTTCACGCGCATTGTGTTCTCGCCAATCACCTGGCCCACAGTCACAGCGTCGAGTCCCCATTTGCGGAAGACCTTGAAGACCTCTTCCTCGCGGCCTTTTTCGGCCACCAGCAACATGCGCTCCTGCGATTCGCTGAGCATGATCTCGTAGCTGGTCATTCCGGTTTCGCGCTGCGGCACCAAGTCCAACTCAATCTCCAAGCCCACGCCGCCGCGCCCACCCAACTCACAGGTGGAGCAGGTCAGCCCCGCCGCGCCCATGTCCTGAATTCCAACAATCGCGCCCGTCTGCATTGCTTCCAGGCAGGCTTCCAGCAGCAGCTTTTCCATGAAGGGATCGCCGACCTGTACGTTCGGACGCTTCGCCTCGCTGCCTTCGCTGAATTCCTCGCTCGCCATGGTCGCGCCGTGAATGCCGTCTTTGCCCGTCTTGGAGCCGACGTAAATCACCGGATTGCCCGCGCCCGAAGCCGAGGCATAGAAAATTTCGTCCTTCTTCACCAGTCCCAGCGCAAAGGCATTCACCAGCGGATTGCCCGCATAGCAGCTTTCAAAGCGCGTTTCGCCCCCCACATTGGGCACGCCAAAGCAGTTGCCATAGCTGGCAACGCCACCTACCACGCCATCCACCACTGCATGATTCTTGTGCAGGGCGGAGCGGTCCATCGACGGATCGTGTTCCTTGGTGACCGGACCAAAGCGCAACGAATCCATCACCGCGACAGGTCGTGCGCCCATGGTGAAGATGTCGCGCAGAATGCCGCCCACGCCAGTGGTCGCCCCCTGGAAAGGCTCGATATAAGAAGGATGATTGTGCGATTCGATCTTGAACGCGCACGCCCACTCGCCACCAATGTCGATGACGCCAGCATTCTCGCCCGGCCCCTGCATCACCAGCTTGCTCTTGGTGGGGAGCCGCTTCAAATGCACGCGCGAGGACTTATACGAGCAGTGCTCACTCCACATCACAGAGAAGATGCCCAGCTCGGTCATGGTAGGCACGCGGCCCAGCCACTTCAGAATGCGTTTGTACTCCTCAGCGGTCACTCCGTGGCTACGAAGGACCTCCGGCGTGATAGTTGGCTCTTTTTCAGGGGAAGTCATAGGCGGACTCCTCTATTTTCGCACGGTTGGCGGTGGAGACGAAAGCGGAGGCGCGTTTATAGACCCAACCCTTACTGCACCTTCACTGGAACCACTTCCCTCTCGGCTTTGCCATTGACCCAGCGCACGCAGGGAATCTCCAGCACCAGCACATGATCGAGAAGGTTGGGCTTCATGCGGAACGAGCCTTGCTCGTAGGAGAGTTGCACCTTGCCGCCATCGATCACCTGCGGGAATTCCACCGGGGCCTTGGGATTGGAGCAGATGTACAGCGAAGCCAGATCGCAGAATTGCAATGCGACGATCAGCGCCTCAATCTCTTCCAGCGGTAGGCCTGCCTGCGGCAGAAGTCGATCCACCCGCGCCGCCTCGCGATGCAGAAACGCATCCACCTCGGCGCGCTGCTCGGGAGTGCCCGCGCCACGCTCAAGATAAGGATGTGTGAGCCGCGCAAAGTGCGCGCTTACAACCAGTCCCCCTAACGCTCCGGTGCTCTGCGCAGCCTGAATCGAACCCAGCCATGCACGCAGAAACATCTCCGGCTCAGTGTTCACAAAGGAGAGCGGAACCCCTGTCGGCAAGCAGGTTGGCTCGTGCGGAGCCTTGAAATGGCCGTCATAGGGCATCCAGCCCATATCATGCATGGCAATCGCCTGCTGAATCGGCTGTCTGACGTTGGGCACTTTGCGCGAGTCGAACGCCGCTGCCAATTCGCCGGAAATCTGCGCATGGTCCGGCTGTGTCACATACCAATCGCTCACGGATGCCTGCAACTGGGTTTCAGCGATGGTCTCAAACGCAGGCCGAACCGCGCCTGCGGAATCCTGTACTGCCAATTTGCTTCGAAAAATCAACGTGGCCTCCGTGCGCGAATTCGTCCGCTGGCGGCCGCTCGCGCCGGGCCTGATGTGGCAGGAGGCTTCTTGACACCTTCGAGCAGGTCGCGCAGAACCGCTGCATGGCTTCGTTCCACGTCCTCGGCGGAAGTCAGCAGGGTCATCTGTTTTGCGTGGGCTGCCATTGCCTCCAACTTGTTCAAAGCTTGCACTGCTTTCTCGCCGCATAGCTCGGCCATGTAGCGGCGCTGGAAGAGCGGCCACCGTGTGCGACTTTCGTCAAACCAGTGCTGCAGTTCCTGGCTGGGTGCAAGTTCAGGGAGCCATTTCCGCAAGGTAAGTGCATCCCGTGCCACTCCACGCGGACGTCGCCGGTCCACCAGCACCCGCGCACCGTCCTCCGGTGAGGCTGCCTCGCACGCGTCTTTGAGCAGAATTGCCATTGCGATAAGATGGTACCTGATTCCAGCCGGGACAGCTTACCCATGCGCTCCACTTTTTCCAACGCTTCCAATTTCTTAGTCCTGGTGCCCATGCTCTTGCTGGCCACTCTCGTCGCCCTGCTAGCGATTGACGGCTGCACACCCGAGCGCCGCAAATCCGACGCCGAACTGGGGCTGACTCCTACGCAGGCCATGGGGCGCCATGTTTTTGATGCCAACTGCGCCCGCTGTCACGAACCCTACTCCAGTCGCGGTCTCCACGGCCCCAGCCTCCACGACCTGTACAAGAAGCAATACCTGCCCAGTGGAATGCCCGCCAACGACGAGCGCATCACCGAGGTGATTACGCGCGGAAGAGTCAAAATGCCCGCGTTCGGCGGCAGCATCTCCAGCGACCAGATAGACGCGCTGCTTGCTTACCTGAAAACCTTGTGAGCGCAATTCGAATCGCGCGCACCCGCCCCGGCATCGTAAACTAGTACCGATGGCGACTCCCGAGCTCATCCAGATTCAGACCGTTTCCGCCGCACCCACACCCAAGCCGAGCTGGCTTCGTGCCAAGGCTCCCATGGGCGAGCAGTACCACGAGTTGAAAAAGTTGGCGCGTGGTCTCGAACTGCACACCGTCTGCGAATCCGCCCAGTGCCCCAACATCGGCGAATGCTGGAACCACCGCACCGCGACATTCATGTTGCTTGGTAATCTCTGCACCCGGCGCTGTGGATTTTGCGCGGTACCAAAAGGGCGTCCCGAGCCAATTGATTTTGATGAGCCACGCCGTGTGGCGGAAGCCGTCTCTCGTCTCGGACTCAAATTTGCTGTGGTCACCAGCGTCAACCGTGATGACGACAACCTCGGAGGCGCACGGGTCTTTGGTGAAACCATTCGCGAGATCCGCCGCATTCAACCCGATTGCTCCGTCGAGGTCCTCATCCCCGACTTCCAGGGACACGAAGACTGTTTGCAGGTCGTGCTGGACGCCAAGCCCAGCATCCTGAACCACAACACGGAAACCGTGCCGCGTCTATATCGTGTGGCCCGCAGCGGCGCGCGCTATGAGCGCACCCTGAACCTGCTCTCCCGCGCCAAGGAGCTTTCGCCCACCACGGTCACCAAGACTGGCATCATGGTCGGACTCGGCGAAGACATGGAAGAACTGCTGCAGGTCTGCCGAGATCTAGCCGCCCGCAAAGTGGACATCCTCACCATCGGTCAGTACCTTGCGCCCTCGCGTAATCACCTTCCGGTCAAGCGCATGTATCCGCCCGAAGACTTTGCCTTCCTCAAGCAGGAGGCAAGCAAGATGGGCTTCCAGCATGTTGAGAGCGGCCCGCTTGTTCGTTCCAGTTACCACGCTCATGAGCAGGCTGAGAGCACAAAGATCGCGCGAGTCTAAGGAATTTTTTACGACAATCCCGTAAGCAGCCACTCTGCTGTCTTTTTTTCAATCGCCGCAGCCCCTCCGGTCATCTGTCTTGCCTGGAGGGAATGCCATGTACGTCATCACTGGAGCTAGCGGCAATACTGGAAGCGTAGTTGCCAAAACTTTGCTGGATCAAGGCAAGAAGGTTCGCGTCATCTCGCGAAACTCGAGTCATTTGCGCCAATTCACCGAGCGCGGAGCTGAGGCGGTTGTTGCCGATATCACTGACACCAACCAACTCGCGCGTGCCTTCAACGGAGCAGAAGCCGTCTATGCAATGATCCCGCCGAACTATTCTGCGCCTGATACCCTTGCCTACGATGAGCGGGTCACGACTTCGCTCGCCTCAGCTCTTGAGAACGCGAAAGTGCGTTATGTCGTGAACCTCAGCAGCATAGGAGCAGAGAGGCCATCCGGCAACGGGCCTGTTGTTGGCCTTTATCGTCAGGAGCAGGCGTTTAACGCCGTCCGCGGTCTTAACGTTTTACATCTGCGCGCCGGTTACTTCATGGAGAACACGCTGGCACAAGTCGATATTATCCACGCTACAGGGAGTGCTGGCGGACCGGTGCGAGGGGATTTGAAGGTCGGGATGATCGCCGCTCACGATATTGGCGTCGCCGCCGCCCAGGCGCTGGTCCGCTTGGACTTCAATGGGCATCAGAGCCGTGAACTTCAAGGGCAAAGGGACATCAGCTATAACGAAGTTGCATCCATCATCGGAAAGGCAATCGGCAAACCAGCCCTGAAGTACACGCAGTTGCCAGATGCGCAGGTTCACTCAGCCATGACACGCATGGGAATGTCACCGAATTTAGTCGACCTGTTGCTGCAGATGACCGGAGCCATGAATTCGGGTCAAATGAAAGCACAGGAGCCGCGAACACAACAGAATTCCACGCCAACCTCCTATGAAAACTTTGTTGCCGAAGTATTTCTGCCTGTGTACCAGAAGGCTTCGAAAGCAGCGTGAGCTCATCTCGGATGTGACGCAAAAACGCCCGCGATTTTCGCGGGCGTTTCTATTGCGACGATCTTCTTACCAAACGTGGCAGGCATTCTCCGGAACCATCGCAGCTCCCGGCTTGCAGCCGAACGCTTTCGGAAAGTCCGGCGAGTTCTGCACCGCGCCAATTACGCGGTACTTTCCAGGTGAGTGTGGATCGACCAGCGCCAGCTCACGCGCTCGCTGCGGAGTGATGTTCTCGCACCACACCTGGGCAAAGCCGATGAAGAAGCGCTGCGCGGGAGTGAAGCCATCAATCTGCTCATCGATCTTGTCGCCCGCCTGCTTCGTCATGGACATATACGCCAGCTTCAGTCCGCCGTTATCCGCCGTGTTTTCCCCCAGCGTCAGCTTGCCGTTCAGGTGAACTTCCCCCTTGTCGTCCTTCACGGCGACAAAGCTGGAATACTCGTCGGCAACGCAGCTTGCACGCCGCTCGAACTCCGGTCCGTCCGTCGGCCCCCACCAATTGGTGAAGTTGCCGTCGCCGTCGAACTTGCGGCCTTGGTCGTCAAAGCCGTGCGTCAACTCGTGGCCAATCACCACGCCGATGCCACCGTAGTTGACCGCCTCGTCCACCTTGACGCTGAAGAACGGAGCCTGCAAAATCCCAGCAGGGAAGTTGATGTTGTTTTCGCTTGGGCTGTAGTAAGCGTTCACCGTAGGAGGCGTCATGCCCCACTCGGCCTTATCCACCGGCTTGCCCAGCTTGGCAATGTTGCGATTCTCCTCAAAGATGCTGGCTGCCCGCGCATTTCCCACGAAGTCATCCCGCTTGATGACGACCTTTCTGTAGTCCTTCCACTTCGACGGATAGCCAATCTTGTTGGTTACCTTGTGCAGCTTGTCTTCCGCGGCCTTCTTCGTTTCAGGACTCATCCAATCGAGACCTTGAATATCCTTGCCCATCGAATCTTCGATGTTGGCAACCAGCACGTCCATGCGTTCCTTGGCTTCTTTGCCAAAAGCCTTCTTCACATAGATAGGGCCAAGCGCCTCGCCCAGGCTGTTATCGGTCATCGTGGTGCAGCGCTTCCAGCGTGCTTCTAACTCCCGCTGTCCGGAGAGATACTTGCCTTGGAAAGCAAAGTTCTCGTCCACAAAAGCCTTGGAAAGCAGTGGCGCCGATCCTTTCACTACCTTCCAGCGTAGATAAGTCTTCCAGCTTTCCAGCGGCTCGGAAGCCAGCAATCCGCTGAGCTTCTGGAAAAATACCGGATTGCCGACATTGAGCGAATCAAACGAAGTTGCGCCCACCAGTTTGAAATAGCGCGGAAAATCGATCTCCGGCGCCTGCTTCTCAAGTTCGGCCACGGTCATCTTATGATCGCGATTTTTTGGATCGCGTCTCGAAATGCGATCCATGTATGCCTCGGCGATTTTGGTTTCCAGCGCCAGCACGGTCTTCGCATCCAGGGCTGCCTGCTCTGGACTCTCGCCAGCAAGCGTCAGCATCTTCTGAACGTGTTCCAAATATTTGGCGCGCACTTCCACCATCTTGGCATCCTGCTTCAGGTAGTAGTCGCGGTCGGCCAGCGTCAGCCCGCCCTGATCAAGATCGGGGATATTAACGGACGAGTTGTGCATGTCTGCTTCCGCACCAAACATGAAAATCGGGCGCAATCCGCTGGACTGCATAGTGGCCATAACATCAAGAATCTGCTTCCGGCTATGGATGGCCGCAACCTTGTCAAGCCAGCGCTCAATCGGCTGCGTTCCCTTGGCTTCGATTGTTGATTCGTCCATGCAAGCTGCATAGAAGTTGCCAACCTTCTTTTTGTTGGCATCGTGCACACCGGGCTTGGCGGAATCTTCAAGAATCGCGCGCAATACGTAAAGGTTGTATTCGCGCAGTTCGTCAAAGCGTCCAAAGCGCGATTTATCAGCCGGGACCGGATGCGAGGAGCGCCATCCACCGCAGGCATACTGGTAGAAGTCCTGGCACGGATCAGCTTTCACGTCCATCGCCGAGCGGTCGAAGCTTACGGGCGCAGTGGGAGTCGCCGGTGTTTGAGCCAAAGCAGCGCCACAAGTAAGCAGCGCCACGCAAATCAGTTTGACAAATCGCATTCGGAATCCACCTCGCGGAAATGCCGGAATGGTGCGCAGTACTTAGCGGTGTCTTTCCACCGTATGCAGCGCAATCTCCATGATCGGCAATTGTTGCGAAGTTATCAGGAATATTTCTGAATTGCGAGAGCTCGCAATAGTTGTTAACCGGATTCCGGCCTGCTCTCGGCCAACCCTGCCACCCCGTGGCAGGGTGCAGGCGACCAAGTGCTTCAGTCTGTCTTAGAAAATGTGCAGCTTAATGCTCAAATACTTCTTCGGATCCTGCCGAATGGATGTTACTAGTCCGCGGCTCTCTACCAGCATCTGGTCCGCGTGGTTGTATAGCGAAGGGTCCTTTAGCAACTTGCCTGCCGTGCCCTGTCCTGCCTGTAGTTGGTCGGTGATCTCTGCCAGGTTTGTGACCATCTGATCCAGCTTCTTGGCAAACGCCGGGTCCTTGGCAAACTTGCCCAGCCCGCCCTCGCCGCGATTGATCCCATCCATCAATTGGTTTGCTTTCGCCAGGGTCTGGCTGGCATTGTCATAAAGCGATGGGTCGTGAATCAGCTTGCCGATCGTGCCCTTCTGGTCGTTCACGTTATCGGCAACCGTGTTCAGTTTGTCGATCGTGGCGCTTGCCCGGGTATACAGCGTGTCGTCATTGATCAGCTTGCCAAGGCTGCCGCGGCCATTGTCAATATCGCTGAGCAGCGAGCTCACCTGTGCTACCGAGCTGTTCAGGTTGTTATAGAGCTGTTTGTCGTAGATCAGCTTCCCGACCGAGCCCTTTTGATCTTCTACGGCGGTTACGATGCGGTCCAAGCGGCTGACCAGAATATTTACGTTTTGCAGGGTAGACTGTGACGAGCGCACTACATCCTGAATATCCGGAACCTGCCTTGACGGCAGTTCCGAATGGTTCTGCACCACCGGACCCTTAGCCTGTGTTGAATCGATGTCGACGAAAGTCTCGCCCAGCACTCCGGCCGTGGAGAGCAGCACTTGCGAGTCGGTGCGGAGGAAAGGCTGGAACTTCGCGTTCACCTTCATCTCTATTTGCACGGGAGTAGCCGCGCCGCTGGAATCCTTATGATCCACAATGCGGATGCGCTCCACGTTCCCGATATCCACGCTCTGGAGCCTCACTGGAGCTCCGTTGCGCAGTCCGCCCGCGCTGTCCGTGTAGCTGACCAGCAGCAGCGTCGGCCGGAAAAGCCCGGTCGTTCCGCTCATCAGGAACACAAGAAAGGCCATCACTAGGCAGGCAAAGACAACGGTCAACCCGACCCGAAGCTGAGACCAGCGAAGTTGCTTTTGACTAGGCACGTTTTCTCCAATCGCAACTCTCTGAAATCATAACAAACCTGCCCGCAACTGTGATGGCACAATGCAGTTCACTCGCTCTCCATCACTACCTGGGCCATGGCCATGGTCTTCGTATGGGTGATGGTCACCAGCGTGCGTCGCGCTCCAAGCTTCTCTGCAATCTCTCGTGCCACGCCATGCAGCATGATTACCGGTTGTCCGCTAAGCGCGCGCGCCACTTCAAAATCGCGCCATGCCACCCCGCGCCGCCACCCCGTGCCCAGCGCTTTCATCGCGGCTTCTTTGGCTGCAAAACGCCCTGCGAAGCGCTCCATCCTGTTCGGCTTGGATTCGCAATATGCACGCTCCGCAGGTGTATAGATGCGCGTCAGGAAGCGCTCACCGTGCCGCGCAATCGCCGCCTCAATTCGTTCCACCTCGCAAAGATCCACGCCAATGCCCAGAATCATGGTTCCAGCCTACACCAGCCCCGCATTTTCTCGCCCTCAAGAGATGAGTTTTAGCCGACCTCAACCAGTCCGTAGCGCCGGTTCCAATTCAGCCTCAGATACTGCACAGCCAGCTTTTTCTCCTCGGCGGAAATCTCTTCTGTTCCATCCTCCAGCAGCCCGCGTGCCTCGCGCTTCGCCTGCTCCAGCAGCTTGCGGTCTCGAATCACGTTTGCGACTCGCAGGCTCGGCATACCTGCCTGCCTTGTCCCGAAGAATTCGCCAGGTCCGCGCAGCTCCAGATCCTTCTCTGCCACTTCAAATCCGTCGGTGGTGGCAACCATGGTGTCCAGGCGCTGCTGTGCTTCCTCGCTGATCTTGCCTCCGGTCATCAGCACGCAATAGGATTTCGCGCTACCCCGGCCAATGCGTCCGCGCAACTGGTGCATCTGCGAGAGTCCAAAGCGCTCCGCGTGCTCAATCACCATTGCCGAAGCATTGGGCACATCTACTCCCACTTCGATCACCGTGGTAGCCACCAGGATATTCAATTCCCCTGCCTTGAAGCGTCGCATGATGGACTCTTTATCGTCGGCGCTCATCCGCCCGTGCAACAATCCCAGCTTGAACTCCGGAAAGACCTTCTTGCGCAGCTCGTCGTACATCTTGATAGCTGCTTTCAGTCCGGTGTCTTTCTCCTCGTTCTCTTCAATCACGGGATACACGACATAAGCCTGCTGTCCGGCGGCCACAATCTTGCGCACAAATTCCCAAACTTCGGCAGCGCGCTCATCGCTCACCACCCGCGCGCTCACCGGAGTGCGTCCCGGCGGCAGTTCGTCGATCACACTCACGTCCAGGTCTCCGTAGATGGTCAGGGCCAGCGTGCGCGGAATCGGTGTCGCGGTCATCACCAGCACGTCCGGTTGCACTTCGCTGTTCTTGCGCATCAGCTTCATGCGTTGCATCACGCCAAAGCGGTGCTGCTCATCCACAATCACCAGGCCCAGCCGTTCGAATTCCACTTTGTCTTCCAGCAGAGCGTGCGTGCCGATCACCATCTGCGCATCGCCGCGTGCTACGTGCCCGCGAATCGCGCGTTTCTGTTCGTCATCGAGCGAGCCGGTCAGCAGCACCACGCGATATCCCACTGGCTCCAGAATGCGTCGCGCGGAAAGATAATGCTGGGTGGCAAGAATCTCCGTCGGAGCCATCATCGCCACCTGGTAGCCGTTCTCCATCGCAACCGTGGCGGCTTCAAAGGCCACAATGGTTTTGCCGGAGCCCACGTCCCCTTGTAACAACCGCCGCATCGGCGAACCCTGTGCCATGTCCCCAACAATTTCCTTCAGCACCTGCTTCTGCGCTTTGGTGGGATGGAAAGGAAGCACCTTTTTCAGAGCCGCGCGTACCTGGTTGTTGATCGCAAATTCGATGCCGGGCTGCATGCGAGCTTTGCGCCGTTTCAGTTCCAGGCCCAGTTCAAGGAAGAAAAGCTCCTCAAAGATCAGCCTCTGGTGCGCGGGCGTGCGCGAGGCCTGAAGATCCGCGAAGCTCTCTCCTGCGTCTGGCCAATGCACGTGCCAAAAGGCTTCGCCGCGCGGAATCAGTCCCAGCCGGGCGCGAATCGCCGCAGGAATCGCATCGGAAACCTCACGCGGCATCTGCTCCAGAGCCGTCCGGATCGCCCTCCGGAACCAGCGCGCGTTCAATTTTCCGGCGGCCTCATAGATGGGCACAACGCGCCCAATCTCCAGCGACTCAAAGTGCTTCTGTTCGTCGCTGACCGCAAGGTCTTCGCCCTCGGCCGCGGGCTCGTGAAGAATTTCGAACTGCGGCTGCAACATCTGCAGCCCACCACGTCCGAAAGTCGAAAACTCGACTTTTCCATAGAGCGCCACCAGAGCGCCGGGTTTGAATTTCCCCTCCAGGTAGCCGCCCCGGAACCACAAGCTCTTGAGCTTGCTGCGTCCCTGGCCTGCCGTCATTTCAAAGATGGGCATGCTCCGCGTCCGGAACAGTCCGCTGGTGCGCACCTCGGCTATCACCGAAGCCATCTCGCCCGGTTTCAGCTCTTCAATGCTGCGTGGGTTGATGCGGTCTTCGTAGCGGAAAGGAAGGTAATACAGCAGGTCCTCCAAGGTATGGATTCCCTTGGCGGCCAGTGTCAATGCCACCCTCGGGCCAATCCCCTTCAAAAACTGGATTTCGCTGTGCAACTCTGCCATCCCTCGCATGGTATCTCATCGCGTTCCGCACTATGCATCCCATTTCGCTCGTTCCCTCCATCGCCGTTGCCAACTTTTCGAGACCGTGCGGTGTCAAAATAGCGGTGCCTGAGAACTTCTGGAAATCGCTGGCAGCAGTGCTGATTGGCAACGCCCTGTACTTTGCCTGCTCAGGATTTCTTCCCCCAGCGGCTCGCCACAACACGGCAGGGTTCGATCTGGGCTTGGTTGTCGATTTCTGGTTCTGCCTGGTGGTATTGGGTGTCCTCGAACTCCTTCTTCGGCATAAAAAAACAGCCCGCGGACCTAGGGTAAGGTAGAATAGCCCGGTAGATGTTCCCCCGACACCGTCGTCTACAGGTCTAATATGCAACGGGTAGCCATCCTATACGACGCGAGTCAGGCAGTGCTCTCCACCTTTGATCTGGATGAGGTGCTGAATCAGGTGCTCGCAATTGTGCGGGATTATTTCCATCTCCAGCACGGCAGCATCATGCTGCTCGATGAAACCTCCCAGAAGCTGATGGTTCGCGCTCACTTCGGCGATTGCGTGTTGCCCCCCGACTTCTACGTCCCTTTCGGCAAGGGCCTCACCGGAGCTGCTGCCAAGGCCCGCCGCCCGATCTATTCGCCTGATGTTCTCGCTGACCCGCGCTACATCAACAAGATTGACAGCACACGTTCCGAGCTGGCCATCCCTCTCATGGTGCGCGATGAAGTGGTCGGCGTGCTCGATTGCCAGAGCGACCTTCCCGCATTTTTTGACAATGAGACCGTGGACCTGCTCACGTTGTTCGCGACTCAGGCGTCCATCGGATTGCAGAACGCCAAGCTCTACTCCCAGTTACAGCGTCGTGCTGCGCAGTTGGAAGCGATCAACGCAATTGCCAAGCGCACCACCGTCGAGCTCGACCTCAAGGAACTCCTCGACCGCCTCTGCATTCAGCTTCCACAATCGTTCCCCGTTCAGTCCGTCTCCATTTTTCTTCGCGACGAAGATGGCGATCTGATCCTCCGTGCCCAGCAGGGCGAACTGCCTTCGCGCCTCAAACTCGGCGATGTGCTCCCCCACTCTTATTCCTGCACTGCGGCAGAAGATGGGCAGCATCGTCCCTTCTGCGGCGACCCCTCGAAGTGCCCTGCAGTGTGCTTCCCTGAAGGCCGCACAGAGGTGTGCCTCCCGCTCGTCTCTTTCGGCGAAAACATCGGCCTGCTCGTATGTGCCACCCGGCAGGACAACGCATTCATGGCCAATGACATTCAGGCCCTGGAATCAGTGGCTGACATCCTTGCCACCGCTACCCAGAACGCCCGTTACGTGGATCGCGTTCGCCAGTTGGCTTATCGCGATGGATTGACTGGCGTATTCAATCGTCGCTACTTCGAGTCGCGTTTGGTGGACGAAGTCACCCGCGCCGCCCGCTACGGCGGTGGAGTCAGTGTCCTCATGATCGATCTCGATCATTTCAAGAAAATTAATGATGACTTCGGCCATATGCTCGGGGACGATGTTCTCCGCACCGTCTCTTCCGTCTTTGTTCGCCAATTGCGCAAGGTGGATGTCGTGTGCCGTTACGGCGGGGAAGAGTTTGCCATCGTATTGCCCGCTACTCAGGGTGCCAGCGCTGCTGCCGTAGCCAACAAACTCCGCCGTGCCGTGGCCAATAACCACTTCCCGGGAGTGCCTTATCCGGTCACCGTCAGTGTCGGCGTATCGGAGTTTCCCGCCAACGGCATCACCCGGGATGACATTGTGCGGGCAGCCGATAGTGCTCTCTATGAGGCCAAGGAAGCCGGTCGCAACCGGGTCTGTCTGGCGAGCACTGCCAATGCTCCGGCCGTTGCCGGTGAGCAATAGCCGGTTTGCGCTCTGTTTCCGCCGTTTGACACCCCCCAGTCGTGGGTCTTACCCTTATCTAGGAAGTTAATAGCTGTATCTTCTACCCCGCTTTCGGCGTCTAATGAACATAATGTCTATCCGTTCCTATCTGCGTTTCCATACCGCCCTGCAGCTTTCGCTCGCTCTTGAGAGCGCCGAGGAGACCCTCGTCGGCGGTCAGGCCGTGCTGGAAGGCGTCATGATGCGCTCGCCCCACGCCTGGGGCATCGCCATTCGCAAGCCGGACGGCGAACTTGCCGTCCACTCCGAGCCGCTGGTCAAGGCCAGCGACAAAAGCCCCTGGAAGGCGTGGCCTTTCATTCGCGGAATCATGACTTTAGGTTCTGCCATGGTGCTTGGATTCAAGGCTTTGCGCTACTCAGCGGATGTGGCGTTGGAAGACGAGAAGACGGCTAGCGGAGAAAAGCTCGAAATGAACGGCTGGGTTGCCGCTGCCAATATCGCGCTCTCGCTCGGCTTCTTCATCTTCATGTACAAGTTTCTGCCTTTTGCGGCGGCTCGCGGCTTGCACCACCGCTTCCCGCAGACCGGCAACTCCGTACTCTTCGCGTTGGTTGAGGGCATTATTCGCCTCACAATCTTCCTGGCATTCATCTGGCTGACCTCACGCTGGCAGGATATTCGCCGCGTCTACCAGTACCACGGAGCCGAGCACAAAACGGTCTTTGCCTACGAGAATCACGATCCGCTCACTGCCGCGAATGTGCAGCGCTACTCCACATTCCATCCGCGTTGCGGCACCAGTTTCCTGATGACCGTGATGATCATCTCTATCGGCGTTTACGCGCTGGTTCCGGTGCACGGCTTCTGGATGGGGTTTGCCTCGCGCATCGTTTTACTTCCGGTGATCGCTGGCGGCGCCTATGAGATCATCCGCTATGCCGCCAAGAGACGCTCGTCGCTCTTTGCCATGATGACCGCACCCGGCCTGTGGCTGCAGCGCATCACTACCCAGCCACCCGATGACACTCAGATCGAGTGCGCCATTGTTGCCCTCAATCACGCCATGGAGCTTGAGCAGGAGCAGGGCGGAGAGCTGGTGATAGCATGATGAAATCCAGCCTGATGGATGCCCGTAAGGTTCCCGCAGCCCACATTTCGCCTTTGGCTTCGCAGCTTCACCTTTAGCGGCTCCCCGCTGCTTTCGTGCGCCTGTACTGTTTCGTTTCAACCAATATCCCGGCTGCGCGTGTTTTTCCCGTGCTGGTCTGAAAGTTCAGGAACCCTATGTTTGACCGCCTTGCGCAAATCGAAGCGCGCTTCAACGAACTGAATACCGAACTCTCGGCTCCCGAAATCGCCAACGACTCGGCTCTGTATCAGAAAACCGCCAAAGCCCAGGGTGAACTCGCGCCTATCGTCGAAAAATATCAGGAGTACAAGAAATTCCAGTCTGGCATCGACGAATCGCGTACTCTCATCGCCCAGGAAAGCGACCCCGAAATGGTCGCCATGGCGCAGGAGGAGTTGCATTCGCTGGAGGCGCAGCTTGCCATCACTTTGGAAGAGTTGAAGGTCCTCCTTCTGCCCAAAGATCCGAACGACGAAAAGAACAGCGTCCTTGAAATTCGTGCCGGCACCGGTGGCGATGAAGCCACGCTCTTCGCCGCTGAAATTTTCCGTATGTATATGCGCTATGCCGAGTCGCGGCACTGGAAGGTTGAAGTCCTCTCCAGCTCAGAGTCCTCCGTCGGCGGTCTCAAGGAAGTTATTGCCATCATTGAAGGCAAGCGCGTCTACTCGCAGCTAAAGTATGAGAGCGGAGTCCATCGCGTGCAGCGCGTGCCAGACACGGAAACCCAGGGCCGCGTCCACACCTCGGCCGTCACCGTCGCCGTCCTTCCCGAGGCGGAAGACGTGGACATCAAGATCGAAGCCAAAGACATTCGTATCGATACCTTCTGCTCCTCTGGCCCGGGCGGCCAGTCGGTGAACACCACCTACTCGGCTGTACGTATCACGCACCTGCCCACCATGACAGTAGTCAGTTGTCAGGACGAAAAATCGCAGATCAAGAACCGCGAAAAAGGAATGCGCGTCCTGCGTTCGCGCCTCTATGAACTGGAGCAGTCCAAGCAGCAGGAGGCACTCGCCAAGGAGCGCCGCTCACAGGTCGGCAGCGGTGACCGCAGCGAGAAGATACGCACCTACAACTTCCCCCAGAACCGCGTCAGCGACCACCGTATCGGACTCACCGTCCACCAGTTGGACCAGGTGATGGAAGGCAAGCTCCAGCCCTTTGTGGATGCTCTTATCACCCACTTCCAATCCGAAAAGTTAAAGGGCGAAACCGTCCACGCGTAAAAGAAAGTGTAAGTTGTGATTTGTGATAAATGAAACAATAGTCTGGGCAGGCCCTAGAGGTTCCTGACTGGGTTAGAAGAATGAACTGAAAATATACGGAATATAAGGATTGGACTCTAAATGGCAGGAAATTCAAGAACGACTTTCACAAAGCGATCCAAGGAACGGGCTCGTCAGGAAAAACGGGCTGACAAAACACAAAAGATGGAACAGCGCAAAGAGCAGAAACTGGCCGAACCGGCCAAGCGCAGCGGTGATGAGGTAGTAATTCAGTTCGACGAAGACGGCCAGCCGATTGCCCTGGATTTCGAAGATTTCTAGCCCGGAATCGCGGAAGGTGTATCCGGCAAAGCAGCCGGACGCTCTTCCCGGCGGCGAAACCACCGACCCTGAAACGATTTTCTAGCTGGCGTCGCCGTACAATACTCGCGTGCAACTCCGCCAAGTCCTTCACGCCGCCATTGCCCAACTCGAAGCCGCTGGAATTTCAGAGCCGCGCATCAGCGCCGAGGTTCTGATCTTCCAGGCTCTCGGTTGTGATCGCGCCCACCTCTACGCCCATCCCGAGCGCGAACTCACCGCATCCGAGCAGGCGCAGTACGATGAATTTCTCGTACGCCGCGTTTCGGGCGAGCCGCTGCAGTACCTCACGGGACATCAGGAATTCTGGCGCCGGAACTTTCTCGTCTCTCCCGCCGTGCTCATTCCTCGCCCAGAGACCGAGCACCTCATCGAGGAGACGCTCTCGCTCGTTAGCCATTTTCATCTAGGCCCACAGCTCAAGATCATCGATGTTGGCACCGGATCGGGCGCTATCGCCGTCACTCTCGCCTGCGAACTCCCCCAGGCCGAAGTTCACGCCGTCGATCTTTCGCCAGAGGCCATCGAAGTCGCGCGTCTCAACGCCCAGCGCCTGGATGCCCACGTGCATTTTGCGCTCAGCGATGTCCTGACCTCCGTCACGCGTGACGGCAGCTTTGACTTCGTCGTCTCCAACCCGCCCTACGTCGGACTCAACGAGGCAGACAAGGTGCAGGAGGTGGTCAAGAATTACGAGCCGCAGATCGCACTCTTCGCCGGAGACGACGGTCTCGACGTCATTCGCCGCCTAATCCCGCAAGCTCATGAGACTCTGCGTCCCGGCGGCTGGCTCCTCATGGAAATTGGCTATTCGCAGTCGCCGTCAGTAATGGCTCTGCTCACCGGATGGCACAGCGTTCACCCCGTCCCCGATCTCGCTGGCATCCCCCGCATCATCGCCGCTCGTAAGCCTTAGCAGATCACAGGTGGCCCACATCCGTTTTTTTGGCGAATGTGGGGACAAAAAGCTGAGGGGTACTCTGCCTTATGCAGCCTGCTGCTCGTTCGCCCAAAACTGCGGCTCATCTGCTGACGCCCCGTACATACCCGGCACCGCCACGCTCATCATCCGCAAATACATTCCCACCTGCGCCCTGTGATGGATCATATGATTCAGCACCACAGTCCGCAGCACGTTGTATCGCGGCATGGTCATCATCGTCTTCCCCGCAAACTTCATCGTCCACTCGGCGTTCATTTGCTCGTCCGTAACGGAGGCCAATGCCGCATGAGCCGCGCTCACGTTCTTGTCAAAATGATCCAGCAACTCTTCCCGGCTTTTCGGTTCAAAGGGAGCATACTGCCCGGGTTCCATTTCCAGCACCTCGACTCGGATGGTCTCCGTGGCCCAGCTCGGCAGGTCGGCAACATGACCGACAAGATGATCCAGCTTCCAGGACTTCTCATGCGGTTGGAAGTTGAGGCGGTCCTCCGGAACCCGTTCGAGCATCTTGCGAGTGTTGGCCATCTCTTGGTCGAACTCAGGTAACAATACGTCGCGAATCAGCATACAAATCTCTCCTCTATTGCAGCGGATCGCACACATTGATTCCAGAACCGCTGCGAAGGGTTGCCCTGCGCGAGGGGCCTTTCCCTCTCTCGTGATGCCATGAGACAAGCGGGAGAAGATACGGCTCTACCCATCCGCCCTGCCCGCGGCTTACAATCACTTGTTCGCCTCGCGCTGCCCGGTTCGGCTTCTCGGCCGTGCAATTCTTCGCGCGATGGCCTTTTAGGAAAGCACTCATGCCGCCCATTACCACCATCGAACACCTCGATCAATTTGAGGGCCAGGATGTCACCCTCCGTGGCTGGCTTTACAATCTCCGCGAGAGCGGTAAGCTGCTCTTTCCCATCTTCCGCGATGGCACCGGCCTGGTGCAGGGAGTCATGGCCAAGAACGCCGTTACCCCGGAAATCTTCGAGACCGTCAAGGGACTCACCCAGGAATCCTCCGTCATCATCCACGGCAAGGTTCGCGCCGATAAGCGTGCTCCCGGCGGCTTCGAACTCGATCTCGCCTCCGTTGATGTCGTCCAGAAAGTTTCCGAGGACACGCCCTATCCCATCTCGCTCAAGGATCACGGCACCGAGTTTCTCATGGAGCATCGTCACCTCTGGCTGCGCTCGCCGCGCCAGGTGGCCATCCTGCGCATCCGCTCGGAGATCGAGCGCGCCATGCATGATTTCTTCTACTCGCGCGATTTCACCCGAACCGATCCGCCCATCCTCACCCCGGCGGCCTGCGAAGGCACCAGCACGCTCTTCCCCGTGGATTACTTTGAGGAGCAGGCCTACCTCACACAGTCCGGCCAGCTTTATATCGAGGCCACAGCCATGGCCTTGGGCAAGGTGTACAGCTTCGGCCCCACCTTCCGCGCCGAAAAATCCAAGACCCGCCGCCACCTTACCGAGTTCTGGATGATCGAGCCTGAAGTCGCCTACGCCACTCTCGAAGACATCATGGAACTCGCCGAGGACTTCATCACCTTTATCGTCAAGCGCGTGCTGGAAACGCGCCGCCACGAACTCTCGGTCATCGGACGCGATGTTTCGCTGCTCGAAAGAATTGAAACGCCATTCCCGCGCCTCTCCTATGATGACGCCGTAAAAATGCTGGACGAAGGTTTTGCCAAGGGAGAGCTGGAGAACAAGTTCGAGTACGGTAACGATTTCGGCTCGCCGGACGAGACTTACATTTCATCCAGGTTTGATCGTCCTGTCATGATCCATCGTTATCCTTCAGCAGTGAAGGCCTTCTACATGGAGCCCGATCCGAACGATCTCACCAAGGCTCTCTGCGTGGACGTACTCGCCCCTGAAGGTTATGGCGAAGTCATTGGCGGCTCGCAGCGCATGGGCTCCTATGAGCGCCTGTTGGAGCGCATCAAGCAGCATGAACTGCCGGAAGAAGCCTTCCAGTGGTATCTCGATCTGCGCAAGTACGGCGGAGTGCCGCACTCCGGCTTCGGCATGGGTCTTGAGCGCGCCGTAGCCTGGATCTGCAAGCTCGATCACGTGCGCGAAACCATTCCGTTCCCGCGTATGTTGAACAGAATGTATCCGTAATCTAGGACAGGTGGCCCGGAGCTGGGCGCTGTTCCAACTCTGGGGACAGGACAGGTGGGATGTCCACCGCCGTTCATCGCTAGGACGGTTGAACATCAACCCGGCGCAACCTACCGCTCCGGCATCGAAAGAAAGGAATGGGGGCTTTGATCGGCCCCCGTCGAGAAATTGGATACCCGTATGGTTAGCATTCCCGCTTCGTTTCCAGACATCATCAAGAAACACATTCTCGTCATCGGCGTCCCTCTCGACTTAGGTCAGCAGCGCCGCGGCGTGGACATGGGACCTTCTGCTGTGCGCGTCGCAGGCCTTGAGGCCAAACTCGAAGCCCTCGGCCATGAGGTCGAGGACGCAGGCAACATCAACGTCACCCTGCCCGAGCAGAAGAACTTCGGAGAAGCCCACGCGCGCTATCTCAAGGAAATCACCGCTACCTGTACGAAGCTTGCCGATGAAGTCCTGCACGCGCTCGAGCAGGAGAAAACTCCTCTCGCCATTGGCGGAGATCACTCCATCGCCGCAGGCTCGTTCAGTGGAGTCGCCGAGTACTATCGTCGCGAAGGCCAGCACGTCGGACTCATCTGGATTGATGCTCACTCGGACATCAACACTCCCGTGACCTCGCCATCCGGCAATGTCCACGGCATGCCGCTCGGAGCCCTCATGGGTCTCGACGGCCTCGACCCGCTCGCCAATCTCTATGACTGGGCGCCGAAAGTGCGCCCGGAAAACTGCGTGCTCGTCGGTATCCGCGACGTGGACATGGCCGAGAAGGAAAACATTCGCCGCACCGGAATCGAAGTCTTCACCATGCGTGACATTGACGAGCGCGGCATGCGCACCGTCATGGAAGAAGCCCTTCGCATGGCAGGCCGCGGTACCGTCGGCTATCACATCTCGCTGGACATGGATTGGGTCGATCCCGAAGACGCTCCCGGCGTTGGCACTCGCGTTCCTGGCGGCGCAACATATCGCGAAGCTCACCTCGCCATGGAAATCATCGCCGACCACGGCCGCATGACCTCCATGGATATCGTCGAAGTCAATCCCGTCATCGACGAATACAATCGCACCGCCGAACTGGCCGTAGAACTAGCCAGCTCCGCCTTCGGCAAAAAGATCCTCTAGGTGGCCCATTCAAGCCCTGCAATTGGGCTTGAGTGGGGTCAGCAATGAGCGCGGGACGGGTGGCCCATTCAAGCCTGCAGTTGGGCTTGAGTGGGTGACCAGTTCAGATCAAATTGGAGGCAGTTGACCTTCCGTTGCTCTTGCCTTTGCTCCTATTGTCATCCTGAACGAAGTGAACCCCTATGCCGATCCTCCGCCCGTGCAGTCCCAAGGCCACCGGCCCCCAAACACCGCCTCGTCCCGGTAAATAGCAAGTTTCTAAGCATTCCTTCACCAGCATGTGAATTGAAAAGCGCTGTCCTTACCTCAGACTGATATAAACTGGTAAATACGAGGAAGTCTCATCCAATGACAGCTAAAAAACTCCGCGTAGGCGTTCTGTTCGGCGGCCGCAGCGGTGAACATGAAGTGTCCCTTCTCTCTGCCGCATCGGTCATGCAAGCCATCGACCGCACAAAGTACGACGTAGTTCCCATCGGCATCACTAAGCAGGGCCTCTGGCTCACGGACACCCATGCCGAACAGTTGATCAAGGGTGAGTTCGTCGCCCATCGCGGCAAGAACCTGCGCGCCGGAGATCCGGCTGCCACCTCTTCCGCCGCCGTGCTGGCCAAGGGCGAAGCTGTCCTCGTGCCGCCCATGCCCTCGGCCCATTCCATCGTTCCCTTTGAGACTCCCCGCGGCAACGGTTCTCCCGCCGCCATCAATGTTGATGTCATCTTCCCCGTGCTCCACGGGACCTTCGGCGAAGACGGGACCATCCAGGGACTCCTCGAACTCGCTGACATCCCCTACGTCGGCTCCGGCGTCCTCGGCTCTTCGGCCGGCATGGACAAAGACATCATGAAGCGCCTCTTCTGCGACTCGCGCCTTCCTCTCGTCAAGCACCTCACCGTGCTGCGTTCCGAGTGGGAGCGCCAGCCCAAGAAGATTGAAAAAGCCGTGGACTCCGCGCTCAAGTACCCCGTCTTCGTCAAGCCCGCCAACCTTGGTAGCTCTGTAGGAATCAGCAAGGCGCACGACGCCACCGAACTTCCCGCCGCCATGAATGAGGCGGCCCGCTATGACCGCAAAATCATCATCGAGCAGGGAGTTGGCGGCAAGCGCCACAAGGCTCGCGAAATCGAATGCGCCGTCCTCGGCAATGACGAACCCGCCGCCTCCATCTGCGGCGAAGTCGTCCCCGCCCAGGAGTTCTACGATTACAACGCCAAGTACATTGACTCCGGCTCCGAACTCCTCATTCCCGCCCGCCTCGACCACACCCAGGCGCGCCAGATTCAGGAGATGGCCATCCGCGCCTTCCAGAGCGTCGAATGTTCCGGCCTGGCCCGCGTTGATTTCCTCATGGACCCCGTCACCGGACACTTCTATCTAAACGAAGTCAACACCATGCCCGGCTTCACCGCCATCAGCATGTACCCCAAACTGTGGGCCGCCAGCGGCATCGAGTACCCCGCTCTAATCGACCGCCTCATCCAGCTAGCCCTGGAGCGTCACGCCGACAAAAAACGCAACCAGTACACCAAGGACTAATTTCGGGTGCCCTACCCTTCCGCCGTTTTCTGGCGGAGGGTGGGGTAATTGCCATTATCTTTGCACTTGCTTCTGACTGTCGCACTGCGCAACCTGTGCAACTTTTGTAACCTGCGCAACCTGACCTCTGGAACTTTCCTGCTCCGCCTCGCGTACCCTCCTTTAGCGCGGCCTCTTCGCTGGGCCCCGGAGGACTTGTCCCCATGAAGATCAAGCTCTTTTGCCTCGCCATCATTTTTCTTACCGCCTCGTCGCTTTCCGCCGAAGAGTGGAAGCGGGAGTTCACCGTAGGCGCACACCCTGTCCTCCGCGTCCAAACTAACGATGCTCGCATTGAAGTGCATGGTGTCCCCGGCAACACCATCTCGGCCCGCGTCGTTGCCGAGGGCTGGCACATTGGCCCCGGAGAGGTCACGGCCTCCGCCCAGCAGACCGCCGATTCCATCTTCATTCAGGTCAAAACTCCGGACCGTCATATTCACTTCAATTTCGGCAATCGCTCCCTGCACATTGAGGTCAGCGTGCCCCAGTCCACCGCCCTTGATCTAGGCTCTTCCGATGGCTCCGTGAGTGTCTCCGGCATCAAGGGAGAAGCCCGTCTCGCCACCTCTGACGGCTCCATTCGCGTGGACAACTTCGAAGGTTCTCTTCGCGCCCACACCTCCGACGGCTCCATCGAAGTCGCAGGCCGCTTCGACCTTCTAGACCTCAACACCAGTGATGGACACATCAATGCCAACGTCTGGACCGGCTCGCACCTGAAGGAAGCCTGGAACCTGCGCACCTCCGACGGCTCCATCACTCTCGGCTTGCCCAACGATCTTTCAGCCTTCCTCGACGCCTGGACCAGCGATGGCCACATTGACCTTCAACTTCCTGTAGAAGTCATCGGACGCGTAGAGAAGAATCGCGTGCACGGCAAACTCCACGGCGGAGGCCCCAACCTGCAAGTCCACACCTCCGACGGCAGCATCACCCTGCGCTCCAACTAGCAACCGCATGTGGCCCACATCCGCCCGCTGTTGGCGACTGTGGGGAACCCAGTTCCTTTGGCTTAGGGAGTGTTTGCTCCTGTCTTTGACTTTCTGGGAAGGAAAGAACTCCCGGGTGCCCCAGCTTCGCGCCGACGCTATTCAGCGTCAACCTGGGAACCGAACTGCCTGCACGACCGGCTTTTTGATCTAGTGCAAAATCCCGGCAATAAATCCCACTCAGCCCCGTCCTACATACAGGGACCGGTCCGTGTACTTGTCTTTCCACTTGTCTGCCTATAAAATTAACTAACTGGTTAGTTAATTAAAACAACGACAATGTCACCCAATCCCAAATCCCGCAACGCCGTTGCCAGTCGAGATTCCATCCTCGCCCATGCCATCGACGAATTCGCCGCGCAGGGAGTCGCCGGAGCGCGCACCGCAAACATCGCCGACGCGGCCAAGGTCAACAAGGCGCTGCTCTACTACTACTTCAAGGACAAGGATTCACTCTACGCAGCCTCGCTGCAACAGGTTTTTCGCGGCTTGTTTGAAAGCGTTCAGCCCATGCTGGAGAGCGCGATTTCGCCGGGTGAGAAGATTCTCCGTTTTGCACGAATTCACTTTGAATATCTGCTCCACCATCCCCATTATCCACGGCTCATTCATCAGGAGCTCTCTCGCGCCGCCAGCTCTGGAGCGCCCTCTCGCGAATTCGGCCGCATGACTTCGGATCATTTTGCTCCCATGCAGCGCGCTGGATTGTCCGTCGTGCAGCAGGGAATCGACAGCGGCGAATTTCGCAGCATCGCGGCAGCCAGTTTCCTCACCGCCGTTGTAGGAATGAACGCCTTTTACTTCATATCCGCGCCCATCATGCGGATCACGCGTGGTGTCGATCCATTTTCACCCGAGTCCGTTCGCAACCACATCGCCAATTCGCTCGACTTCGTTGGCGCAGCCTTGTTCGCCGATCGCGCCTATGGCATCAAGCTGGCGAAAAAAATCGCCTCCGCTCCCACGGCCTTGCCCACGGCGGCCACCCGCGCACCTAAATCAAAAAGCACTCTCGCAAAGCGAGCTACTCATGAATCCTAAATATCGCGTCTTCGCCATGTTGGGAGTAGTCTTCCTCCTTTCGTTGGCCTTCTACTTCTACTCCACCCGCGGCACTTCCGACGTGGTGCTCATCGGCACCGTCGATGCCAACCAGGTCATTGTCAGCAGCAAGGTCGCCGGACGCATCGAGCATCTCCTTGTCGATGAAGGCCAGCATGTCAAGCAAGGCGATCTGATCGCGCAAATCGACAATCAAGACCTCATTGCCGAGGCTGATTCCGCCCGCGCCACCGTGGACAGCCTGAAGCATCAAGTCCGCCAGAGCGGCGAATCTTACGCCAGCACGCATGGTGAAACCGACTCGCAGGTGCTCAACGCCGCCGCTGCCCTCGCCGCCGCAAAAGCCACCTTGCAGGAGAGCGAAGCCAACGAGCGTCAGCAGGAACTCGACACCCATCGCACCGTCTCCCTCGCTGAGCAGGGAGTCGCCAGCCAGCAGGATCGCGACCGGGCCGAGCAGACGCTCAAAGCAGATCAGGCTCGCGTCCGCGCCAACCGCGAGCAGGTTAGTGCCGCGCAGGCCACGCTTACCACCATGCAGGCGCGCGTCAACCAGGCCGCTGCCGCCCATAGCAACATCGCCGCCATGCAGGGCCAAATGGATTCAGCCAACGCCAAGCTTCAAGAGTCCGAAGTCCGACTCGGCTACACCAAGGTCTTCTCCCCGGTTACAGGAACCGTCAGCGTGCGCGCCGCTCGCGAAGGTGAAGTCGTAAACGTCGGTACGCCCATCGTCACCATCGTCGATCTCACGCAGACTTGGGTGTACGCCTCTATCCCCGAAACGCAGGAGCAGGCCGTCAAACTCGGCGACACGCTGGATGTCCGCATGCCTTCCGGCGATCGCGTGCAAGGCAAGGTCATCGCCAAGGCCGCGGAAACCGATTTCGCCACCCAGCGCGACGTCAGCCGCTCCAAGCGCGACATTCGCACCGTGCGCCTCAAACTGCTCATTGCCAATCCGCAGGAAACCTATGTTCCCGGCATGACTGCCGAAGTTCTTCTTTCGCAGCGCCTTTTCAGCGGCAAATAACGGAGCCCGTCTCATGAGCATTCTCAATCGCGGCAAGGGCCCCCACGCCGGACACACCGGGCAAGCCATCGCCGTAGAAAATATAGTCAAGAAGTTCGGCGATTTCGAGGCCGTCAAGGGCATCACCTTTGACGTCAAAGACGGCGAAATCTTCGGACTCCTCGGTCCCAACGGCGCAGGCAAGAGCACGCTCATCCGCATGATGACCACGCTCATCCCCATCACCAGCGGAAGCGCATTCATCGCCGGGTACGATGTCAGCGAGAACGCCGACGCCGCCCGTCGCACAATGGGTGTTATCCCGCAGGCCATGACCAGCGACATTGATCTCACCGTCGGGGAGAACATGAGCATCTACGCCAAGCTCTACGGCGTTCCCCGTGCCGAGCGTGAGCGCAACATTACCGAACTGCTCGAAGCCGTCGATCTCACCAAGTGGCGCGACGCTCAGGTCAAAACGCTCTCCGGAGGCATGCGCCGCCGCGCTGAAATCGCACGCGGTCTCGTCCACAATCCGCGCATCTTTTTTCTCGATGAGCCCACCACCGGACTCGATCCCGTCTCCCGCGTCGCCGTCTGGGAAATGCTCAACACCCTCAAGAGCCGCAAACAGCTCACCATTCTCATCACCACGCATTACATGGACGAAGCCGACCGCCTCTGTGATCGCATTGCCATCGTCGATCACGGCAACCTCGTCGCCCTCGATACGCCTATGGCGCTCAAGAACAGCGTTCCCGGCAACAACGTAGTGGAGGCGCAGTTCCTGAATCCGCCTGCCACCTGGCTCGATCAGCTTCGTGCATTACCCGGCGTGGAGAGCGTGCAGGACGAGGGTGGCAGCACGTTCCGCATCCTCACCTCTACCGGCACGCATACCACCACCGGCCTTGTCGAACTTGCCTCCCGTGCCGCAGTCGAGATCAAAACTCTCAGCGTGCAGAACACTTCGCTCGACGATGTTTTCGTTCACTACACCGGCCGTCAGCTTCGTGACGAGCAGGTCAAAGCTTTCGGCTACGTCATGCCGCCTCGTCCAGGAATGCAGTCATGAACAGAATGTTCGCGATCATCGAGCGCGAGATGCGCAAGTTCTTCCGTTCGCCAACCCTCATGGTCACTGCCATGATCATGCCATTGGTCCAGCTCATCATCCTGGGCAATGCTTTTGGCGGAAAAATTCATGACGCCCGCGTAGCCATCGTCGATGAAGATCACGGCGTCCAGGCCGTCCGTATTATCGAGGCTTTCCGCTCGGTCCAGGCCAACGTGCGCACCTTCGTCGCCATTCCTTATACCGACGAAGTCCACGCCCGCGAAGATGTGCGGCAGGGACTCCTCGAAGGCGCACTCATCATTCCGCCGCAGTTCTCGCGCCGCTTTTATGCCGGAGAGAATCCTCAACTCGGCATGATCTTGGACAACAGTGACCAGTTCATGGCCACCTCCGTCCAGGACAAAATGCAGGAGCTTGTCTCCTCGCTCAATCAGCCGGACGCCTCGGCCCAGCGCATCACCACCGGCGTCGCTCTCCAAATCGTCGAACTCTACCCCTATGTCGAGTACCTGAAATATCTTCTGCCCGGCTCCATCACGCTAGCCATGTTTGTTTCGGTGATGATCGGCGGCGGTATGTTGTATATCGATGACAAGGCCCGGGGTGTGCATGAAGGCTATCTCGTCACGCCCATCACAGCCCTTGAAATGGTCCTCGGCCTAAACCTCGCCGGAGCCTTCAAAGCGATTCTCGCCGGTTGTACGCTCACCATCCTCGGCTCGCTCATCGCCGGCCTCGGCACGTCTTTTCAGCCCGCCCGAATCCTGCAGTGGTTCTTGCTGATCTGCGCAACGTCCTTCGCCTTCAACGGCATGATGTTTCTTCTCATGGTCCGTGTCGAAGATCCACTGGTCCCACGCGCCATGTTCGGAATCCTCAACACGCTGCTCTACTTCCCCAGCGGAGCAATCTATCCCGTGCAGGCCTTCCCCCGTTGGCTCCAGGTCATCTCCTACGTGGACCCCTTCAGCTACGCCGTCCACGGCCTCAAGGCCACACTCTTGAAGGAAGCCTCATGGGCCGCTGTCTCGCACGATCTCCTCTACCTTTCGCTCTTCGGTCTCGTCAGCCTGGTACTTTCCTCCATGCTCTTCAAGCGCACCATGTAGGACTTGGAAGTTGTCTCTGACTTTGTGAAGGAACACGAGGCCCACATCCGCCCTCTTTTGGCGAATGTGGGATGGAAGAAATCTCACCGGCGTTGGTCTTGGTTTTGCGAGTCATCCTGAAATTCCCCTATCGGGGAGTGAGGCTAGGCGGCGCTCGCCGCCTCGTCTGTTCCAGCCTCTATCACGATCTGCTCAGGGCGCACTCTTTGTGGTGCCTTTTGTCTGGCTTTTTCAGCGTTCGTAACACGTAGTTCACCGCGCAATTTGATGCGCGCCTTGTGGAGTTGTGACTTGCTGTTACCCACCGAGCATCCCAGCATCTCGCCAATCTCGTTGTGCTCATACCCTTCAACATCGTGCAGCACGAAGATAATGCGATAGCCATCGGGAAGGCACTCAATGGCGCGTTCCAGGGTTACGCGATCGACCGACCCCATAAGACTCGTATCCTCTACGCCAAAGTCCTTCTGCGGACCGCCCTCATCGTTCGGGTCCAGCGTCTCATCCAGGGAAACCTCCATGAGTCGCTTCTTGCGCACGTGCATCAGCACAATGTTTACCGTGAGCCGATGCAGCCAGGTAGAAAATGCTGATTCGCCGCGAAAGCTCGCAATCTTGCGGTGGAGCTGCAGAAAGGCGTCCTGTGTGAGGTCCTCGGCCGTCTCCGTTTGGCCAACCATGCGGAAGCAGAGCGAGTACACGCGTCTCTTGTGAGAGTCGTAAAGCAACTTGAAGCACATATCGTCGCCTTTCTTGGCGCGATCGATAATCTCGGCTTCTGACATGGTCGATATCTGCTTCTTGCTCGGGATCGTCAATTGAGCTCTCCTCACAAACCACAGCTTGCTGAATTCAGCACCTACAACGTGGAACATCTATTGGCGGTCCAAAGTGTCTATGAATTTGTTGAACTCTTAATTCGGGCGGCCGTTCTTAGGCCGTAGCCCTCCGCTCTATCGTTATCGTCGCGCTCGGCAGAACCGCTATCCCGCATGGCGCCTTTGGTCTTGTGCGAGTGCCGAGCAGTTCACTTCGCAATCTCATGCGGGCCTTGTAAAGCTGAGACTTGATGACGCCGATCGAACATCCCAACTTCTCGGCAATCTCGCCGTGTCCAAATCCTTCAATGTCATGCAGTACCGTGACCACGCGATAGTGGGGGGGAAGGTTCTCGATGGCGCGCTCCAACGTCACCCGGTCGATCGAACCCGCAAGTCTCAGGTCCTCCGTGCCATAGTCCATCGGAGTCCCTTCCTCTTCGTCGGCATCCATGGACTCATCCAGCGATATCTCCGGGAAGCGCCTTTTGCGCACATGCATCAGGACAATGTTCACCGTAAGCCGATGCAGCCATGTGAAAAATGAGGATTCACCCCGAAAGCTGGTAATCTTGCGGTGAAGCAGCAGAAAAGCCTCCTGGGTCAGGTCTTCAGCCGCATCCGTATCCCCGGTCATGCGAAGGCAGAGTCCATATACACGCCGCTTGTGGTGGTCGTATAGAGACTTGAAGCACTCCGCGTCGCCCAGCTTGGCTCGGTCGATCGTCTCGGCCTCATTCATCGGAGGCGTCGCAATTTTTCGTGGCGTGGCCAAAACAACTCCTCGGAAAGCAATTCAGCATCTTTGGTGTGGGCTGAAATATTCAGCACCGGAAAATTCTGCAATCTTCAAAATAAAAACGACCGGCATCTCTCAGCTGAGCAATATTGATCACTTTTAAAATTTACTTGGATCAGTAAAAACTCACGGTCTTAACTCTGGTCCATTCTGCTGTTCATGACTGAGCAAAACAGATCAATTTGTTCTCAGGAAAATTGCGGTTTGCATTGCTCCGTTTCAACCTGCTCTGCACATGCCATCGTCCAGCAACTCCCGATCCCGGAAACTCCTCGAAGTTGTAACCCGGTTTGCATAGCCCACTGCGCTCCAGGCCGCATCTCATCAACTATCCTGCCAACCCTAAACCAGCTACTATCTTCCAGGAGTCAATGTTTTCCAGGGTGAGCCAATGAGAGGTCTTTTCCGCGCAGCAGTTCTGCTCAGCAACATGACGGCCATTGCGCAGCCCAAGCCTGCAACTCCCAATCCCGCCTTCCGCCCCTTCGTCGGAACCTGGCGTCTGGTTTCCTCCGTCGAACTGCTTCCTGACGGAACCTCCCGCCCCTACGGCTTCGGCCCCCATGCCCAGGGATACCTCATGTATGACGCCACCGGACACGTCTGTGCCCAGGTAGCCGATCCTGATCGTCCCAAGTGGGCAGATCCCGACCACCCCACTCCGCAAGAAGTGAAGACTGCATTCGACGGTTTCGGCGGCTACTGCGGAACCTACACCGTGGACGAACCAACTCACACCGCCGCCCACGTCCCCGAGGTTTCCATGGACCCCAACCTCGTAGCTCAACCCAAACCGCGCACCT
>Ga0182012_10001105_pt1 | contig 29870 bp, 30 predicted proteins | sample 612S2SmetaG_FD_120486 | JGI IMG/M metagenome (GOLD analysis project Ga0182012, IMG submission 120486) | Permafrost microbial communities from Stordalen Mire, Sweden - 612S2S metaG | ecosystem: Environmental > Terrestrial > Soil > Wetlands > Permafrost | place: Sweden: Stordalen | collected...
CGGCCACTAGCGCCTGCGGCTCTTCTTGCGCGGTGGTGGCAGCGCGCCCTCGGCGCGCAGTCGCGCGGCATGTTCGGCTAGCGCGTCGACCAGCGGGCCGACCGCGGCGGTATCGGGCTGGACATCCACCCGCAAGCCGAATTCTGCAGCGGTCTCGGCGGTTTTGGGGCCGATGCAGGCGATGATGGTCCGCGCGTGCGGCTTGCCGGCGATGCCGACCAGGTTCCGCACCGTGGAGCTGGAGGTGAAGCACACTGCGTCGAAGCCGCCCGTCTTGATCATTTCGCGGGTGGCCGCCGCCGGTGGTGCGGCGCGCACGGTCCGGTAGGCAGTCACGTCCTCGATCTCCCAGCCACGGTCGCGAAGTCCCTCGGCCAGCGTTTCGGTGGCGATGTCAGCGCGCGGCAGCAAGACGCGGTTCACCGGGTCGAAAATGCTGTCATAGGGCGGGAAGTCGTCCAGCAGACCCAGCGAGGATTGTTCCCCGGCCGGCACCAGCTCTGGGCTGATCCCGAATGCGCGGACCCGGTCGGCGGTCGACTCACCGACGCATGCGATCTTCACCCCCGAGAAGGCACGGGCGTCCAGACCGAACTCGCCGAACTTCTCCCACACCGCACGCACCGCGTTGGTGGAGGTGAACACCACCCATTGGAAACGGCCATCGACCAGACCCTTGACGGCCCGCTCCATCTGGGCGGGGCTGCGCGGCGGCTCGACTGCGATAGTCGGCACCTCGATCGGAAGCGCGCCGTAGGACGTCAGCCGCTGGCTCATCTCGCCGGCCTGATCCTTGGTGCGCGGCACCAACACGGTCCAACCGTAAAGTTCCCGGCTTTCCCACCAGTTCAGCTTCGCCCGGCTGGTCACGGTCTTCCCGATGGTGACCACCAGGGGTCCGGTCAGCGGACCCGCCGGGTCGGTGCCGCCCAGGGCTGCCGGCTCGGTCAATCCGTGCAACGTGGTTTCGACCGAACGCTGCTGGCAGGTGGTGCCGTGCGCGGTCACCACGCAAGGAGTGGTGTCGGCCAGCTCGTGGTCGATCAAGGTGCGGGCCGCATCGGCCAGATGCGATGTCGTGGCCTGCAGGATCAGCGGCCCGGGAGCCGCCGCCAAAGCCTCCCAATCCACATGCGGGTCGCGCACATCGGCAACTGTGTGCGACGAGCCCAGCGGCAGCCCGGCATAGGTCGGGACGGCGCTGGTGGCAGCCAGGCCGGGCACGATCTCGACCTGCAGGTGGCTGCGTGCGACGGTGTTCACCTCGGTGATCACCGAGTCGACCGTCATCGGGTCACCGGCGACCAACCGCACCACGTCCACCCCCGACCGAGCCTCGGCGGTCAGTACCTTGGCGACTTCGGCGGGATCACCCAGCGCCGGGCGGATGTCGGGGCCCCCCGGCATCACTGCCGGCGTGGTCTGACCGTGGTCGCCGTCGACGTCCCCGGCTACACCGTCGGCGTTCGCTGGAGCCGGACTGGCCGGCGCCGGGCCGGAGACCGGTGGCAGGTCCTTACCGACCAGCGCCAGCACCGGCTCGGGTACGTCGGAGTCGGTGAATACCAAGGCGGCGTTCGCCAGCACCGTGGCCGCCCGCGTGGTCAACAAACCCGGGTCACCCGGACCGGCACCCACGAATGTAATGCGGCCTGGTCTCGGCTTACGCCCTCGCGTAGTCATTGTCGCTCCCACGTGTAGTCTCACTCAACTTCATCGCGCGCGGGGTTTTGCCGCGCTCCCCACATCAGATCCCGGGCACCCAGCTCGAACAGCTCCGCGGCGACCGAAAGCCCAAGCTCCCGTGCCCTACCGGTGGCGCCGATGCCGGACGCGCGGATCACGTCGGATCCGTCCAGCGCCGCCACACAGCCACGCAGCGACAGCTCTTCGAAGACGCGGCCTTCCTCATCGATGGACTCGACCACTTCGGCGATCGCGCCCACCGGTGCGGAGCAACCGGCCTCCAGTTCGGCGAGCAGGGCTCGCTCGGCAGTGACGGCCACTCGCGTGTCGGCGTCGTCCAACTCCGCCAGCACTGCCGCCAACCGGCTGTTGCCGGCGCGGCATTCGACCGCGAGCGCGCCCTGAGCCGGCGCTGGCAACATCTGCACCGGCTCAAGCGTCTCGGTGACATCATCGAGCCGGCCCAGTCGAGCCAGACCGGCCCGGGCCACCACGACGGCGTCTAAATCACCACTGCTTACCCTGTTCAACCTGGTATCTAGGTTGCCTCGTAGGGGGCGGATTTCCAAACCGAGACCCAATGCTCTAAGCTGCGCCGCCCGCCGCGGCGACGATGTGCCCACCAACGCTCCGGCCGGCAATTCCCCGAGCACCAGCCCGTCGCGGGCTACCAGGGCGTCGCGGGGGTCGTTTCGTGTCGGTATCGCGGCAATCGTGAATCTCGGATCGTCGGCGGTTGGCAAATCCTTGTGCGAGTGCACCGCAGCATCGACGCGGCCATCTGCAATGGCCTCACGCAACGCAGTGGTGAAGACGCCCACACCGAGAGTCTCTATGGGCGCCGAAGATTCGTCGCCCGCGGTGCTGATTGTCACCAACTCGGCCGGGTGGCCGTTGGCGATGAGAGCGTCTCTGACGCCGGCGGCCTGGGTGGTGGCCAGCAAACTGCCCCGAGTGCCTATCCGGATCACGTGCGTCAATCGGCTACTCAGCCGAATGCTTTGGGGTGCCGTAGGAGCCCTGTATGCCGGGCGGAATGCCGGGCGCGCCGTTGCCCGCGTCCAGTCCGTGTGACACCGCCGGCAATTCACCAGCGGTGGCTACGGCGTCGACGGCGTTCGGATCAAGTTCGAAAAGCTCGCGCAGTGCCTCGGCGTAGCTGTCGCCGCCGGGAGCGCTGGCCAGCTGCTTGATCCGCACGGTGGGTGCGTGTAACAGCTTGTCCACTACCCGCCGCACGGTGCGGGCCACCTCCTCGCGCTGGGCGCTCTGAAGCCCGGGCAACCGGTTGTCCAGACGCAGTAGCTCCGCTTCGACCACGTCGGCGGCTCGCTGGCGTAAGGCGGTCACTGTCGGGGTGACCTCGGCCATCCGCTGCCCTGCCAGATAGGCGGCAACTTCGCTAGCCACGATGTGGCGGGCGGCGTCGACGTCGGCAGCAGCCGCATGAGCCGCGGGGTCATGCTGCACCCGGTCCACGTCGATGACCCAGACGCCGGGCAGCCCGGCCACCGCCGGGTCGACGTCACGAGGCATGCCCAGGTCGCATATCACCAGCGGGTGGGTCGTTTCGTCACGGCGCGCGGCAGCCAGCGCATGGTGTACATCGGCTAGCGAGACCACCGGGCTCACCGCGCCGGTGCAGCTGACCACGACGTCGGCATTCACCATGGCCTCGGCCAGCCGGTCGAGGGTGAGCGCTTCGGTTCGCACGCCTGATTCGCGAATCTTGCGGGCCAGCCGCTGCGCCCGGGACAGCGACCGGTTGAGTACGCGAATGTGCCCGATGCCGGCGCGGGTCAGGTGGGCAGCTGACAGTGCGCCCATCGCTCCGGCGCCGATCACCACGGCGGTCTTGCCTTCCAGCCCGTCCAGCCTGTGCTCGGCCATGTCCAGGGCGACCGACACCACGGAGGCACCGGCAGCGTCGATAGCTGTTTCGGAATGCACCCGCTTACCCACCGACAGCGCCCGCTGGGCCAGCTCGTGCAGGGCCCGGCCGACGGTGTGGTTGGCCTCAGCGTCGGCGTAGGCACGACGCACCTGCCCCAGCACCTGCTGCTCGCCGATCACCGCTGAATCCAGACCGCTGGCGACCGCGAACAGATGCTCGACGGCGGCCTCGCTGTAGCGGACGTAGGCGTATCTGGTCAGGTCGGCCATCGACATTCCGGAGTATTCCGACAGCACCTGCCCAATCACCGACAGCCCACCGTGGAACGCGTCCACCACGGCATAGACCTCGACCCGGTTGCACGTCGACAGCACCATGGCCTCGGTCACCAGTGGCGACTGCAGCACCCGGTCGACGATCTTGACCTGCTCGGATTCGTCGATGCTGAGTTGTTCCAGGACAGAAACAGGCGCACTACGGTGCGAGACCCCGAAGAGCAAGATGCTCACGGCAGCATCACCTGGCCAGCCCCCTTGCTATTCGCCAGTAACTGAACTGGTGTCTACGTTAAACGTTTATCAGCTGGGCCACCAAATATCTCGTGCCTGGCTAGATCGGCCCGCAGCCGGGCTTCGTCGATCTCCCAGTAACTGTGCTCGCGGCCGTCGAGCAGGATCACCGGAAGACGGTCGCCGAACTCGGCGCGCAACCCAGGATTCCCCGCCATCGCCACGGCGTCGACGTCAGTCACGGAAAGGTCGAAACCGAGCTCATCAGACAGTTCAGCCAGCCTGTCGTTCACTCGCGCGCAGATAGTGCACCCGTCGCGGGTCAGCAGCTCCACCTGCGGCCGGTTGGTGGCCTGGGTCATGGCACCAGTGTGGGGCTTGGCTCGCGGTGTATCCACCGCGGGCCGTCAGGGTGAATTGTCGGGCCGCGCGGTAGTCGATACGTTGCCGCTGTGGCTGCTCCAGACAATCTGCGCGTCGATCCTCTGGTGATGCAGGGGTTCGCCCAGGCGCTGCACGGCGGTGCCGAGGATCTGCGGAATCGGCTGGCCGACCTTGACGGTGCGGTCAGCGACATGCTGGCCGGCTGGCGTGGGAAATCCGGTGATGCCTACACCTCCGCATGGGAGCTGTGGCATCGCGGGGCCGGCGAGGTTCAGGTCGGGTTGTCGATCTTGGAAAAATTGGTAGCCCACGCGGGGCGGATCTATCAGGAGAACGAAGCTTCATCCACTCAGGCGTTGCGCGGGGTCGGCTGTGGCTGATGCATTTCAGGTAGATCCCCAAGCGTTGGCCGATGCGGTGCAACGAATGGCCGAGTTTGGGCGCTACGCCGAAACCATGCTCACCGAAATCGACTCTCTAGTCGCAAATCTGCATGCGGCGTGGACTGGGGAAGGTGCGGCTGCCCACGCCGAGGCGCACCGGCACTGGGCTCGCGGCGAGGCGATGATGCGTGACGCGTTGGCTCAGTTACGAGCGGCAGGTGACAATGCACAACACAACTACGCCGGCGCCATGTCAATGAATCTGGCTATGTGGTCATGACCTGATGACGCCGCTGGCCGTAGATCCCGGGGCGCTTGATCGCGCGGGTGCCGACATGATGTCGGCAGGTGAGAGTTTGGGCTGGGTGGTCTCGACGCTGACCATGACGCTGTCGGGGTGCCCCGAGATGGCCGGCGACGATCCGGCAGGCGCGCGGCTGGGTCGCAGCTACGACCGGTTGGCATCCCAGCTCCTCGAGGCGATGGTGGTCACCCGCAACGGGTTATGCAATCTCGGAGCGGGCGTGCGGATGTCAGCACACAACTATTCTCTGGCCGAAGCAAAGTCTGATGTTGGGGGCCGCAGCAATCCGCTTCCGGCGCCACCGTCGATCGAGCCTCTGGTGGTCGGCTCGCCGCCGTCATCGGTAGGGGCCGTCGACGGCGCCCCGGCGGGCTGGGGTTGGGTGGCCCCGTTTATCGGAATGATCTGGCCAACAGCGGATTCGGCGAAATTGCGCGCCGCGGCGGCGGCGTGGACTGCAGCCGGCACGAAGTTCGCGCTCACCGAGTTCCAGGGAACAGCGGGGGCAATGGAAGCGGTTCGCGCCCAGCAGATTCCCGAAGGAGCGGCCATCGATGCCGCTTTCTCCGACGCCTACACCAGTACCACGAGCATCGTGCAGCAGTGCCAGACGATCGCGGCTCGGCTCACCAGCTATGCGGCCGAGGTCGACAAGGTGCACGCGGCGATCCTGGACCTGTTGGCGCGCATCTGCGATCCATTGACCGGGATCAAAGAGGTTTGGGACGTCCTGACCGACGAGGACGAAGACGAGATCAAAAAGATCGCCGACGACATCCGCACGGTGGTCGACAACTTCACCGCCGAAGTCGACGCGCTGCGGGCCCAGATGGTAGCTGCGCTTGAGGAGGCGATGACGGCGATCACCGCAATGGGCAACTACGCCGCCAAACATTGGGATCCGTTCTCGCACGCCGTCGGCCGCGCTCTCAACCAGCTTGGGCAGCGCTACAAAGGCATCGGCGAAGAGGCCGGCGGAATGCTCAAAGGACTGTGGGAGGTCAGCCAACTGCGGGCCGTGACCGACCCGGAGGGTTGGTTCAACTCTCTGGGGGAGACGAGCAAGGGCATTGCCCCGCTGCTCGGGGCCGGCGGCGAGCACGGGCCTGCGGTCAGCCAGGCGTGGCAGCAACTCGGTAAAGACCTCACCCACTGGGACGAATGGAAGACCAATCCTGGCGAAGCACTCGGCAAGAGTGAGTTCGACCTGGCGACATTGTTTCTGCCCGGCGGGCCCGTCTCGAAGCTCGACAGGATGGGCACCGCTGGTCGCGATGCCGTGAACGGCCTCTCACAAGGGCTAGAGAAGCCGCCGATGCTCGAACCGCTGAGGGCCCCGCATGTCGAGCCGCCCAAGGCTGCGCCGCCCAGACCGGAGCCGGCACCCGGGGCCCTCCCGCGAGAGCCCGCGCCATCGACCAAGCCGGGACCCGCGCCGGCCGGCGCTCCGGCCCCGCATGGTCCAACCGAATCCAGGACACCGGTACCACGCGATCCCGGCGCCGCGTCCGCGCTCAAATCGAAGGGTGAGCCGTCGGCAGTGGCGGACCAGCATCCGGGTCCGCCCGAACCCGTGCCCGGCGCCAACCACCCGCCACACTCCGCACCTCCGGAGGCCATGCCTGCGGGCGGTAACCCAGCCGGACCATCACCCCATGATGAGCAGACCGGTGACCCCCGCCATCACGGCGCATTGCAATCGCCGGATTGGACCGTTGAATATCCTGAAGCTGAGCCCAGAACTACGGTAAGCGGGCACGGTGCCTATTTCCCCATCGACGGTCATATGACTGTGCCGCGAGGTACAACGATTACCCTGTACGCGGAACACGGCTCGTCCATTACCGATGATCTCGGTAATCTCATCGAGAGCGGAGGCGACACATCCGGCGTCTATTCGCGCACCTTCCATCCCGGTGAAAAGATACCGAACTACACGATTTATCCCCCAGACGGACTGAACATCGTCGGCACACCGCTAACAGTCACGGAGCCAACGCGTTTGAGCGAGCTCATAGACGAAGAGATGGGCCGCGTTCACCTCGCAATATGTCCTTACGATGAAACCTGCCCGACAGGATGGGTATACGATGTGACAGGGATATATGATGAATCGAAAGGCATATTCATACCGTACGGAGGAATAGATAGTCACGATGGTTGACACTGACATCGAGAGCCTGATAGAAATAGCCGCTCAAGAGAATTCTCATACAGCGCGTCGTCGCCTATTCCAGGCTATTCGCTCCGTTGAGGTATTTTTTCCTTCCAAAGTGGAACATCGTGACGGTAAAGAGTTAAGAGGTACACCGCTGCTCCGGTTAAATGACGGTACACACGCCATGATGTTGTATACCTCGAAAAAACACCCGCGTCTGTCCGACCACGAACAATTCGTTGGCGGCGCCTTTAAAAATGCGCTCGCTGCCGCACTCAAGATGCCGCCTCTGGACTGGGTGATTTTATCGAACAGCGCGTCGCGCTGGGTAGCGATCCACAAACAACAGATCGCCGCCGTTCTCGATGATCTCAATTCGGATGAGCAGGGTCCGAATCACTCTCCAACGGCTTCCGAAGACGATCTCACGGGCAAGATGCTCGAGGACTTCATAACCCAGCATGTCAGATCCGGGTCAGACGAAGTGCCGCCCCAGATGAGCGCGGCACTTCGAGAACGAGAGCTGTTCCTGGAGTTGGCCACCGGTCAGAGCGAAGACGGCCAGCCAGTGATGAAGACTTTTCAAATTCAACATCTGACGCACGTGGTGCGTGTTTATACCAGCCGCGTCAGACCGGGAATCATTTACGGCGGTATCCGATGGGCAGCGCTCAAAGATATGATCAGCGCCGCAGCCGAAATCGGTGGTGTACAGGTCATGAATGACGCAGATGACTGGATCGTATTCGATCGTCAAGCATTGGGGTTCGACGCAAGCGGCGGATAACCGATCTGCTCAGGGCAGGACGACCACTCGTGATCGCGGCGGTCGCAGCGACGAAGGCGAGCCTGGCGCCACGGTCAGCAAGATAGGCCCACTCGGTGCCGGATAGTGTTGTACCGGCCCCAGCACAGGCCACCGGGCTGCACACCGACATGGGAGGTTTCCATGGCTTCCTCTGAGCCGGACAGTGCGGACCGCGCGGTTTGGATTGACCTCGAATCGCTCGCCGGCAACGCCAGCGCCGCTCGTGCGCTTGAAGACTTACACGCCGCGGCTGCCGACGGTCGCCAGCAGCCGCCGATCGACCTGACCGCGGCGGCATTCTTCGATGTTGATAACACGCTGGTGCAAGGCTCCTCGGCGGTGCATTTCGGCCGCGGACTGGCCGCTCGCAATTACTTCACCTATCGCGACGTCCTCGGATTCATCTACGCCCAGGCCAAGTTCCAGCTACTTGGCAAGGAGAACAGCGACGACGTCGCAGCCGGCCGGCGAAGAGCGCTCGCCTTCATCGAGGGTCGGTCGGTCGAGCAGCTGATCACGCTGGGCGAGGAGATCTATGACGAGATCATCGCCGACAAAATCTGGGGCGGCACCCGCGAGCTCACGCAGATGCACCTTGATGCCGGCCAGCAGGTATGGCTGATCACCGCGACACCGTACGAACTCGCGGCGACCATCGCGCGCCGGCTCGGCCTCACCGGCGCGCTGGGAACCGTCGCCGAGTCGGTCGACGGCGTATTCACCGGCAGGCTGGTCGGTGAGATTCTGCACGGCCCCGGAAAAGCGCACGCGGTGCGCTCGCTGGCAATACGGGAGGGGCTCAACCTCAAACGCTGCACCGCGTATTCCGACAGCTTCAACGACGTGCCCATGCTCTCGCTGGTCGGAACCGCGGTCGCCGTCAATCCCGACGCGAACCTACGCAGCCTGGCCCGCGAACGCGGGTGGGAGATCCGCGACTTCCGAACCGCTCGCAAGGCGGCGCGGATCGGAGTGCCGTCTGCCCTCGCGTTGGGCGCTGCCGGGGGAGCGTTGGCAGCGTTGGCGTCGCGGCGCCAATCACGCTGATAAGCTGCGCCGCTGAGCGCATATTCGAGCGGAGAGCACAAGCGGTATGACAACTCCCGAGGAAGTCCAGGGAATTATCGGCAAGCACTACCGGCAGCTGGACTACTTCCTTGTCGGACGTGAGAAGATCCGTGAGTTCGCGGATGCCGTCCAAGACGAACACCCGATGCACCGAAGCGAGGTTGACGCCGCAGAAGCCGGGTATCCGGCGGTGGTGGCTCCCTTGACTTTCCTGGCGGTCGCCGGGCGACGTGTGCAGCTGGAGATCTTCACCAAATTCAACATCCCGATCAACATCGCCCGGGTGTTCCATCGTGACCAGAAATTTCGGTTTCACCGGCCGATCCTCGCCAACGACAAGCTGGTGTTCGACACCTACCTCGACTCCGTGATCGAGTCGCACGGTACGGTCATCGCCGAAATCCGCAGTGAGGTCACGGACGCCGAGGGAAAACCCGTGGTAACGAGCGTCGTTACCATGTTGGGGGAGGCGGCGCACCATGAAGCGGAGGCCGCGGAGACGGTCGCCGCGATTGCATCCATCTGAACCGGAAAGTAGGGTCAATTGTAATGACATCACAGGGTGAAACGGGTGGCACCCAGCTGAAGCCGCCGGTCGAAGCGGTCCGGTCTCATTACGACAAGTCCAACGAGTTCTTCAAGCTCTGGCTTGACCCGTCGATGACCTACAGCTGCGGGTACTGGGAAGAACGCCCCAACATGACGCTGGAAGAGGCCCAGTACGCCAAGCGCAAGCTGGCGCTGGACAAATTGAACCTCGAACCCGGCATGACGCTCCTCGACATCGGCTCCGGCTGGGGCTCGACGATGCGGCACGCGGTGCAGGAGTACGACGTCAACGTGATCGGCTTGACGCTGAGCGAGAATCAGTACGCCCACAGTGTGGCCGAGTTCGAAGCGGTGGACAGCCCCCGTCGCAAAGAGGTGCGGATCCAGGGCTGGGAACAATTCGACGAGCCCGTGGACCGCATCGTGTCGCTGGGCGCGTTCGAGCACTTTGCCGACGGAGCGGGCGACGCCGGATACGAGCGTTACGGCGTCTTCTTCAAGAAGTTCTACAACTTGCTGCCCGACGACGGCCGGATGCTGCTGCACACCATCGTGGTGCCCACCGCCGAGGAGGGCAAGGAACTCGGCTTGAAGACGACGATGAGCCTGCTGCGGTTCATCAGATTCATCTTGAAGGAGATCTACCCCGGCGGAAAGCTGCCCCAGATCGACCTGGTCGACAAATACTCGACCGAAGCGGGTTTCAAGATCGAGCGCCACCACAAGATCGGGAAGAACTACGTTCCGACGTTGACGGCCTGGGGGGACGCGCTCGAGGCGCACAAAGACGAAGCGATCGCCCTGATGGGGCAGGACACCTACGACATCTACCTGCACTACCTGCGGGGCTGCTCGGACCTGTTCCGCGACGGCTACACGAACGTCTGCCAGTTCACCCTGGTCAAGTAAGCGCAATCCGCGAACGTCGAGTTGTCGGGCCGAGAAGCAAAAAATCGCCCAAAAACTCGACGTCGGAGGCTGGCCGGAAACTCAGCCCAAGAAGATGTTGCGACGCCCGGCCAACAGCCGGTAAAGCGTCTGCTGGATCGTCTCGCGGACCTGGTCGGTCAACTCGAAGGTGACCATCGGGTCGTCGGCGTCGCTGGCCGGGTAATCGGTGGTGTAGATCGGCTCACCGAACGCGATATGCCACTTCGAGGGCAACGGCACCAAGCCCGCCGGGCCGGCCAACGGGAACAGCGGAGTGATCGGGAAGTAGGGCAGGCCGAGCAGCCGCGCCAGCAACTTCACATCGGTGAGCATCGGGTAGATCTCTTCGGAACCGATGATCGAGCACGGGATGATCGGCGCTTGCGTGCGTAGCGCCGCAGTCACAAAGCCGCCACGGCCGAACCTCTGCAACCGATAGCGGTCCTCGAAGCGCTTGCCCAGGCCCTTGTAGCCTTCCGGGAACACAGCGGTGAGTTCGCCACCAGCGAGCAGCCGGTGCGCGTCTGTCGTGCAAGCCATGGTGTGGCCCGCCCGACGGGCGGTTTTGCCGAGAACCGGCAAGTCGAACACCATGTCGGCGGCCAGCAGTCGCAGGTCCCGCTGCGCGGGATGCTCGTCGTGAACCGCCACCGACAGCATCAATCCGTCGAACGGCAACACCCCGGCGTGATTGGCCACCAACAGCGCAGCACCCTCACGGGGCAGGTTCTCGATGCCACTGACTTCGACCCTGAACCACGACTTGAAGAAAAACCTCAGGAGAGGCCGAACTATCGCGTTATTGAAGTGCGGGTCGAACCCGAACTCGTCAACGGTGTAGTCGCCCGTCAGCCGTTGCCGGAGGAATCCGGCGACCGAGGCGACGCGCTGCGCAAGATCGTTCAGCGGTAATTCGGGGGTCCCCGACATGGCAGTCGCACCCGCGACACGTCGGTGCTCATCGATTTCGCGGACGACAGCGGCAATCTGTTCGGCCGAAGCCCGGCCGGCCGGATCGGCGAGCAACGAGGGGTGCTGACGGGACGCGTCTGCTCGTTGACCGGCGCGCCGACGCGCCGCTACCCGACCCCGATTCGTATGGAGTGGAATAACATTCGCTCTGTTTTCACCCGCCACAATATTTACCTGACCCCACCCCATGGAATTGGTTTCCGGCTACCCAAGCGCTGCGCTAGCGCCACCGCCCGACCCTCCCAGGAGCGTACCCGATGTGGGTCGATAATAGGAGTCAAGCCGCGGCCGCGGACGTAGTCGTCGAAAGCCTCAGCCGTGGTCCATTTGGGCTCGTAGCCAAGTTCGGAGCGCATCCTGGTGGTATCCATGACCCTGCCGTAACTCAGATAATTATATTGGTCACGAGTGATCTCGGAGTAGCGATTAGCGCGCCTCAGCGAATCCAGAGCCCAAATGCCAAAGCCGGGCACCGGCAATGGGATTCGGCCAGCCCGACGGATCGCCTGCGACAGCATCATGATGCCGCTGGCGCCGATGTTGAACGTGCCGGCCTGGCCGGCCATCGCCGCGCGCTCTAGCGCGCCCAGCGCATCCTGCTCGTGGAGTAACTGCAGTCGCGCGTCCTGGCCGAACATCGTCGGAACAAACGGCCCGGCCAGATACCGCGACAGCGTCGTGTCCATCGCAGGGCCGATCATGTTGGCCAGCCGCAGGATGGTCACCGCAATATCGGGTCGGCGCCGGCCCAATCCGCGCACGTAACCTTCGATATCGAGGCTGTCCTTGGCGAAACCCTCGCGAAACGACCGATGGCTGCTGCTGTCCTCGGTGAACAGCACCGGATCGCGTGGACTCGACCCGTACACCTCTGAGGTCGACTTCAGCACGACACGGCGTACCGACGGCGCTTTCTGACAGGCCGCGAACAGTTGCATCGCGCCCATTACGTTAAGTTCCTTCAGCGCCGCGCTACCGCCGGACCTCGGAGCGTACGACGCCGCCGCAGCGTGCACCACCGTATCGACATCGCCGTTACGAATCACCTTAGCGATAAACGGATTACGAATGTCAGCACGAACGAACTCGGCCCGACCCATCCGGCGCAGCATGTCCTTGCTCGGCGCGATCGCGTCGACTGCGATTACCGTGTTGATCAGTGGATTCTGGGCGAGCCGAGCAGTGAGGTAGCCGCCCAGGAATCGGCATGCACCAGTGACGAGCACCACTTTGGGGTAATGCACGGTGTTGGCCGCGGCACCGTCGGTCCCGGCGCCTTCCCCACTCGAGGAATCCACCTGAACAGCCTAGCGGCGAGCAGAGACAGAGGCGTTACGTCCGCGTGACGCCCGAGCGGAGCAGGGCCTACTTGCCAAGTTTTCTGCGCTGCACTCGGGTGCGGCGCAGCAGCTTGCGGTGCTTTTTCTTCGACATACGCTTGCGCCGCTTCTTGATTACTGAACCCATGAACTCCGCTATCTGACCCGTGACCGCTTTTTAAAGGACTGTAAAAGTACGTGGTCACTTTACCCGGCTGCCCGCACGCAACACCAAACCGGCACCTTTCAGCGGCCCGAAAGGGCTTGACAGGCCTTGAGAGGGTCAGCCCCGATCTTCCGGTGCCGACAGGGCCGCGCGACGTCGTACGTCGACGTGGCCGGTTTTCCGGGTCAGCCCGCGTCGAAGTACGAAGTCTCCAGCATGTCGTGGACAGCCTTGGCGTGAACCCGGAAGGACCGCCCAACCCGTACCGCCGGCAGTTCGCCGTTGTGCACCAGCCGGTACACCGTCATTTTGGAGACCCGCATCAGGGCCGCCACCTCGGCAACGGTGAGAAACTGTGTCCTCGCCTGCTGGCCGTCGGCGGAGCCGGCTTCTCGCGCCGATTTACCGCCAGCCGCATCCCGCGCCGATGGCCCGTTCGTAGACGTCATCGCAACCCAATCGTGTCAGGCACGCAATGCCTGCGGCTTCCCCTCCGCGGGCACTCACACGTGCTTACACACAGGAGAATAGCGGGACTAGTGGGGTTAATGGTACTGGTGGGGGGCAATCAGTTCAAAATTCTCGAATTATTCTGATGTAATTCTTAGCTGCTCAGAACGCCTTTTTGCGGCCTGAACCGCCGCATCGACAGCCACCCGCAGCCCGCCTCGTTCGAGTTCGCGCAGCGCAGCGGCGGTCGTGCCACCGGGCGACGTAACCGTTGCTCGCAGCTGCGCTGCCGTGGCGTCCGCCCGCACCACCAGCGGCTCGCCGTCGGCCGATCGCCGGTCTTCATCCATCCGTTCCAGCAGCATTGCCGCTGAACCTGCCAAGGTCTGCGCGGTCAGGTCGGTGGCCACCTGGCGGCTCAAACCCGCCGCGACACCGGCGTCCACCAACGCCTCGACCATCAGAAAGAAATATGCCGGACCCGATCCGGATAGTGCGGTCACCGCGTCCATATGCGCCTCGGGAACGGTCAGCACACCGCCGACCGCGTCGAACAAGGCCGAGACCTCGTCGAGCTGTTGCTCGGTGACGAAACGTCCCTTGGCCAGCGCGGTGACGCCCGCACCCACAACCGCCGCCGCGTTCGGCATCGCCCGGATCACCGGCGTTCCGGCCGGCAGTTTGGACTCGAAGTAGGAGATCGTGATCCCGGCCGCGACGGTGACGTACACCTGCTCAGCGCTGTCGTTCTCGGCTGAGGCTGCTGCACGGGCCAGCACCCCCATCACCGACTCGACGTCGCCAGGCTTGACCGCGACTACGACGCACGTCGCATTGTCCACCGCGTCGGTGACCGACGTCACCAACACCGAATAGGTATCTGCCAGATATTTGGCACGGTCGGGCGTCCGTTCGGCCACCACCAGGTCTTTAGCCTGCCGCCCCGCGCGCAGCAGACCCGACAGCAATGCCTCGCCGATGCTGCCACCACCGATGATCGCGATTCTTGCCATGCCGGACAGCATCGCAGACAGCGCGGCTTCTCCGGGCTACCGGGGCATCACCTTTTCGGAGGCACGAGCGCCAATTGGCGCGACTGCGCCACCAAGCGGCCCAAGCTGTCGACGATGATGTGGTCCTCGTCGAACCAGTCGTGCCCGATCTCCAGACAGGTGCAGAGCACTCGCAGCCAGCCATCGGCGGGCAGGCCTCGCAGGAAGGCGGTGAGCTGAACGGTGGGCGCCCAGCCGGTACGGTCCACGGCAAAGGTCACCGGCGCCGACAGATCCCCGCACATGAGCGCGAACAGCGCGTCTGGAGCGACGCCGCGTGGACGCGCCCACATCTGAAGCACCGGCGGCCGCCCGTCAGCGCTGGGCCGCATCGTCGACAGCACCGGCCGGACATCGCAGCCTTCGCCCAGGTGCACAAGACCGGCCAACGGGTGACCAGGCCCGATCGGTTCGATGTCGTCAGGCGGTTCCGGTGCCATCAATCCCACGGCCGGGTTCGCCGACAGCAGCGGCTGCGCCTGGCCGAAGGGCGGAAAATGCTCCGGCTCGCCGAGGTTGACCACTGCGTGTACCGCGGTGCGGTCGCCCTGGATGAGCTCGACGTCAACCACGCTGATGCGGCGGCCGCGCTTGCGGATCGAGGTCACCAGCCGCATCACCCCTGGATCGGGTGCCCACAGGAAGCTCGCCGACACGGAGACCGGTTGGAGTCCGACGGATTGGCCCTCGCAGGCGTTGCGGGCGGCACTGGCACACAGCGCCAGCATCGCGCCTCCGTGCACCTTGGTCCCGATGGTCCAGTGCTTGTTCAGCTCGCCTTCGAATACACGCTCGCCGTCGAATACGCGTCCGTAAACGCCCGGGTCGACCTCCCGCAGAGTCATTGCTGCGGTGAATAGCGCGATCATGGTCTCCTGGGGGTCTCTGGGAAGTCGCCGTGCGGTTACCGCATCAGGTGTGTGCGGGCGAACTGCAACGATTCCGCGAGCATGCCCTCGCGCTCGTTGGCTGAACGCGCACCCGACGTGGACACCTCGAGGATGACGTGGCCCGCGAAATGCCCGGCGGCCAGTATCTGACACACGTCGGCGGTAGGTTGCGTTCCGCGCCCGGGCACGAGGTGCTCGTCGGCGGGCAGGCCGCTGCCGTCACACAGGTGCAGATGGGTCAGCCCCGAGCCCATCCGCTGCGCCATGTCCAGCGCGTCGGTGCCCGCGGTGGCGGAGTGCGACAGGTCCAGCGTGTAGTGCGCGTGGTCGCCGTCCAGCGGGTCGTATGACGGCGCAAACGCCGAAATCGCGGGACCCGGGCCGCCGCCGCGCCTGCGCATCCGTTCGCGCGACTGGTCGGCCCCGAAAAACCGGTCGGCCCGGAACGGGAACATGTTTTCCACAGCGACCATCACGTCGCTGGATGCTTCGAGGGTCTTGACCTGGTCGCTGAACCCCTCGGCATAGCGCCGTTGCCAGCGAAACGGCGGATGCACGACCACCGTCTGAGCACCCAGCTGTTCGGCAGCCTTCACGCTGCGCTCCAGCTTGGGAATCGGGTTGGAGCCCCATACCCGCTGCGAGATGAGCAAGCAGGGAGCGTGCACTGAGAGCACTGGCACGTGATAGCGCCGGGACAGCTTCTTGATGGCATTGATGTCCTGGCTGACCGACTCGCCCCACACCATCAGCTCGATACCGTCGTAGCCTAGCCTGGCCGCATACTCGAACGCGGCCTCGGCCCTCAACGGGTAGACCGAGGCCGTTGAAAGGCCGACTTTGATTGCTGGGCGCACTGTCTGGGCGTGACCCCTAGCCCGACTGCAAAGACAGTGCCAGCGGTCCCAGGGTGATCAACGCCCCCACTGCAACCGCGATGAGTGTGCTGGCGATGTCCTCGGTCTTACGAACCACCCGGACCCCGACAACCAGGCCAAGAATGACCAGCACCGTCAGCACCAGCGCCACGATGCTGTTCCATCGCCACAGCTCGTCAAAGGCGACGAACAGCCCCGCGCCGAACGCGACGGCCAGCACCGACTGCAACACGATCAAGCCGCCGCGCCACAGTGGCTCGAGTCTGCCCGGACCCTGGTGGGCGTCCCGGTCCTGAATATCGCGGCCCGCTGCCCGCGTCCCAGTATCGAGGTCGCCCTCCCGGAGTTTGTCTCGTCCCAATCCGGCGCCCTGCGAGTCTGCGTCCCCTTTGACCCGCTCGTCACTACGCCGCCGGGCCAGCTCGTCGGCGAGGGTCTGCCCGCCGAACAACGTCCCCTCCGAAGCCTGCAGGTAAGAGCGCACGTACGCGGAATCCTCCGTGGCTGCCTCGGCTTCGCGCACGTCCGAATCCATGACGTCCACCGGGATATCGGCGTAATCGTCCACGGGATCGGGACTCATGTCCTCTGCACCTGATTGCGGCCCTGGCTGATCAGTGCGGACAGCCGGATGCCCGGCATCTCGCGCGTCAGGTTGGCGCAGGGGCCGAGGGTAGGCGCTGCGCTCGGGCCCCGGCGGGCGTTGAGTCCGCGGCGGCGACTTGGGCCAGCGCGGCTCGGGCTCAGACCAGTACGCGGCCTTGGACTGTTTTTCGGTGACTGGTTCGTTGACGACTCGCTCGGAAACACGTTCAGCACTCGTTTGGGGCGCCGACGTTTGCGCAATCTGGGCGCCCCCGTTAGCCCCGGGGGCGTGTGTTGTTCGGGGGCCGTGTTCGGTCGCGTGCTGGTCATCGTCGTCGCGGATGATCGGAATTTCACCGGTCAGCTCGGCGACCGTAACCGTGTCACTATCGCCGCGCCGACGCCGACGCCGACGGGTAACCGCCGGGGCGCCAAGCGTTCCATTCTTGGCCAACAATTCGGCCACCGAAATCGGCTTGGTGCCCGGCGTCTCAGATTCTGGTCCGGTCATGGTTTGTCGCCTCTCGATCGGTTGGCTGCGTTCCGATCAATTGCCTGACCTTTAGCATCGCGCATCGACGTCTCCACTGACGAACTTTCCATGAAGGCACTGCCGTCGGCTTCACTGTCGAGCTTGCGCAGGATAAGACCTTCCCGTAACGCCCACGGGCAGATATCCACCGTGTCTATAGACAGCATTCGCATGCTCGCTTCCGCCACCAGAGCGCCCGCCACGATTTGTGGTGCTCGCTCGGCGCTGACTCCTTCCAGTTCCGCCCGGTCAGCGGTCGTCATCCTAGAGATGAAAGATATGAGTTGTCTGAGGCCGTTGGCGGTCAGCGTCCTCTTCACTCGTGGTCCGGCGGCCGACGGCGCCGCACCCGTCAGCCGGGCCAACGAGCGAAACGTCTTCGACGTTGCTACCGCCAGGTCGGGGCTACCCGCTTCGAGGACGGACACACTGGCATCCGCAAGCTCGGAGTCCAGCCAATCACGCAGCATCGCCACCCTGCGCCGGCCGGGCGGATCGTCGGGCAACCACTCGCGGGTCAATCGTCCAGCACCCAACGGCAACGATAGTGCGACCTCGGGCTCCTCATCGACGCCGCTGGACAACTCCAACGATCCTCCGCCGATGTCCAGGTTGATGATTCGCCCCACACTCCACCCATACCACCGGCGCACCGCCAGGAAGGTCAGCCGCGACTCGTCGACCCCGCGCAACACCTTTAACTTGACACCGGCCTCTTTGCGCACCCGGGACAGCACGTCGTCGGAGTTCTCGGCGTCCCGGACCGCGGACGTGGCGAAGGCCATCAGCTCTGAGCAACCAGAGCTGACCGCGATCTTGGCGAACTCGTCGATCGTGGAAACCAGCTTGTCGGCACCGCGCTTCGTGATGTTGCCCGAGGCATCGGTGGCCTCGGCCAACCGCAATGTGGCCTTCGTCGAACTCATCGGCGTCGGATGCCCGCCGCGGTGGGCATCGACCACCAGCAGATTGACCGTGTTGCTGCCCACGTCGAGGACGCCTAATCGCACACAAAATAACCTAGTCGGGCGACGATGCGGGGCGTGTTGCGCCCCGCTGAGAAGCCCGACATTCCCACCCAGCGGGCGACGATGCGGGGCGTGTTGCGCCCCGCTGAGAAGCCCGACAACCCACGACCGTCCCCCCCGAGTGTCAGCGAGACAAGCGGCAGGAAACTTGGTCTAACGTTAATTCTGTGGCGAAGTCGCGCCCGGAACAGGTGCAACCGGGACAAGAAGTTGAATTGGATTTCGCCCGCGAGTGGGTGGAGTTCTACGACCCGGACAATCCCGAGCACCTGATCGCGGCCGACCTGACCTGGCTGCTGTCCCGCTGGACGTGTGTATTCGGCACACCAGCATGTCGCGGCACTGTGGCGGGCCGGCCGCAGGACGGTTGTTGCTCGCACGGTGCGTTCTTGTCCGACGACGACGACCGCGCCCGGTTGGACGACGCGGTAAAACAGCTGACCGCCGAGGACTGGCAATACCGCGAAAAAGGCTTGGGCCACGAGGGCTATCTGGAACTCGATGAGTATGACGGCCAGCCTCAACACCGCACCCGCAAACACAAGAACGCATGCATCTTCTTGAATCGGCCCGGCTTCGCCGCCGGCGCGGGCTGCGCGTTGCACAGCAAAGCACTCAAGTTGGGCGTGGCGCCGTTGACGATGAAACCAGATGTGTGCTGGCAGTTGCCGATCCGCCGCAGCCAGGAGTGGGTGACCCGGCCTGACGGCACCGAAATCCTCAAGACCACCATCACCGAATACGATCGCCGCGGCTGGGGCTCCGGTGGCGCCGATCTGCATTGGTATTGCACCGGTGATCCGGCCGCCCATGTCGGCGCCAAGCAGGTATGGGAGAGTCTCGCCGACGAACTCACCGAACTGCTCGGCGCGAAGGCATACCGGGACTTGGCCGTAATGTGCAAGCGCCGCAACAAGTTAGGGATCATCGCCGTACACCCCGCGACGCGGGCCGCCGAGTAGCCACCCGCAGAGATAGGGAGGTCCGTGGCCGCCACAAGCCAACCGCCGACAGAACCATCCCGGTTTGTGATGCGCAAGCTGCCTCACATCACCCTGCTGTTTTGGTTGCTCAAGATCGTGGCCACAACACTTGGGGAGACCGGCGGCGACCTGGTCGCCCAGACGCTGGAAGTCGGATACCTGTTCAGCACACTGATTTTCTTTGGGCTCTTCGGAGTGGCCGTGGTGTTCCAACTGAGAGCCGGTCGGTTTCATCCGGCGATCTATTGGACGGTCATCGCGCTGACCAGCACGGCCGGCACTACTCTGTCGGACCTCATGAACCGGACCGGCGGAATCGGCTATGCCGGCGGGGCACTGGTGTTGAGCACCGGCCTGGCGATCGTGTTCGTCGTGTGGTGGCGCAGCGGGCAGACGTTGGACGTGGAAAACGTGGCCACCTTTCGCGGAGAGGTTCTGTATTGGGTAGCGATCTTGTTCTCGAACAGCCTCGGTACCTCCAGCGGCGACTTCCTCGCTGACGTCGTAGGGTTCGGGTTCCGCGACAGCGCACTGCTGCTGTCCGGGATCATGCTGGGCCTTCTGGCCGCGCACTACTTCACCCACATCAACGGGACGGTGTTGTTCTGGATCGCGTTTGTCCTGACCCGCCCGCTGGGCGCCACCGGCGGGGATTCGCTGAGCAAGCCCCATGAACTCGGTGGTCTGGGCTGGGGCACGGAGTGGACGTCGGCTGCACTACTGACCGCGCTGATCGCGTTGATCATCTACCAAAGTATTGATACCCGCAGCCATCCGCTCGACCCGCTGCCTTTTCCCGTCAACCGTCGAACAGGCGAACCCCAGCAGCCCAATGGCGAAGTAGTAACCCGACCACTTTGAGGTTCGCTCATTGAGCGTGTCCCCTGCGTGGGATCGGGGTGCCGCCCCGACTTCATCCTTGAACTTCGTCGGACGATTGGCAAAGCGCCGTTGTGGTTGGCCGGCATCACGGCCGTGACCATCCGCGATCGAAAAAAGTCCTGCTCGTCAAGCGCTCGGATAACGGCGCCTGGACGGCGGTTACGGGGATCGTCGAGCCCGGAGAGAATCCGGCGGACTGCGCCGCCCGCGAAGTGCGCGAAGAAACCGGAGTCGAAGCTCGGGCGACCAAACTCGCGTTGGTGCACGTGACTCAGCCGACCGTGCACGTCAACGGTGATCAGGCCCAGTATCTGCGCTTGCGATCGCCGCTAGCCCTCGAGCTTGTAGCCGAGCCCGCGCACCGTCACCAGGTGTACGGGGTTGGCCGGGTCGCCTTCAATCTTGGACCGCAACCGCTTGACGTGGACATCGAGCGTCTTGGTATCGCCGACATAATCCGCGCCCCAGACCCGATCGATCAACTGTCCGCGGGTCAGCACCCGCCCGCTGTTGCGCATTAGGTATTCCAGCAGGTCGAATTCTTTGAGTGGCAATGTGATGGCGTCGCCGTTGACCGAGACGACGTGCCGCTCGACATCCATCCGCACCGGGCCGGACTCCAGCACACCGTCGCTGATCTCGGAGTCGTCGTCACCGCCCCGGCGAAGCACCGCCCGGATCCGGGCAATCAACTCACGCGCCGAATAGGGCTTGGTGACGTAGTCGTCGGCGCCCAGCTCCAGGCCAACCACCTTGTCGATCTCGCTGTCGCGGGCGGTCACCATGATCACCGGCACGCCCGAACGAGCACGTAGCTGCTTGCACACGTCGGTGCCCGACATCCCTGGCAGCATCAAATCGAGCAGCACGATGTCAGCGCCGGCGCGATCGAACTCGGCGAGTGCCGCCGGTCCGTCCGTCACCACTGTGGCCTCGAAGCCCTCCCTGCGCAGGAGAAACGCCAGAGGATCGGCCAGAGACTCCTCGTCCTCCACAATCAGCACACTTGTCATTGGCGCAACTCCTCCTCATCGCTTCGCTCTGCATCGTCGTTTGCGCGTGTCATTGGAGCAACTCCTCCTCATCGCTTCGCTCTGCATCGTCGTTTGCCCGTGTCATCGACTTAGTTCTTCCTCTCGTTGCGACCTGTTGGGCCGCATATCACGACCCCGCGGTTGCTCGGGTTGTTCGTCGCTGTCCTGTTGCGAGGGCATCGCCGCCGGAATAGACAAGGTGAAAGTCGATCCGGTTCCTGGCTTGCTCCACACGCCTATGCTGCCGTTGTGGTTGGCCGCGACGTGCTTGACGATGGCCAAACCCAGCCCACTACCGCCGGTAGCGCGCGAACGCGCCTTGTCCCCCCGGAAGAACCGCTCGAAGACCCGCTCCTGGTCTTCCAGAGCAATCCCGATACCGCGGTCGGTGACGGCGATCTCGATGTTGTCACCGCGGCTGCGGCGGCTGATCGACACCGGCGATCCCGGAGGCGAATAGGCAATCGCGTTGGATACCAGGTTGGCCAGGGCGGTGACTAGCAGGGTTTGGTCGCCTAACACCTGCAAGCCGCTGGGCGCGTCAGTGCGAACCTCGATGTGAGCATTTTCGGCCGCCACCTTGTGACGTGAAATCGCCTCGGTAACAACGGTATCAACATCGACATCGGTTACGTTTGGCAATGGCTCGGCGCCTTGCAGCCGCGACAGCTCGATCAGCTCTGCGACCATGTCGCCCAGGCGGTTGGCCTCGATGAGCACCTTCTCGGCGAACCGGCTAACGGTTTCGGAGTCGTCGGCCGAAGCCAGCAAAGCCTCGGCGAGCAAAGCCATGGCGCCGACCGGGGTTTTGAGCTCGTGGCTGACGTTGGCCACGAAGTCACGCCTGGCCGCCTCCATGCGGGCATAGTCAGACTGGTCGTGAACGAAGACCACGGCGAACCGGCGGTCTTCCTCGCTCAGCAGCCGGGCTTGCCCGTGCACAGACAGCCCGGACCTGCCAGAGCCCTGGCGTTTGCCTGGCTGCATGTCGAACTCGACGTCGTCGCCACCCAGCGCCTGCTGCGCGGCCCGCCAGGCCTGGTCGTCAAGCTGCCGGTCACGCACCAGGCCCAGCTCCCTGGCCCGATCGTTGAGATAGACGACGTCGCGATGGGAATCCACCACCGCGGCGCCCAACGGCATCAGCGTGACGATGCGTTGCAACATCTGCGCGACGGTGATTCCAGCCCACTCAGTGGCTACTCGCTGGCGGCGTTCCACTACCCGTGGCGATAGCCGGGTCCCGACCGCAACGCCTACGGCCAGCGCCAGCACGGACAAGACCCCGGCCAGTAACACTGCCGAGAACACAGTCACAACAAAATCCTACAAATCCGGTGAACGCCGCCCTAGCGCATCAAGGCCAAAATCGGACAAGTCACACGTTGCGGAGCAGGTGTTCCGCTGAAGTTAACGCGCTGTTTGGTAAACGTGCCAATCAGGCGCAACCAAGGCAGCTGCCGGGACTACGCGCGCCCCTGGCTGGCAACCGCGGCAGCACCTGCGGCCGCAGCCTCCGGGTCGAGATAAGTGCCGCCCGCCACAGCCGGCCTCAAGTCCGCATCCAGGTCGTAGCGCAGCGGAATGCCGGTCGGAATGTTGAGCTCGGCGATGTCGTCGTCGGATACCTGGTCCAGATGCTTGACCAAAGCGCGCAAAGAATTGCCGTGGGCGACGATCAGCACCGTCTTGCGGGCCCGCAGATCCGGGATTATCACGTCAGTGAAATACGGGAGAAAACGGACCACCACATCGGCCAGGCATTCCGTCAACGGACCTCCGCCGATGTTGGCGTACCGGGGGTCGGCGTCCTGGCTGAACTCGCTGCCCTTTTCGATCGGCGGCGGCGGCGTGTCGTAGCTGCGCCGCCACGCCATGAACTGCTCGTCGCCGTAGCGGGCCTTCGTCTCAGCCTTGTCCAGACCCTGCAGCGCACCGTAGTGGCGTTCGTTGAGCCGCCAGCTGCGTCGCACGGGAATCCACAGCCGGTCGGCGCTTTCTAGCGCCAGGTGCGCAGTGGTGATCGCACGCCGCAGCAACGACGTGTACACCACGTCTGGCAACAGACCGTGTTGGGTCAACAACTCGCCGCTGCGAACCGCCTCGGCCCGGCCTTTTTCGGTCAGGCCGACGTCGACCCAGCCCGTGAACAGGTTGAGAGCATTCCAGTCGCTCTCGCCGTGGCGGAGCAGCACCAGCGTGGCAGTGTTTCCCATTGGTTCAGCATTTCATGAACGCGTGCCGCCGTCGTCCTCGTGGATCAGGTGGGCAAACGCCTCGAGGTTCTTCAGCGACTCGCCGCGAGATACCCGCCACTCCCACTCTCTTTGAATCGACGAACGAAAGCCTAACTCCAGCAGAGTATTAAAGTCCGAGTCAACCGCCTCGAGCACCTGTCCGAGCACCCGGTCGATCTCGTCGGAGTCCACCGACGCCAGCGACATCCGGCCCACCAGGTAGATGTCGCCGACGTTGTCCAGCGTGTACGCGACCCCGTAAAGCCGGCGGTTCCGCTTGAGCAGGAAGCGGTAGACGCCCTCATGATTCTCGTCGGGCTTTCGGCACACGAACGCCTCGACCCGTACCGAGTGCTCGCCGATGGTCAAGATGGTGTTGGTCTTGAGTCTTCGTTCGCCAGGCAGCTCCACCACCAGCCCGGGCAATCCACCGTGCGCGCCAGGGTGTGTGGTGTACGCCAGCTGACTGGCCTGCAGCGCATGCTCGATCACTTGCTGCACAGCGGGGCTCATGAGCGCCGCTCTGCATCGTTGCCGGCGGTACTCATGCGCCCACCTCGTGACGCGGCGTCCAGTGCCGGGGTTTGCGCGCCGCTACGCGGTCACGGACCCGTCGCCGGCGCCCGGCAGTGAAGTCGCCGATCGCGCGCCGGTAGCTGGCCAGCAGCGCGTCGGTGGTGTTTTCCCAGGAGAACGTCGCTGCGTGCGCGGCCGCCGCGCGGCTCATCGCCAACCCCTGCGGCCCAGCACGCAGGCGCAGCAGATTATCGAGGGCATCCGCCCACTGTTCGACGCCGTGCCCGGACACCAGGGTGCCGGTGACCCCGTCACGCACCGCCACCGGCAGCCCTCCGACCGCAGCCGCGACCACTGGTGTGCCGCAGGCCTGCGCCTCGACGGCGACCAAGCCGAATGACTCCGAATAGCTCGGCACCGCCACCAAGTCCACGGCCTGGAACAAGGTGGCCAGATTCGCGCGACTTTGCGGCGGCAGGAAGGTCACCCGCGACGTGATGCCGAGTTCGCCGGCGAGCCGGACCAGTCCGTCCGGCGAGGCCAGGCCGCTGCCCGACGGTCCGCCGGCGACGACGATGCGCACCCCCGGCAGTTTTGCGGCCGCGCGCAGCACGATATCGGGTGCCTTCAGCGGCTGGATGCGTCCGACGAAGGCCACCACCTGTTCGTCGAGCGGTAGCCCCAGCGCGGTCCGGGCAGCCCGCCGATCACCGGGGTGGAACACGTTCAGGTCGACACCGGGGTGTACTACATCTATTCGCGCGGGATCGGCGCGCTGAATCGAAATTAATTGCCTTGCTTCATCCTCGGTGTTGACGATGAGCCGATCTGCCTCGTCGGCGACCTGCTGCTCGCCAACCGTGCGCAGCGGTGGCTCGGGCCTGTCACCATAGGCCAGTGCTGCGTTCTTCACCGCGGCCAAAGTGTGCGCCGTATGCACCAACGGCACCGCCCAGCGGTCGCGAGCCAACCAGCCGACCTGACCGGAGAGCCAGTAGTGCGAGTGCACGATGTCGTAGTAACCCGGTTCGTGGGACGCTTCGGCGCGCAGCACCCCGGCCGCGAACGCGCACAGCTGGGTGGGCAGATCGTGTTTGTCCAGACCCTCGAAAGGCCCCGCCACCACGTTGCGCACCAGCACGCCAGGCGCTACCCGTTCGACGGGCCGATCAACCGACGCGGTGGCCCGGGTGAAGATCTCCACCTCGATGCCCCGCCGGGCGAGGTGCAACGCACTTTGCAGCACGTAGACGTTCATGCCGCCGGCGTCGCCGGTACCCGGCTGGGCAAGGGGCGAGGTATGCACCGCCAACACCGCAACACGACGGGGGTCGCGCACTGCGGAAACGCTCCGATGTCCATTCCGTTCCGATGGCCGCACACTTTCATCTTTACAGGACGGCGTCATCTTTCGAGGACGGGTCCTCAGTCAACTCGAGCGTGCGGCACGCGTGTTCGCGTTAAGCAGAAGACTCGGGGGCAACTTCTCGCAGCCGGGAGTCCAGCACCCCTGCGCGGCGCATCGCACCCAGCGGATCGGCATAGAGCCCACCGAGCGACACAATCCCCGCCCCGGCCTCTTGAACCCGGTTACCGAACACGGTGACACGAATATCGCGCGGCGCCAGCACCGAGCGTCCGACGAACGCCGCCTCAACCTGCTCCATAGCCTCCGGATATTCGGTGAACGCCTGGCCGCCGACCACCAGCTCGTCGGGATTGAGCAGGTCACGCAGCAAAGCGACCGCCTCGCCGAGCACCCGCGCCCGCTCGGACAGGAGTTCTTTGGCCTGCTGGTTACCAGCCCGAGCCACGCGCAGCAAATCGGTGATGGCGGTAGCAGATCCACCCGTGCGAGGCGCCGGGGCCCCACCAGCCAAGCCGGGCAGGATCCCGAGCCGCCGTGCAGCAGCCAGCACCGCCTCGTCACTCACGGTGGACTCCAGCTGGCCGGTACCGCCGAGCAGCTCGGAGTGAGCGGGTAGGGCCGCGATGGTGCCCGGGCCGCTGGCCGGGCAGTGCACGCGACCGCCGATCACCAACGCGTAACCCACGGTCTCGCGGGCGTAGACGTACAGGCTGGTCGGCGAGCTCGGCGCGAAGCGGCGCATGCCCAGCAACAGCTCAGCTCCGGCCATCGCGTCGACGTGAGATGCCACCGATACAGGCAGGCCAAGTGCATCGGCCAGCACCGGCCCGACCGGCGCTTGCCGCCAGCCCAGCCGTGGGTGGTCAACATGACCCGTTGCACTATCGACGGCGCCACCGATCGCCACGCCGACCCATAGCGGCCGGCGCCGATGCCAGCGTCTCAGATACCGGCTGGCGCTCTCGGCCAGTGAGGTCAACGCGGCCCCCCCGGGACTGAGCGGTGTCGGCGTCTCGACCGTGTCGAGCGTGCGACCAAACAGGTCGGTGGCCACGATGCTGGTGGTTCGCGCGCCGATATGAATGCCCAGCGTCACGAACGGTTCGTGGTTGATCTCCACCGGCACGCGTGGGCGACCAATAGCCCCAGAAACCGCCAGATCGGCGCGCTCCCGCAGCAGGCCCGCATCGAGCAACGCAATGACCTGCCGGTTTACCGTGGCGATGCTCAGCGATGTGACCCCGGCGATGACATCGCGACCGACCGGACCGCGCAACCGCACGGCTCGGAAGACGGACGCCGCGGCGGAGTCAGACAACTGCAGCGACGGCGGCACGATCTGGCGATGTAGGCGTAGGTGGCCTTTGCGGCTGGGCGAGAAATGGGTGTGGGTATGGGTGAGAGTAGTCGTGCGCACGAGCGTCCTTTGTCCGAGTTCGAATGGCCGGTCCTTGGCCACACCTGGAAATCAGGCGCGGCAAAGTGCGCGGCAACAACACTCACAAGCCGCGACGAGAATCGCGGTGGTCGTGTTGGACAGGGCGCTGTGGTGCACACGCAAAATTTAGCACGTTTATTACAGTTGTCTCGATGAGTTCAGCTAATGGGCACCAACGGATCGCGGTGGTCACCGGTGCCAGTTCCGGGATCGGCGAGGCAACCGCGAGAACCCTTGCCGCCCAAGGGTTTCACGTGGTCGCGGTGGCGCGTCGAGCGGATCGGATCAACGCGTTGGCGAATGATGTCGGCGGTTCCGCAATTGTGGCCGACGTCACAGACAACGAGGCGGTCGAGGCGCTGGCGCGCCACTTGAACAGGGTTGATGTGCTCGTCAACAACGCCGGAGGCGCCAAGGGGCTGGAGTCCGTCGCTGACGCCAACATGGAGCATTGGCGGTGGATGTGGGAGACCAATGTGATGGGCACACTGCGTGTCACCCGCGCGTTGCTGCCCAAGCTGGTCGACTCCGGCGACGGCCTGATCGTCACCATCACCTCGATAGCGGCAATTGAGGTTTACGACGGTGGCGCCGGCTACACCGCCGCCAAGCACGCTCAGGGAGCGCTGCACCGGACGCTGCGCGGCGAACTACTGGGAAAGCCGGTGCGACTCACCGAGATCGCCCCGGGCGCAGTCGAAACCGAGTTTTCGCTGGTCCGTTTCGACGGCGACCAGCAGCGCGCGGACGCCGTCTACACCGGCATCACACCGCTGGTGGCCGCGGACGTCGCCGAGGTGATCGGGTTCGTGGCGTCGCGACCGTCCCACGTCAACTTGGACCAGATCATCATCCGGCCCCGCGACCAAGCCTCAGCCAGTCGCTGGGCTAACCGCCCGGGCTAGATGGCGTCGTGGCCGTCGTGGGACTCTCAGAAAGCCCCGTGGTCGTCGTTGGAGTGCCCGACGAGGTCGGTGCATCCGATGGCCTGACCGGCGCCGTGACGGGGATCTGGCTCGCGGACGGATGCGCTGTCGGCGGTGGAAGCGCCGACATCGCCACCCACGTATCCCAGTCGACGGCCCAGTCCCAGATGTCTCCGTCGGAGTAGGACAGCTGGATCGTGCTGCCCGTCACCTCAACCGGATCACCGTAGATCGCGGAGCCGAAGTATTCCTGAGCGTCAGCCGTCGATAGGTTGATGCAGCCGTTGGTGACGTTCGTATTGCCCTGCGCGCCTGCGCTGTTGGGGTTGGCGTGGATGAACTCGCCGTTGTTGGAAATCCGCACCGCCCAGCGTTCGTGGGCATTGCTGTAGCCCGCGGCCGGATTGGACATATAGAAATCCGAGTACTTCTCGGTGACCACGTGAACGCCGTTGCGGGTGACGTTGCGCGCCTTGTCGGCTTCGCCGTAGCTGCACGGGAAATCCATGATGACGCCGGCGTCGGTGACGACCTGGATGCGGTGCGACGAGACCTCGGCTTTCACGACCTGCCGCCGTCCGATCTGGAAGTGCAACGATATGTCCTGGGCGCCGAACGCGCCGTCGCCGAATGGCAGCCCGTACAGCCTGGCGTCGACGTTGACCGTGGTGCCCGCCGGGTAGTACTCGCGGGAACGCCAGTGCACGCGGGCGCCTTTTGCTTCGTCGGGCAGCCACGCCCAACTGCCCTCGACGGGCGGGTTGGTAGTGACCGACAGCGCCTTCTCGACGGCGGCCTTGTCGCTGATAGGTGCATCGAACTGGATGATGATCGGCGCTGCGACTCCGACGGTCTGGCCGTCAGCCAACTGGAATCCCCCGCCGATCTGCTTGCTGGGCGACACGGTGGTGAACTTGCCCGTCACCGGAATCGCCTTGCCGTCGTGGCCGACGGCCGAACCACTCCAGGTATAGGTCACGTCGTAGCCCAGTGGCTCGGTCGTCGTATAGACGGTGCGATCCTCGTTGAACGACCCGGCAATGACCTTGCCCGACGAGTTCGTCAACGCGACTTTTTGGAACCAGCCGTCGCCCACCTGGACACTGATCGGAGCGATCGGCACCACGCCGCTAGCAGCGTCGGCGGGCTCGAACTTCAGATTCGGCGCGGGCAGAGCCGGCTTCTCGGATTGTTTCGTCGCGGTGCCGGCGCATGCGGCCAGCAGGCCCGGAGAGAACACCCCCGCCCCAAGGGCCGCCAAAGCCAGACGCCGATTGATCGGTGGCCGGGCCCCGAAAGCGCTGGATGTGCTCACGACTAACAAAGATACCGGGGACCAACTCCCGCCCCTGCCGGGAAATCTCGCCGACTGGGTACTTCTGGATGAAAAGAGCCGCTATAGAGCGCACCCGATCAGGTCAGGTTCAGGTTTCAGTGTGATACCAAACACGTTACGAACGCCGTCGCGGACCGTGCGAGCCAGCGTGATCACATCTTCGGCAGTGGCGGTGCCGCGGTTTGTCAGGGCAAGAGCGTGCTTGCTCGAAATCCGACAGGGGGCGCCACGCGCACCCGAGCCGTCGTCCGGATAGCCCTTGCCGAAGCCCGCCCGCTCGACCAGCCAGCCGGCGGCCAGCTTCACGCCATCCGGTGCCGGATAGTGCGGCACCGCTCCCCGCATCTTCAAGACCAACCGCTCGTAGACGTCCGGTGCGACCACCGGGTTGGTGAAGAACGACCCCACGCTCCAGGTGTCATGATCGGCCGCGTCGAGAACCATGCCCTTGCGGGCACGCAGGGCCAGCACCGCCTGGCGGACCGCGGGCGGTTCGGCGCGCTCGCCGCAGGTGACATGCAGCGCCGACGCCAGCTCGCCGTAGCGCAACGGCGCACTGCGGCCCGACGCATCCAGCGCGAACTCCACTTCGAGCACCACGGAA
>Ga0182012_10001108_pt1 | contig 29809 bp, 29 predicted proteins | sample 612S2SmetaG_FD_120486 | JGI IMG/M metagenome (GOLD analysis project Ga0182012, IMG submission 120486) | Permafrost microbial communities from Stordalen Mire, Sweden - 612S2S metaG | ecosystem: Environmental > Terrestrial > Soil > Wetlands > Permafrost | place: Sweden: Stordalen | collected...
ACGTGGCGGTAACGAACCGAACCTTGTTCTTCGGCTGATATGGCGCCGGTTTGGCGGCGAGCGAGACGGCGTTCACGTGATCGGCTCCTTGCGCGCAGGCGCGCGTCCGGACGGCTTCGCCGCGGGGCGCGGTGCGAGACCGAGATTGAAGATACGGATGAAGGCGTCGGCAATCTCACGGGGTGTCATCGATTGGTTTTCACGATACCAGTGGGCGATCCAATTGAGCGCTCCCGCAAGGGCAAAGGAGGTCATCTTGAGATCCTCCGTCCGGATCGAGCCGTCGCGCACGCCCTCTTCGAGCAACCGGCGGATCCCCTGATCGATCTCGGACTTGAGCCGCTTGATGTGCAACAGCGACGAGGGGGCGAGCCCCAAGTCCTCGGCCCGCACCATGCACCAACCATACTCCGAGGCGATGGCCTCGGCGTAATGGCGCATCATTTCATTCAAATGTCCGCGGGCCGTGACGCCGGCCTCGCGAGGCCGACGAAACGGCTCGAGCACCCGTTCCAGTCCGGCCAAGATGCATTCGAGCAGCAGCTGCTCCTTGTTCGCGACGTAGTAGTAGATCGTCGGCTTGCTGACGTTCAGCGCCGCCGCGATTTCATCGATCGACGTGTTGTGGTACCCGCGGGCGTTGAAAGCCCGTGCGGCGGCCCGAACGACGGCCTCGCGCTTGATGTCCCGGTTGCGCCGGGTGGTCTTTCGGGCAGGCCAGGGTGAGACCAGGGCTGTGCCTTCGCTGTCGGGCGCTGCTGCGCGCGATTTGCCCACCGACCTCATCGAGCCTCGCATTGCCGCGGCGCGGCGCGCCTGACCATTATCCTACCAGGGGGTAGATCCTACTCCTGAGTAAATATTACCGTCAAGTAGTAATCAGCGGCTGCCGAACCTCGATCAAATTGATGCTCCGGCAGGTGAACGCCGTCTGATTGCCCTGATTTAGAAGCGAGTAGCGGCATTCCACCACCCCGCGCGCAGCGTCCGAGCGACTCCGCCGTTTCGTGAGCATCTCCGAGCGCGCCCTGAGCTCGTCCCCGGCTCTGATCGGGTTCGGCCAGCGCACTTCCTCCCAGGCGAACCCGCAAATCCAGCGGATGTCGCTGCTGATCTCGTGGTCCAGGCGGCGCCAGATCGCCGCGCCATGGATGCCGGACGCGACGATCTCGCCGAATATGGATCCGGCGGCAGCGGCGGGGTCGGCGTGAAAATACTGCGGGTCGTAGCGGGTCGCAAACTCCAGGAGCTCCTCCAGGGTCACCTTGCGGGTGCTTGACTCGCGCACCTCGCCGACCACAATGTCCTCGTAGTAACGCCCTTCAGCCGCCATGAGAACACCCATGAGCTCGAGCACGCCTCTGGAATACACGACCTTGGCCCGGCGGATCGAGCGGCTCGAGGCGCGCGCGGAAATTCGCGAGCTGGTGGCACGCTATTGTTTTGCCGTCGACGGGCGCGACGTGGAGGGCATCGGCGAATGCTTCACGCGCGGCGGAGCGTTCCGTTCCTACGACGGCAAGATGGATGCGACCGGCAGGGCCGCGGTCATCGAGCAGTTCCACGGCCGGTTTGCCGTGCTCGGGCCCAGCAATCACTTCACCCACGACCAGATCGTCACGTTCGACGACTCCGATGCCGGGTCGGCGACGGGCCTGGTCAATGCGCATGCCGAAGTGGTGCGCAACGGCCGCCCCCTGCTCGCATCGCTGCGCTATCACGACGACTACCGGCGCGAAGACGGGCGCTGGCGATTTCACGTGCGCACCCTCGCCTTCTTCTACTACGTGGAGCCGCAACGGTATCACGAGGTCATGCTCGGAACGCTGCGCAACGAAGCCTATCCGGCTCCGCACCCGGCCGACTTTCCGGAAGCGTTGCCGACCTGGCAGCACTACTACCGCGAGCGTCCGCGCCGCTGACCTGTGCGGCGCGGCCGCGGTCACTCATCCTTCAGCGCCAGACGGATCGCCGCCTCGATGCGGGGTGGTCCGGGCACGTATAGGCGCTCGAGCGCGGGTGCGAACGGAATGGGCGTGTGCGGCGGGGTGACCTGCACGATCGGCCGCTTGAGCGAGCGAAAAGCCTTCTCCGCGACGGTGGCGGCGATGTCGGCCGCAATGCCGCACCGGGGCGGTGACTCGTCGACGATCACCAGCCGCCCCGTGCCCTCGACGCTCTCGATGATCGTTTCCGCATCCAAGGGCGACGTGGTGCGCGGGTCTATGAGGTCGCAGGTAATCCCTTCCTTGGCAAGCGCATCGACGGCTCGTTCGGCGAAAGGCACCATCCGGGCAAACGCCACGACCGTGACGTGCTCGCCCTCCCGCACCAGCGCGGCCTCGCCGAAGGGCACGGTGTAAGGCTGCTCGGGCACTTCGCCTTTGCGGGGATAAAGCGCCTTGTGCTCGAAGAATATGACCGGGTCATCATCGCGGATCGCCTGGATGAGAAGGCCCTTGGCGTCGTAGGCATTCGATGGAACGACGATCTTCAGACCGGGAACCGCGGTCAACATCGCGTAGATGGATTGGGAATGTTGCGGGCCCATGTTCATGCCCGCACCCATCGCCATGCGGATCACCACCGGGCAGCGCGTCTTGCCGCCGAACATGTAGCGGAATTTCGCGATCTGGTTGTAAACCTGGTCCAGGCACACGCCGATGAAATCCGCGAACATGATCTCCGCGACCGGGCGCAGGCCCGCGAGCGCCGCGCCGGCCGCCGCGCCGACGATCGCAGACTCCGAGATGGGGGTGTCGAGCACGCGGCCGTCGCCAAACCTCGGAAGCAGCCCTTTGGTGACGCCGAAAATTCCTCCGGATGCCTCCCGCTGCCCCGACGTGCCTCCGGCGCCGCCCGAGACATCCTCGCCGAGCACGATCACGCGCTCGTCCCGCTCCATCTCCTGATGAAGGGCCTGGTTGAGCGCGTCGCGCATGCTGAGCTGGGGCATGAAGGTCTCAGTATTGAATGTAGACGTCGGAATACAGGTCGGCTTCGCCCGGAGGGGCGGCGGCTTTCGCCTCGGTAACCGCCCGCTCGATGAGTGCCGAAACTTCCGCATCGATGTCGAGAAGAGCGCCCGCGGACACCGATCCATCCGCCTGGGTGCGCGCGCGGAAGCGCTCGAGGCAATCCATCGTGACCCTTTGCCGGGCCACCTCGTCCTTCGCGCGGTAATTCTGCGGATCGCCTTCGAAATGCCCATAAAACCGCGTAGTCGTCGCTTCGATGGTGCTGGGGCCTTCGCCCCTCTTGGCGCGCTCGACGGCGCGCCCCATGGCCTCGCGCACGGCGTGGAAGTCAGAGCCGTCCACGCGCTCGGCGGGCATGCCGAACGCCCGCGATCGAGCCGCGAGATCGCCGGACCCGACTGCATACGCGGCGCCGGTATGCTCGCTATAGCCGTTGTTTTCCATGACGAAGATCGCCGGCACCTTGAGCACGACGGCCAGGTTCATGGCCTCGAATACCGTGCCCTGGTTCGCGCTGCCGTCGCCGCCGAAGGCGACGCTCACCGCGCGGTTGCCTCTGAGCTTGCAGGCCACGGCGGCGCCCACGGCGATCGGCGGCCCTCCGCCGACGATCGCGTTCGCGCCCAGCATGCCCTTCGCGAAATCCGCGATGTGCATCGAGCCGCCCTTGCCGCCGCAGAGCCCCTCCTTGCGCCCGTAGATCTCCTTCATCATGCCGATCACATCGCAGCCCTTGGCGATGCAGTGACCGTGTCCCCGATGGGTGCTCACGATGTAGTCCTGGTCGCCGAGGCAGCTGCACACGCCGACAGCGACCGCCTCCTGGCCGGCGTACAGATGCGTGAAGCCCGGGATCTCGCCGGTGGCGATCTCGATGTGAAGCCGCTCCTCGAACTCCCGGATCAGCTTCATTTGCCGGTACGCGGACAGCAGGAGCTCCCCGCTGAGGCCCGATGCGTTGCTCATTTGCCGTCTCCGCCCGCCCAGGCATCGCGGTCCGAGCCGGGCGGAAATAAATAGTCGTCGATCACCTTGTGAAAATGACGGATGCGAAGCTCCTGCCGCCCGAGCCACAACCCGCCGAACCCGCGCGAATGCATGCCGGCCTGCACGTTCGGCAGGTTGGCCGCATCCTGGTCGAGCACCAGGCCGATCGTCTTGTCGCCGTGTTTGAAATGCTGGTGCTTGGCGCGTTCCGGCCAGGGTTGCCCCTGCGGCACGAGCTCGTAGGTCCATATGTCGTAATACATCTTGTCGGGATCGCTCGCATGCGGGCGCTGGCGGAATATCCAGAAGTCGTCCGCGTGCAGGTTGAGGGAAAGATTCGGAAAGATCGTGTAGTGGTAATCGTCGGTGAGCTGATCGTCGTTGAGCTCGGAATAATCGCGCCCTTGCCGGGGCCCCACGGCGCGCTTCTGTTTCTGCACGTCGCGCCGGATGTTGGCGACCGGCTGGTCGTAATCCACCGGGTCGATTCCGGCCGTTTTCATGATCATCTTGATCGACTCCGGAATGCCGGGAGGCTTGCGCACCCTGGGGGAGACCGTTCCGAAGGGAATCAGGTAGCGGCTGTGGCGCTCGTAACAATCGATCTGGATGTCGAGATCGTGCAAGTGCCAGAGCAGCTGCGGATGAATGCCCTGAACGTGGTAGCTCTCGTTGAACGCGTCGACGGAGGTCTTCCAGTTGCAATCCCACTCCACCGTGATGTCGCGGGTTTGCACCATGCGCTCGAAGTGATAGGGGTCGAGGTGCCGCGGGATCGGATCGAGATAGTCGGGGAGCGGCCGCGCATCGGGATCGAGCGAGAACCACACGAAGCTCCCCCACTCCTCGCAGCGGACTTCGGTGAGGCCGTAGGCCGGCGCACCCTGGGAAAATGTATCGACATCGGGGATGCGCCGGTAGCTCCCGTCGAGATTGTATTCCCAGTGGTGGTACAGGCACTTGAACGAGAGCGAGGATCCGGAGGTTCCGCGCCCGCAGGGGCGCAATCGATTGCCGCGATGCTGGCAGACGTTGTAGAAGCCGCGCACGCTGCCGTCGGACTGGCGCACGACGATGATGGACTCCGGGCCGATCTCGGTGACGATGTAGTCGCCCGGATGCGTGATATCCAGGGCGCGGCCCGCGACCAGCCAGACCTTGGTCCAAAGGCGTTCCCATTCGAGGCGCATAAACGCCGCCGAGGTGTACCGGCGCGGGTCGATGATCGCCGTTCCGAGGTTGGGGTCGTCCGCCTTTTCGTGCGGTGTCCCGGGTGTCGAGGCGGTGCGGCCGTCCGCTCCGGGTTTGACCCGGACCACCGGCGCATACGGGGGCGCGGCCGAGCGGCGCAGGAACTCTTCATCGTCTGCCATTCAATTCGCCTCGCTCGACAGCCGGCCGGCCCAGCGGATCCCACGCCGCAGGATCTCGTGGTACACGGGAAGCTTCCAACTGCCGCGCTCGACAGCGGGATATTCCGCGATCAGGGGCCGCATGTCCCACTTGCCGCGGCAATGGCCGAGCGTGCAGTACAGCACCTCGCCGCCCTGGTGCTCATGCAGGTAGAGCACCAGTTGGCGATCCGAGCCGCGGTTCGCAAGCCCGGATTCCGACGTGCCGCCCGGCCAATGTTTCGCCGTGAAGCCGGGCGCTTCACCGCTGAAGCGGGTATGCAGCAATGCGTGATTCGATCCGTGATACTCGGACAGGTACAACTCGTCATCGGCATCGAACGGCTCGATGCCCTCGACCAGGGGATGCGACGCATCGCTCACGTCCACCCGATAGGGTCTGATCGGCGGATGGGCGAGAAATTGGCTGCCCAACATCTTCATGAACCCCGTATGCCCGCGGGGCGCGTCCCAGCCCCTGCCCTTCACGTACTTCAGCACCGAATTCGTGCCGTGCAGCGCCAGCCATCGGCCACCCGCCGACAGGAAGCTCGTCAGGAACTCCTCCTGCGCGGCATCGGGAACGACATCGCAGGTGTAGGTGATGAGAAAATCCGCTTTCACGATCGCTTCGCCGTCGCTGTAGTCCTCGGCCACCCTGACCCGCACGCGTTCGTGCTCGGCCAACAATTTCAACAGCTCGAGCCGCGCATAGTCCATGTCGTGGTAGCGGCCGCCGCAAATCAAATAGCCGTTGACAGGGCCTGACGCCATGCGGCCGGCCGTCAGCGACCCGGGCACCGCACGCTGCGTTTCACAGCTGCACCCGCTTGGTGAATCCGTTGTCCGCGATGATGTTGGCGCCGGTGATGAGGCTCGCCGCGGGGCTCGCCACGAACACGATGACCCGCGCTATCTCCTCCACCGTGCCCATCCGGCCGCAGGGGAGCTGCTTCATCGCCCAGTCGTACAGCTTCGCCTGCGTGCCCTTGATCATCTCCCACGCGCCGCCTTCGAAGTAAATCGGGCCGGGTGAGACGGTATTGACCCGCACGTTCTTGCGTCCGACATATTGCGACAATTGCTTCGAGTAAGTGATGAGGCCCGCCTTGATCGCGTTGTAGGCCATCGGCGCGGCGAATGTCTCCACGGCATTGGTCGACCCGATGATCACGATCGATCCGGCTCCGGATTTTTCCAGGTGCGGCATCAAGGCCTCGCAGCCCCGGACCGTGTGAAGCATGTCGATCTCGAAATTCCGGACCCAGTTCTTCTCGCTGTCCATGCCCCCACCGCCGCTCACGCCGGGGACGAACACGTCGCAGCCGCCGAGCGCGGTTGCCGCCCGCTCGAGCCACGCCCGATAGGCCTCGCCGTCGCGGACATTGACCGCCTCGCCGATCACCTCGGACCCGGGCCGCTTGATCGCGGCCGCCGCTTCGGCCACTTCCTCGGCCGATCGGGCGCAAAAGGCCACATTGGCGCCCTCGGCGACCAATAGTTCGACCACCCCGCGGCCGATGCCCTTGGTTGCACCCGTTACGATCGCCCTTTTGCCCTTAAGGCCTAAATCCATCGGTCGCCTCCTTCAAATGGGTTCGATTGTAGGCGCCATCGCACCACAAAACAAACCGTCTTGACTGTTTTTTTCTACTGCGCGACGAGGCCGTTGTCGATGAGTATTTCCGCGGCATTCACGAACCGCGACTCATCCGAGGCCAGGTACACCACGAGGTTCGCAACGTCCTCGGGCCTGCCGAGACCGACCGGGGTTTGATCATACATCGACATCTGCATGCCGAGTTCCTGCGTGGCCCGAACGACCATGGGCGTATCGATGGCGCCCGCGTGAATGGAATTGCAGCGCACGTTGTAATGATTCATCTGGCAGTGAACCGCGATCGCCTTGGTCATGGAGCGAACGGCTCCCTTGGCGGCGCTGTACGCGTAGAAAACCGGATAGCCCAGATGGGTGGCCGTCGAGCACATGTTGATGATCGACCCCCCTCCGGAATCGCGCATGAAAGGAATTCCATATTTGCACGAGAGAAAGACGCTGTCGGTCATCACCCGCAGGTGCGCCTGGAATTGCTCGAGCGTCGCCGATTCCGGAGTGCCGACGACCACCATCCCGGCGTTGTTGACGATGACGTGGAGCGCTCCGAAGCGCCGCCGGATCTCCTCGAAAACCTCGATCCAGCGTGCCTCGCTCGATACGTCCTGCCGCAGGAAATGGGCGCTTCCCGCAACCGCCCCGTTCAGCTCGGACTCGAGCTTGCGGCCCGCCTCCTCATTGATATCGGTGATCACCACCCGCGCGCCTTCCCGGGCCAAGGCGACCGCGTCCGCCCGCCCCAGACCCGAGGCGGCACCCGTCACCAGCGCTATCTTTCCAGCCACTCTTGCCATGCTTCCCCCGCTCGACGTCGCGATGAAATTACCAATCATTTTATCCTGTTTCAATCATATTGGACTTTTTCAAGCAATGGGTACGACTTTGGCATATAAAGGATTTTTGGTTCCGATTCCGCCGATGGAGAAGGCTCAACGCATGGCAGCAAACGCTCAAGGACCGGCCGGTAATGCCAAGCCGGTGGCGGTCACCCCGGAAGCCCCGACGCCGGTCGGCTGGCAGGCCCAAAAAAGCGCCTCCACGCGCACCCAGATCATCGAGGCCGCCATCAAGTGCCTGGTGGAACTCGGCTACGCCCGGACCACCACCGCGGTCATCGCGGAGAAGGCCGGTTTGTCGCGAGGCGCCATGCTCCACCATTTCCCATCCAAGATGGACATCGTCAGAGCTGCGGTCGAGTACCTGCACGCCAAGCGGTTGCGGGCCTTCCGCAAGGCGATGGCCAAGGAGCCTATCGATGGCGATCACGTGCGCCTCGGCGTGGAAGGCTACTGGGCGCACGTCAAACACCCATGGTTCGTCGCATTTTTCGAGATTGCGGTCGCGGCCCGGACCGACAAGGAGCTCGCCGCGATCCTGTTTCCGGCTCAAGAGGCCTTCGAGCGCGAGTGGTACGAGACGAGTCTCGAGGTGTTTCCGGAGTGGAAGCGCAAAGGCGAGAAGTTCCTGCTCGGCTTCGACCTCAGCCGCTACTTGATGGAGGGCATGGCGATCAGCTTTCTCACCCACAAGGAAACCGAGCGCGACAAACGCGTGCTCCGCTACCTCGAGGAAAAGCTCAAGGAGCTGGTCGGCGAGGACCGCTGAGCGACGCGAAGCCGGGCTGCAGCTGCGATTTGCGCGCGTTCAGCTTCGCCAGTCGAGCATGTGCAGATCCATCTCGCCCTCGACGCACTCGAGGATCGGCGGCACCAGGCGATGGTGGAACGGGCTCTGCATGTGGGTCTCGAAGGCGGCTTCATCCTTGAAGCGCCCGTACACCACGTAGGTTCTCGGCTTGCTGCGGCTCTTGATCACGTCGTACACCAACGTGCCCGGCTCGTTCGCATGGGTGAGCTCGGAGAGGTCTTTTTGCAGCCTCTCGAAGTCGGCCTCCTTCCCCGCCTTGACGACCAGCGTCGCGATGAACGTCGTGGACATGTGAATCTCCTGAATTGGGTTAATCGATGGGATCGAAGTATTCGCGAACCCAGGTGCCGTCGAGGCAGGCCGAGATCTTGGGGGCGAGCTCCGCGAGCATCGCCGAGTTCATGTGCCTGTGCTCGGACGCCTCGTCCTTGAAGCTCTCCAGCACCACATACCGATTCGGTTCGCGCAATTTGAAGAATCCGTAGATCAAGGTATCGGGCTCATTGTCCCGTACGTGGGTCTCCAGGCGCCGGCACAGGCCCACGAACTCCTGCTGCTTATCCGCCTTGCACGTCATGCGTGCGATGAACGTAATTCTTGCCACGATGCTCGTCCTCCTGATGCTGTGACCGCCAAGCCGTCGCCGCCGGCATGCTACGATTTGCTGAAATTGCCCTTGGGCTCAACATGTCCGCCGAAACCATCCTCTCCATCCCGCTCGCGGAAATACCGCAAGGCACGATGCGCTCGTACTCGGTCGGGGACCGCGAGATCGTGGTGTGCCGCGCAAGGGATGGCATACACGCACTGGACAATATTTGTACGCATGCGTTCGCGCGGCTCAACGAGGGCCGGCTGCGCGGCACCCGTCTGATCTGTCCGTTGCACGGCGCCTCATTCGACATCCGGGACGGCAGTGCGCGTGCTCCTGCGACCCGGCCCCTGGCGGTGTTTCCGGCGCGAATCGTCGGCGATACCGTCGAGATCACGGTGCGGCGGGCGGAGCCCGGTCGCTTGACGCTCTGAATGATCCGAGTGGGCCGGCCGCGCACGCTCAAGGGCTGTCCCGCTGGGCGAAACGCCGGCCGACCATCGCGGAAGCGATATTGACCTTCTGAATGTCGATCGCGCCACCGGCGATCCCCCACCCCCAGGCGTCGCGCAGACGGCGTTCCATCGAATACTCGCGCGAGTATCCGTACGCGCCCATGAGCTGCACGGCATGCCCCGTCACCTCGCGCGCGATCTCGTTCGCGAAGCATTTTGCCACCGAGGACTCGAGCACGCTCGGCAGCCCCTGCTCCGCGTTGCAGGCGGCGCGCCAGATCAGAAGCCGTGCGGCGTCGACCTTCATCCGCATCTCCGCGAGCCGCAGCTGCACGGCTTGGAACTCGACGATGGACTTGCCGAACTGCCTTCGTTCCTGGACATACGGGAGAACGTCCTCGAGGGCACCGCTCGCCTGCGCGAGCGCCATGGTTGCGTTGCCGCAGCGCTCGAGATCGAACGCCTCCATCAGGCGTTTGAAACCGCCGGCCGGGACGACGATGTTGCCGACCGGCACCGAGCAGTTATCGAAGTACAGATCCGCGGAGGGCACGCCGCGAAACCCCATGAGATGCTCGCGCTTGCCGAACGACAGTCCCTGTGCGCCTTTCTCCACATAGACGGCACCAATTCCCTTCGCGCCGGCCGCCTCCGACATGCGGCAGTACACGAGGTACCCGTCCGCGTGGCCGCCCCCGGAACACCAGCGTTTGGAGCCGTTCAGCACCACGCTGCTGCCGCGCGTCTCACCGCGGGTGGTCAGGTCCGTCAGCGCCGATCCGGCCGCGGGCTCCGACATGGCGATGGCCACGACGGTCCTGCCGCTGCATACGCCCGGCACCACGCGCTTCTTGAGCTCATCGCCCGCGAAGCGTTCGATGGCGCGCACGGGGCCCACGCAGGACTCGAACACCGGAAAGGCGACCGCCGATGAGATCTTGCCGAATTCCTCCAGGACGATCAGCGCCTCGAGGTTCCCGAGCCCCAAGCCCCCGAGGTCGGACGGCACATTCACGCCAAGAAAGCCGTGTTCCGCGAACTCCGCGATGAGCTCGTGCGAGGGCGGCTCCCCGCTCTCCTCGATGCTCCGGGCAATCTCCGGCAAACGCTCGCGCACGTAGTCGCGCGCGGCGGCCTGAAGCGCCAACTGATCGTCGTTCAGCCTGAAATCCACCGCCCACCTCGTATAAGATTTGCGCAATGACCACGCATGATGGCCCATCCTCGCGTTCCGTACGCCCGCTGCTTGCGGGGATTCGAATCCTCGATTTTGGCAGATACGTCGCCGGGCCGTACTGCGCGACGCTGCTGGGATTTCTGGGCGCTGAAGTCATCCGAATCGAGCGACGCGAGGGCGGCGAGGACCGGTTCATTGCGCCGGTCGCCGCCGGCGGCGAAGGAGCGGTTTTCTTTCAGACGAGCTGCAACAAGAAGTCGATCACGCTCGATCCCGCCAAAGCGGACGCGCGCGAGGTCATCCGCCGCCTGGTCGCGAGCGCCGACGTGGTCGTGGCGAACCTCCCGGCGCAGCAACTTCGAGCCTTCGGCATCGATTACCCCAGCTTGATCTCGATCCGGCCGGACATCATCTTGACCACGCAGAGCGCATTCGGGGACGTGGGGCCGCAGGCGCACCGCGGCGGGTTCGACGGCGTGGGGCAGGCCATGTCCGGGGCCATGTACATCTCCGGGGTTCCCGGCGCTCCGGTCAAGGCCGCGGCGCCCTATGTGGATTTCGGGACCGCGGTTCTCTCCGCCTTCGGAACCCTCGCGGCCCTGATGCACCGCGAGCGCACCGGCGAGGGCCAGGAAGTCAAAGGCACTTTGCTCGGCACCGCGCTCGCCGTGTTCGGCTCGCATCTCGCCGAGCAGGGCGCCACCGGCATCGACCGCGTCGGCACCGGCAATCGGGTGCAAACCTCCGCCCCGTCCAACGTGTTCGCGACGCGCGACGGGCATGTGTTGACCCACGTGGTGGGCAACGGATTGTTCAAGCGCTGGGCACGACTCATGGGCGAGGAGTCTTTCTGGACCACCGATCCGCGCTTCCAGACCGACCAGTCGCGCGGCGATCACAGCGAAAGCATCCTCGCGCGGATGGCGGTGTGGTGCGCTCAGCGCACCAGCGCCCAGGCCATCGCAGAGCTCGATGCCGCCGGGCTTCCCGCCGGTCCGGTGTATACGCCCCGGCAGACGCTCGACGACGCCCAGGTCGCCGCGATGCGATTCCTGCACGCGGTCGAGGATTATCCGGGGCTCACGCAGCCCGTGCCCATATCGGGACTCCCGGTGGGGCTCGGAAAGACCGAGGTCTCGGCACCGCACCGCCCGCCGACGCTCGGGGAGCACACGGACGCGATTCTCGTGGAGCTCGGATATTCTCCGGAGGAGATCGCCGATCTCAGGACTCGACAAGTCGTCTGATGCCCGCCGCGCACGGCGCGGCGGGCATCCGCCGCTCACTGATGCTGACCGAATTTGAAGCCTATTTCACCGCCGAAGAATTGCGGTTCCCCATAGAACGCCCATACCCACAGGGGATCCACGTTCTGGCCAGATTCCTTGTACACCCGGTCGAGCAGATTTCTGCCATAGGCGCGCGCGAACCAACGTCCGTCCTCGCTCGTGTAGGTGATCGAAGCACCCAGGAGCGCCCTGGCGTCTGCGTAAGTCTGCGTGTACGGTTGATTGAACTCCGGCGTGATGGAATACGTATCCAGATTCTTCGCCACGTAATTGTCGTTCACGTCGACGGTGACGCGCCCATTGGTCCACGGCACCGGCGTGGTGTAGCTGACATCAATCGTCGCCGTGACATCGGGGCAACGGTTGACCGCCAGGCTCGACAGGTCGATGGTGGTCGTAACATTCGTGGCGGGATTCGTGTAGAGCGTGGAGAACTTGTTGTATTCGCAATGCTGGAAGCTGAAGGGCAACCTCAATACCAGTCCATCGGTCAGCTGTGCGGTGAACTCGTTTTCGATGCCGTAGGCGGTCATTTGAGCCGCGTTCTTGAAGAGAGTCTCCTCTCCCACCGAGCCGTTGGAGTTCTCGATCGGTGACACGACTTGTCGAATGAGATCGATGTATTTGACGTAGAAAAGCGCTTCGTTCACCCGGATCCTGCGGTCGAACAGCTCGCTTTTCATGCCCACCTCGAATGAGTTTGCCTTCTCCGGGTCGGTCGGCTGCTTCTCCGCGTTGGTAATCGGTGTGCCGCCTGTACCCACCTGGTCGTTATATCCGCCACCCTTGAAGCCTCGCGAAAAGTTGACGTAGCCGAACAGGTCCTTATCGAACTGATGCGAGTAGGTGATGCGGTACGTGGGCTGCGTCCAGACGTGGCTGTCGGTCACCACGCCGAACGGGTAGGCGCCGAAATTGGCGGCGTTCATGAGACCGCCAAGCTGCTGGTAGGTGAACGACGGCACGATCGCGCCCGTGGGCGAAGCCAATTGCTGAACGAATACCTGTTGCCGGCCGATCCAGTCCTTGCTGTCCCGGGTGATGCGGGCGCCGATGGTCAGCGTGTCGGCATCGGTGAACTTGTAGTTCGCTTCGCCGTAAAGCGCGTCGGATTGCTCAGTCTGCTCATTGCAAAGCACTTGGGGATTGTTGTTGTAACCGCCGGGCTGCAACCCCGGCGGGACCGGCGCGCCGAAAAGCTGATAGATACCGAGGATCTGCGCTACGCAAAACTTGGTGTTGTCGTGCTGATAGAACGCGCCGCCAACGAAATTGAACGCGCCCATCTGCACCGACGTGAAACGCAGTTCCTCCTGCCAGGTCTTGCGCCTGTCGGAGCGGTTGGCATCGAATATCGAAATCGGACCGACGACACCCGTGTAGTCGGACGGCAGGCTCGAGTCCTGAGAGCGATATCCCTGCACCCAGGTGAGCGTGCCCGGGTCCATGGTGTAGTCGATGTTGAGGTGCTCGCCGTTGGCGTCCACGCGATGCCCATTCTGCGCGTCGATCAGATAGCCGGACCTGGCATCGACGCCGGCGTTGTTGAGGGGATTATTGCCGGTGTAGCCCGGAAGGCCGAGCGCGGCGAAAGCAAAATACGGGGTAGTCGTCCCAGCGATGTCGTTTGTCGGGGTTGCGTTGACCGCCGCCGGAGTCTGAGAGCGGTCGGTGAGCATTTCGTAGGTGAAAAGCGCCTTCAAGTTATCCGTTGGCTGCCACAGCAACTTGGCTCGGCCGGTGAACACATCGGTTCCCCCCACTCGCTCGCCGTTACCGGTGTAGGTGACTCCGCCGATCGTATCGGTCGCACCATTGCGCATCCAGCCGTCCTCACGCTCCTCGCTCGCGACCACGCGTAGCGCGAGCTGATGGGAGATGAGCGGCACGTTGAGCGCGCCCTGCGCGTTGAACTCGTTGAAGCTGCCGAAGCCTCCCTGCGTTTCGATGGACGTCTCGTCGAGGAGCGGCACCTTGGTTTTGACCACGACCGCCCCGCCGGTGGTGTTTTTACCGAACAACGTCCCCTGCGGTCCGCGCAGCACCTCGAGCTCTTGGACGTCGAAAGGGTCGAGAAGCTGAGTCTGCGTGCTGGGCATCACGAAATCGTCGATGAGCACCGCCACCGGCGCCTCGTTATAGACGATGATGTCGGTATTGCCGACTCCACGCATTGCGAACGATGCCGCATTGAAGCCGTTGATCTTGTTCGCCGAGAAGTTGGGCACCAGCAACGCCACATCTTCCAAGGTGCGGGGGTTGAAGCTCTCGAGCAATTGCGAGCTCACCGCGGTCACCGCGATCGGGGTCGACTGCAGGTTGGATTCGCGCCGTGTGGCCGTAACCACGATCTCCGCCAATCCACCGCCCGGTTCCGCGGATTCGCCCGTAGTCGACGTTTGCGCCTGGGCATGCGCGACGCCCGCGATCAGTGCCGTGGCGACCGCCAGCCAGGGCACCTTGGAGCCGCCGCCGACGGAAATACGTGGCGATCGAACTATGCGCTTAATCCTCGTCATGTTTTTCTCCCCTAGCCAAGCCATTGAGCAGAACCGACAGCAGCTTCTACGTTTGCGCCCGCGCGCTCGGAGGAAGTGCCTGGATTCGCTTCTTGTGAGTAATCGGAGTGGAAACTACCTGCCGCGGATAAAAAAAACAAGCATGACGGTTTGTTTAATGTGTTGTCTCAATGCAACATCGATCGCCCGGGAACAGGTTCGGCCATCCCTATGGGCACGGCAAAGCGATCCATAAAAAACAATCTTGACTGTTTTTTATGGATACTATATCAGCGCCATTGGATCCGCGTGAGACCTCGACCATGAACAGGCGAATATTTCCGATCACCATGCCCAAATGGGGCATCGAGATGCAGCAGGGCACCGTGACCGGCTGGCACGTCGCCGTGGGCGCATCGACGCAGAAGGGCGACCATCTTCTGGACGTCGAAACGGAGAAAATCGTCAATTCCGTCGAGGCACCGGTGGGCGGCACACTGCGCATGATCCTGGCCGACTCGGGAGCCACCGAGAATGTGGGAGCCTTGATCGGCGTGATCGCCGACGCGTCCGTCCCCGAGGCGGAGCTTCAGGATTTCGTCCGCCGCTTCACGCCTGCGGACGCCAGCTTCGAACCCGCCGCAAGGCAATCGTCCGCTTCCTCGCATGAGGCACCCGCGGCGTACTCAGCGGCTGAAGCGGCCGATGGTGATACGCGGGTGAGTCCGATCGCGCGGCGGATCGCGGAACGCCTCGGCGTGGATATCACGCGGATCAAAGGCACGGGCCGCGGCGGGCGCATTTCGAAAGACGATGTCGAGGCTTACGCAGCGGCACATTCCGGCGCTGCGCATTCCGACGCGGCCGCAACCTTGCCGGCGGCCCCGCCCGTCCGCCACAAGCTGAGCTCCATGCGCGCAGCCATCGGCAAGCGCCTGCTCGAATCGTCGCAAGGCATCCCGCACTATCGGGTGGCGGTGGATGTCGAGTGCGGCGCAGTGCTCGCACGCGCCCAATCGAGCGGCACGTCGGACGGAAAAGTCTCGTTCAATGACCTCGTCGTACGAGCGACGGCGCTGGCGCTCAGGCAGCACCCTGCGTTGAACTCGCACCTCGTCGGCGATGAGATACTGACGTTTTCGACGGCCGACATCTGCATCGCGGTGGCGACCGAAAACGGGCTGCTGGCGCCCATCGTTCGCAGCGCGGATTCGAAGACGCCCGCTCAGATCGGATCGGAGATCAAGGCGCTCGCCGAGCGCGCTCGCGCCGGAAGTTTGACGCGGGAGGAAATCTCGGACGGCACGTTCACGATCTCCAATCTGGGCATGTTCGGCATCGACCGCTTCGATGCCATCATCAACCCACCGCAGGTCGGCATCCTGGCGGTGGCTGCCGTGGCGGCGCGGGTGGTCGTGAAGCACGGAGCGCCGGCGGTCGAAAAAATGGCAACCCTGACCTTGTCGGCGGACCACCGCGTGATCGACGGCGCAGTCGCTGCCCGCTTCCTCGACTCGCTCAGATCCCTGCTCCAATCGCCGGAATCGCTTTGAACACGAGACGCCCGATGCGCACACTGCTCCTGGCTTGGATGCTCAATGTCATGGCACAGACCTGGGCTCAGGCCGCCCTCCCCTCGCCGCCGGCTGCTCCGCCTCAGGATCTCGACTCCCTGCGCGACAAGATGGATGCCTCGAAGCCCGGGGTCGATCGCGAGACGCTGCCGGGCGCCGCCGTGTATCGCGAGCACTGCCGGATGTGTCATGAAGGTCAGGCGCCCAAGGCGCCGTCCCGCACCTTCCTGCAGATGATGACGCCCGAAGCGATCGATCGCGCGCTCAGCGTCGGCATCATGCAGCGTCAGGCGGCGGCGCTGAGCGCGGACGACAAGAAGCACGTCGCCGAGTATCTGTCGGGGTTGCCCTTCGGCGCGCCCGAGCCGCCCAAGGCTCCCGCCTGCACGGGCGCAGCGGCAAGGTTCGACCTAGCCCGCGAACCGGACATCGTCGGATGGGGGTTCGATCTTCAGAACACGCACTTCATCGATGCGAGCGCCGCGAAGCTTCCGGCCGCGGATATCCCCAAGCTCCAGGTGAAATGGACTTTTGGGTACCCCGCCTCCGCTCGCGCGCGGTCGCGTCCCACCTTTGCCTACGGCGCGCTCTACGTCGGCAGCCAGACCGGCGTCGTGTATGCGCTCGACGCGAAGAGCGGTTGCATCCGATGGACGTTCACGACCAGCGCCGAGGTGCGCACTCCCATCGTCGTGCCCGCGACGGCCGGCAGGACCAAACGCGCCTACTTCGGCGACATTTTGGGCCGGATCTACGCGGTCGACGCGCTGACCGGCAAGGAGCTTTGGCGCGATCGGGCGGACGATCATCCGAGCGCGACCATCACCGGGTCGCCGGTCTACTACAAGGGCACCGTGTACGCCGGCGTGTCCTCGCTCGAGGAAGCGACCGTCGATCCCACCTATGCGTGCTGCACCTTTCGCGGCAGCGTGGTCGCCTTCGATGCCGTCACCGGCAAGCGGCGGTGGCAGCGCTACACCATCGACGAACCACCGCGCGAGACGGGAGTCACTCACGCGGGCACCAAGATGTTTGCTCCGTCGGGGGCCGCCGTCTGGAACACGCCCACCGTGGATGCGAAGCGCGGGCTGCTTTACGTCGGCACCGGCAACAACTATACGGGCCCGGCGAACGGCCGCAGCAACGCAGTGCTCGCGATCGACTTGAAATCGGGGCGCATCGTGTGGAGCTGGCAGGTGGCGAGCGGCGATGCGTGGAATGTCGGCTGCATGATCGGCCTCGAAAGCTGCCCGGCGAATTCCGGCCCCGACTTCGACATCGGCTCGAGCGTCGTGCTCGGCAAGCTCGCGAGCGGCGAAGAGCGGTTGTTCATCGGGCTGAAAAGCGGCACCGCGCTCGCCCTCGATCCGGATCATCCCACGCAGGCGGTGTGGTCGCGGCGCGTCGGACGCGGCACCATCCAGGGAGGGATACAGTTTGGCATGGCCTTCGACGGCGCCCGCCTCTACGTGCCGATCTCGGACATGGCGAACTCCATGGACGCCTCGGAAAAAGCCCGCAACGCCAACGCGGCGCCGCCGCGCCCGGGCCTGTACGCGCTCGATCCGCACGACGGCAAGCTCCTCTGGCAGAGCCCCGCGGATGATGTCTGCCTCGGCCGAAGCTCCTGCGATCCGGGCATCCTCGCCTCCATCGCCGCGATTCCCGGCGCCGTGTTCGCGGGACACATGGACGGACGGGTGCGCGCCTACGACGCTGCGAGCGGACGCGTGCTCTGGCAGTACGACACCGCTCGCGAGCTCGCCGCGCTCGGCGGAGCCACCGCACACGGCGGCTCGATCGGAGGCGGCGGTCCCGTGGTGCATGACGGCATGCTGTACACCAATTCAGGTTATGGCGTGTATTTCCACATGGCCGGAAACGCGCTGATCGCGTTTTCGGTGGCCGGCAAATAAGCGAATACCTTTGGACTATACTGGCAAGGGGGCAGCCTGAAATCATGGACACCGCAGTCGTTCAACGCTTTCTCGATGGAATGAAGTACGAGGCCGAGCGCACCGCGCCGCCGGAGGGCTTTCCATCGTTGCCGGACATTCCCGCCGGCCGCTACACCGATCCCGCCTTCCTCGAGCTCGAGATGACGCATCTGTGGCGCAAGAGCTGGCTGTACGCGTGCCACATCGACGAGCTGCCCGAACCGGGCAGCTACCTGCTGTGGAAGAAGACCGGCTCCCCCATTCTGATCGTGCGCGGCAAGGACGACGTCGTTCGCGCGTTCTACAACACCTGCCGCCATCGGGGCGGCCCGCTGGTGAAGTCGGCCTGCGGCAAGGTGGACGGCCTGGTCTGCGGCTATCACGGCTGGACCTACGGCCTGGATGGCAAATTGATCAATCTGCGCGACCGGCGCGACTTTCCCGGCCTCGATCTCTCCTCGCGGCCGCTGATCGGCGTGCGCTGCGAGCGCTTCTACAACTGGATTTTCATCAATGAGAACCTCGGCGCAGAGCCGCTCCTGGAGCACGTGAATCCGTTCTTCGAATATTTTCAGCAATTCGAGCCGGCCTGCTGGCGTCTCGTGGCCCAGGAGGGGTTCGACGTCCAATGCAACGTCAAGGTGCTGCTCGATGCCTTTCTCGAGGTGTATCACCTGAAGTCGATACACCAGAACACCGTCGATCGCTTCCTCGATCACCGCGGCACCACGATCGCGCTGTATCGCAAGGGTCATTCCATCATGGTCACGCCGAACCGTCGCCCTGACTGGCAGGACCCGGGCACGCGCGGAATGCGCAGGATCGAATCCGCCACCGTCGTGTCCTCGCGCAACAATCCATCGTTCAACTTCTATCCGAATCTCGTGGTGCCCGTGGATCCCTCGGGTGCGCCGTTCCTGACGTTCTGGCCGACTTCCGCGACCAGCATGCGGATCGAATGCCATTGGTTCGCCCCGGATTGGGGCGGGGGCCCGCCTCCCGAGTTGTGGAAGACACGGATCGCCAATTTCGACCGGATCCTCGACGAGGATTTGCAATTCGGCCCGCAGATTCAGGAGTCGCTGATGTCGCCCGGCTTCCGCGGCATTCCGTTGAGCTATCAGGAACGTCGCATCTACCACTGGCACGAGGAGCTCGATCGGCGGATCGGCGCCGACCGGGTTCCGCCGTCGCTGCGCGTGCAGGCCAAGCTCGAGCCATTTTATGAGACCTGAGCTCGGCGCGGCGTGAGCTCGCTCGGCGCCATCCTGCGCTGCGGAGTGCACATCCCGCGGCTGCGTCTCCCCCGCGCATCGATCGCGGAATCCATGTCATGGGTTCACCCGCCGGGCCGGACACGCGTCTCCGGATTTCGCGCCGTGGCCAACTGGGACGAGGATGCGATCACCATGGCGGTGGAGGCTGCCCGCTCCTGCATCGGCGCATCCGCGGGCAGCGCCGCGGCCGCGAACCCGGAGCTCCTCTACCTGTGCTCCACCTCCGCCCCATTCGCCGACCGCGACGATGCGCGCATGGTCGCCGCCGCGCTCGGCTTCCCCGACGACGTGGAGACCTTGAATCTCAGCGCCTCGCTGCGGGCCGGCACCGGCGGATTGATCAGTGCGGCGCGGCGTCCGTCGGCGCCCACGCTCGTGGTCGCGAGCGACGCCCGGCTCACGCGCCCGGGCAGTGCGCAGGAGCTCTCCTACGGCGACGCCGCGGCCGCGTGCCTGGTAGGCCCGCCCAGCGAGGATGCGCTCGCTTCGATCATCGCCGTGCGCAGCATCGGCAGCGATTTCGTGGACCACTACCGCATGGCGGGCGTCGATTTCGATTACGCGCTCGAGGAGCGCTGGATACGCGAGGAGTCGATCCTGTCGCTGGTACCGCGGCTGATCCGCGAGGTCCTCGCCGCGGCGGGCTGCGACAGCGGCGCCGTGCGGCACTTCGCCATGCCGGCAGCAGCGGCGTTGGCCAAACGGCTGGCGGAGTCCACCGGCTTGGGCACGGCAAAGCGCGACGAGACGGTGCTCGCCGGATGTGGCGATGCAGGCGCGGCGCTCCCCTTGTTGCTGCTGGCCGCATCGCTGGAGAGCGCCGCCCCCGGGGATCTCATTCTCGCGGTGGGAATGGGACAAGGGGCCGACGCCGTGCTGCTGCGCGCGGAGCGCGGAGTGCGCGAGGCTGCGCCGGTGCTGTCGAACGCCCTCCTGCGGCGCCGCGAGGAGTCGAGCTATGTGCGCTACCTGTCGCACCGCGGATTGCTGGAGGTGGATTTCGGCATGCGCGCCGAGCGCGATCAGCGCACCGCGCACAGCGTTGCCTACCGCAAGCGCGAGGCGCTCAGCGGCTTTACGGGCGGCCGCTGCGAACAATGCGGCACCGTGCAATTTCCGCGCTCCCGGGTCTGCGTGAACGCGGATTGCCGGGCCCTCGACCGCCAGGTGCCCCACGGGTTCGCCGACTCGCGCGGACGCGTCAAGACCTTCACGGAGGACTGGCAGGCCTATTCGGCGCGGCCGCCGTATGTATACGGCAACGTCGAGTTCGCCGAGGGCGGAAACCTGTTCATGGAGTTCACGGACATCGAGCCGGGCGAGCTTCAGGTGAACGATGCGCTGCGCTTCGTCTATCGGATCAAGGACGAAGATCGCATGCGCGGCTTTCGCCGCTACTTCTGGAAGGCAACGAAGGTCCAGGCGCCTTAGAGGCTCACACGATGGCCAGCGGAATCAAGGACAAAGTCGTCATTGCCGGAATGGGTTGCTCGCGCTTCGGCGAGCGCTGGTCCTCGGGACCGGACGACCTCATGATCGAGGCGTTCGAGGAGGCCCTCGCGGATTCGGGCCTGGAGCGCGACCGGATCGAGGCGGCATGGCTCGGTGTGTTCTTCGACGAGCAGAGCGTCGGCAAGTCGTCGCTGCCGTTGTCCATGGCTCTGCGCCTTCCCAACGTGCCCACCACCCGGGTCGAGAATCTTTGCGCCACGGGCACCGAGGCGCTGCGCGGCGCCGTCTATGCGGTGGCGGCCGGCGCCTGCGACATCGCCCTCGCCATGGGCGTCGAAAAACTCAAGGACACCGGATTCGGCGGGCTGCCCGAACGCACCAAGGGCACCTTCGAGGATCTTTATCTGCCCTCGAGCACCGCGCCCGGCGCCTTCGCCCAGCTGGCGAGCGCCTACGCCGGCAAGCACGGCTATTCGATGGCGGATCTCAAGCGCGCCATGGCCCATATCTCCTGCAAGAGCCATGAGAACGCGACGCGCAATCCAAAGGCGCATCTGCGCAACCGCGTCACCGAGCAGCAGGTGCTCGATGCGCCGCTCATTTCCTATCCGCTCGGCGTGCTCGATTGCTGCGGCGTGAGCGACGGCGCCGCATGCGCCATCGTCACCACGCCCGAGATTGCGCGCGGTCTCGGCAAGCGCGATGTGGTATCCGTTCAGGCGCTGCAGCTCGCGCCCAGCAACGGGGTCGAGATGGGCCATCGATCCTGGGACGGAACCCATACGCTCACCACGCCGCTCGCGGCGCGCCGTGCCTACGCCGAGGCAGGACTCACGGACCCGCGCGGACAGATCGACCTGATCGAGGTGCACGACTGCTTTTCGATCACCGAGCTCGTGTTGATGGAGGATCTCGGGTTGTCCGACATCGGCCGCGCGCCTCACGATGTGATGGATGGCCGCTACGACCGCGACGGCGCGATCCCCTGCCAGATCGACGGTGGGCTCAAATGTTTCGGCCATCCGATCGGCGCCACCGGATTGCGCATGGCTTACGAGATCTACCTGCAGCTCCTCGGCCGCGCCGGCGGCCGCCAGACGCGCGGGCACTCGGGCCGCGGCCCCTCCATCGGGCTCACGCACAATCTCGGGGGCATTCCCAACCGCAACATCGCCAGCGTCTCCATCTTCGGACTGCGGGCGGCCTGACCTGACTCCACCGATCTGCTTATGAGGTGCACGCCATGATCGATACCCTGTTCACCCGTACACGACGCGAGGCCATGCCGTCCGCCTGGCAGCCCGCCTGCGACATGCTCGAGAAGCTCACGGGCGATGCGACCTTCGTCGAGGTGTTCGCCCAGGCCCCCGAGCTGCTCGAATTCGTGATGCAGCAGTTTTACGCGAAGGTGTTCTTCGGCGGCCGGGTGGAGCAGCGCTACAAACAGTTGGCCCGCCTCAAGCTGTCGCTGGTTCATGGCTGCCGCACCTGCAATAAGCAGAACATCCCCGGCGCCCTCGAGGCCGGCTTCACCGCGGCTCAAATCGATGCGCTGCGGGACGGAAGGGACGAGCTGTTCAACGCGGCGGAGCGCGCCGTGATCGACTACGCAGCAGAAGTCGCGCTGTCGAACATCGAAGGGCGCATGACCCCCGCTCTCTTTGCCAGGCTGCGCGAGCACTTCTCGGAGGCCCAGATCCTCGAGCTCGGCACGGCGATGGCGGTCATATCCGGCATGGCGAAGCTCTCGTTCGTTCTGAACCTGGTGGAAAGGGAATCGTATTGCCCGTTCGCGACCGCCGCCGCCTGACGCGGCACGCCGCGGTCAGCGATCGCTGACGCGAAAATAATCGGGTATGCCGCCCGGCCAGTCCTCGCCCCAGTTCTGGCGGCCGCCGTCGACCGTGAGCACTTCACCGGTGATGAACTTGCCGCTCGGTGCGGACAAGTAGGCGACCGATTGCGCGATATCGATCACGTCGCCGAGGCGCTTCATGGGATTGGAGACGCTGAACGCCTCGGCCGCGGCACGCGGATACACGTTGAGTCCCTCCGTCGCGATCGACCCTGGGGCCACGCAATTGACCCGGATGCCGAGCGGCGCCCACTCCACGGACAAGGTCTTGCTCAGATAGATCACGCCGGCCCGGGCCGCGGCCGTATGAGCGACCTGCGGCATGCCGCGCGCCACCACCGCGACGATGTTGACGATCGAGCCGGGAACTCCGCGATCGCGCCAAAGACGCGCCGCGCTCTGCATCATGTACCAGCTGCCGTTCAGATTCGTGTCGATGACGGCGTTCCAGCCTTTGGGCGTGAAATCGATCGCGGCCTGGGGATACTGTCCGCCGGCGCTGTTCACGAGCACGCTCAACCCCTGGAAGCGCTCCCAGATCTCATCGACCAGGGCGCTCACCGCCTCGGGGTCGCGGATCGTCATCGCCCGCGTCATGATGGTCTTGCCGAGATGTTTGCGGATGCCCTCGGCGGTCTCGTCCAATTTCTCCGCGCGACGGCCGCAAATCGCGACCTGCGCACCGAGCCGGGTCAGAACATAGGCGATGGCGCGGCCGATACCGCTGCCGCCGCCGGAAACTAGGCAAACTTGCCCGGCGAGCGCGTCGTCCCGGAATGCCAGGGGCGAGGTGGCCAGTTCCTCATCGGTCATACCCCATTGCTTGGGCGGATCAAGGCGTAGGCGGCTGCTCATTGATTTGACGCGCGTGGCAAGGTCCGCTCAGCGGACAACTCTGAGGGAGTATAGGGATCGCTGCAGCAAAAAGAAACAGGACTGACTGTTTGTTTCGGAATGTCCCCATGGTATTTTTCGTCATACCATCGAGGCGGGGGCAACCATGGCTGGATTGACAATAAATCACCACGATTCGAGCGTGGGCGGGTCGCAGCGACGAGGCGAGGATTTGTCACGCCTGCGGATTTCGGTGACCACGATGGGCGATCTCTTGCTCATGGCCGCCGACCGCTTCCCCGACACCCTCGCCCTCGTCTTTCCCGATTCCGAGCACCGCTATGCAGAGCTTGCCGCGCGTTCCCTGCTGCGAGCGCGGAGCCTGCAGGCGATGGGCGTCAAGCCGCGGGACCCGGTGGGCATATTGATGCATACGTGCCCAGATTTCGTCGAGATCTTCTTCGCGGCCGCCCTGTGCGGCGCGGTCATCGTCCCGATCAATGCGCGCTATCGCGCCGCCGAGCTCGGCTATGTGCTCGAGAACGGCGACATCGTGACTCTCATCACCACCGATGCCATCGCCGAGCAGGTCAGCTTCGTCGATCGGTTGCATGCGGCGCTCCCGGACCTCGAGTCGCAGGCCGACGCCCGCCGCCTGCAGGTTTCCAGGGCCCCGAAGCTGCGCAATGTGGTGATGATCGGGGAGTCGGCTCCGCCCGGATTCGTGCCGCAACGAGAATTCGACGCGTCGGCGCAGACAGTGGACGAAGCGAGCGTGCACCGCGCGAGACTCGGCGTGCGGGTGCGCGACGTGGGATTGATGCTCTATACGTCCGGCACCACGGCGAATCCGAAGGGATGCCTGATCACGCACGAGGCCCAGGTCCGCAATTCCATCGCCCTCGGCAGGCACCGCTACCGGCTGACGCACGAAGACCGTTTCTGGTCGCCGTTGCCGATGTTTCACATCGCCTCGGTGCTTCCCATGCTCGCGATTTTCGACGTGGGAGGCACCTACCTCACCATGAGTTATTTCGATCCCAAGGCGGCCCTCGACATGTTGGAACGCTACCAGGTCACGGCAACCTACCCCTGCTTCGTCACCATCATGCAGGGCCTGATCTACCATCCCAACTTCCCGAGCACCGATTTGAGCCGCGTCAAGCTGATGAACTCCAACTTCGCCGTGCAGCCGCCGGCGGTTGCCGAATCGATCATGCGCGCCATGCCGCAGGCGGTGCAGGTCGGAAGCTTCGGCATGACCGAGACCGCCGGCACGGTGTGCACCGGTTCACCCGATGAGCCGGAGCATCTGCGAATCACGAGACTGGGAACGCCGCTGCCCGGGCTCGACGTCCGCATCGTGCCGCTCGGGGGGACGTCGGATGCCGGCGTCGGCGAGCACGGCGAAGTGCTGGTGCGCGGATATTCGCTGCTCGAGGGGTATCACAAGGACGCCGAGAAGACGGCCCAGGCCATCGACGTGGACGGCTGGTTCCATACGGGAGACATCGGCTCCCTGGACGAGCACGGGACCATCATGTTTCACGGCCGCTACAAGGACATGCTGAAGGTGGGCGGGGAAAATGTCGCGGCGGCCGAGATCGAGGCGCTGCTGGGGCGCCACTCCGCGGTGAAGCTTGCGCAGGTCGTCGGGATTCCCGATCCGAAATACTCCGAGGTTCCGGCGGCGTTCGTCGAGCTCAAGCCGGGCGCGAGCGCGACATCGGAGGAGCTCTGCGACTTCTGCAAGCGCGAGGTCGCCGCGTTCAAAGTGCCGCGTGTCGTGCGCTTCGTCTCGGAGTGGCCCATGTCATCGAGCAAGATCCAGAAGTTCCGCCTGCGGGAAAGCCTGCTGGCCGAGCTCGAACGCGGATGAGGTGCGCGCCGTGCCCCTGACGCAACCCCGCTTCGGCCCGATCGTGCAGAACGCGTTCGTGGTCCACGACATGGAAGCCGCGGTGGCGCACTGGAGCTCCAAGATCGGCATCGGTCCTTTTTACCTGCTGGAGCACGTCGCCTTCGGGCCCGTGCATTTCCGGGGCGCCCCCTTGACGCTGGACATGTCGGTCGCCATCGCCCAGTGGGGGCCCATTCAGATCGAGCTGATCGTCCAGCATGACGACGCCGCATCCATCTACACCGAATTCGCCGCTCGCTGCGGCGAAGGCCTCCAGCACATCGGGGTCCTGTGCGAATCTCTCGATGCCGAGCTCGAACGGCACAGGGCGCAGGGCATATTGCCGGTCCAGTGGGGGGCCACCGCCGCCGGAATGCGCTTCGCCTATTTGGATACCGACGCTCATCCGGGCGGAATGATAGAGCTCATCGAGAACGGGCCCGCCGTCGAGGCGTTCTTCGCGATGGTCAAGAAAGGCGCCGCGAACTGGGACGGCAGCCGCCCCTTGAGGCGCCTCGCGTGATGAGGTTCGCAGGTTCGGCCGTGCAGATCGCCTATCACGTGCCCGACCCGGAGCGCGCCGCGCTGGATTTCTCGCGACGCTTCGGGTGGGGGCCGTTCTTCTACTTCGAGCACATTGCTCTCTCACGCTGCCGCTATCGCGGCCAACCCGCGGCATTCGATCACAGTTCGGCCTATGGTCAGGCGGGCGAGCTCATGGTCGAGCTGATCACCCAGCACGACGACGCGCCCTCCGTCCTCCGTGATCTGTACGCGCGCGACGCCGTCGGCATCCATCACGTCGCTCACTTCGTTCAGTCCCTGCCGGACGCGATGGATGACGCGCGTCGCGCCGACGTTGACATCGCTCTCGACGCTTGCACCTCCACCGGAACCGCGTTCGTGATGCTGGATCTGACCAGGCAGTTGGGCCACATGATCGAGATCTACGAAGGCTGCGGCGATCTGATGAAATTCTACCGATACGTGCGGCGCGCAGCGGACGGGTGGGACGGAACCGCGCCGCTTCGCCGCCTGAACGCCTGAGTCCGGGACGCCATAAGGAGCGAGCATGGGGAGAATCGACGGAAAAGTTGCGATCGTGCTGGGCGCCGCGGGCGAAGACAACATGGGGCAGGTCGTTGCCCGCCGGCTGGCGCGCGAGGGCGCGAAGGTCATCGTGGCCGGCCGCAAGGAGGCCCCGCTGCGCGCCTTGGCCCGCGAGCTCGACGGCGAGCATTGCCTTTGCGATGTGACCCGGAGCGGGGACACGGCCGCGCTCGCGAGTTTCGCCCAGCAGGCGGGCGGGCGCTTGGATGTGGCGGTGAATTGCACCGGCTGGGCGCCCATGACGAAGCTCCTCGACGTGAAGGAGGATGAGCTCGACAAGCTGTGCGCCCTGCAGTTCAAGGGCGTGTATTTTTTTCTCCAGCACATGGTGGCGCAGATGGCCGCGGGGACCGGCGGCTCGATCGTGCAGATGTCTTCCGCCTCGGCGTATGCCTTGCTTTACAACCATGCCGCGTACATCGCCACGAAATCGGCCGGCGATGCCCTGGTGCGCTGCTTCGCCAACGAGTTCGGCAGCAAGGGTGTCCGGGTCAATTCCATCGCGCCCGGTCTGACGGCCAGCCCGATGACCGCCCATGAAATGTCCCTGCCGGGCCTGCAGGAAGCTTTTCTCAAGGAATACCCTCTCGGACGCATCGGAACCGCGGAGGACATCGCCAATGCGGTCCTGTGGCTCGCGAGCGACGAGAGCTTCGTCACGGGTCAGGTGCTGCAGATCAACGGCGGCCTGACCCTGCGTCGCAACCCCACGCCGCGCGAGATCAATGCGAGCATCAAAGCCGCCGCCGCCAAAAACAGTCAGAGCTGATTGTTTTTTGGGAAGCCGGTGCTAGTATCGTTTCGAGAGGCCCGAGATCACTGATTGGAGATGAGCATGTCCGCGAATTACAAAGTCGAGTGGCCGATGAACCTGCACGCGCCCGCCGAATCTCTCGAGGCGAAACAGCCGGCGATCGACAATGGACTGGATGTTCCCGATCCCGCCCGCTATTACTCCTCCGATTACATGCAGAAGGAATGGTCGCTGATGTGGCCCCGGGTGTGGCTGCTCGCCGGGGTGACCTCCGATCTGCCGGAACACGGTGACTACACGGTGTTCGAGATCGGCGCCGAGGAGTTTCTGCTGGTTCGTCAAGAGAGCGGCTCGATCAAGGCCTTCTACAACGTCTGTCCGCATCGTGGCAACCGCATCTCGCAGAACGATCGCGGCAGCGTCGCTCGATTCACGTGCGCCTTTCACGGGTGGCAGTTCGCCTGCAACGGCAAGCTCGAGAAAATCACGGACGAGGCGACGTTCGATGCGCGCTTGATCGCCCATAGGCCGGGGCTCAGGGAGGTCACCTGCGATGTGATCGGGGGGCTCATTTTCATCAACATGGACGGCAAGGCGCCGCCGTTGCGCGAGTGGATCGGCCTGCCGCCGGGATACATCGAGAACTACGAAATCGACAAAATGCACGTCGTGCGCCACGTGCGCAGCGAGTGGCGGGCAAACTGGAAAACGGGTGTCGATGCCTTCTATGAGACCTATCACCTTCCCCACATCCATCCACAAACCCAGGGAGTGATGGAGGATTTCAGCCAGTACGACCTATATCCGAACGGCTTCAGCCGGATGATCGTGCCCATCGGCGTCAAATCGCATCGCGTGCACGATCAGGAGACCATCGATCCCTACCAGCAGTACATGATGCGCGAGGCCGGGATCGATCCCACGGCTTATCGGGGCTCCGCGCGCGAGGTGCGTGCGGCCATTCAGCAGTCCAAGCGCGCGCGCGGCAAGCGCTTCGGGCTCGGCTACTACGACAAATTGACGGACGCTCAGCTGACGGACAGCTGGGCGACGGGCTATTTCCCCAACGTCCAGATCGGCATGCACCCCGAGGGGGTGTTCATCATGCGCTTCCTGCCGCATGCGACGGACCCCGAACGCTTCTATTACGACAACATGACGCTCTTCCGGTACGTCGATGATCCGGGTTACAGCGTGCCCGGATGGATGGGATTGCCGGAAGGCATGGATGTGACCGGCGAGACCCGCCCCGACATCGAGCGAATCCCCGTCGACGTGAGACCGAATCTCGGGGAGGTCCTCGATCAGGACGTGGATCTGGTTGCGGCCGTGCAGCGCGGCTCGCGATCGCGCGGCTTCCAAGGACCCCTATGGTCCGATCAGGAGCAACGCGTGCGCCATTTTCACCGCGAGCTGGATCGCTACATCAACCGCGAGAAGTGACCGGCTAAAAGCGCGGCGGGCGCTTTTCGAGAAATGCCGCGATGCCTTCGCGCCCCTCCGTGGCCGCTCCGCGGCCGGCTATGGAGCGGCTTTCGCGACCCAGTTGACCCTCCAGGCCCGGCTCGGCATCTCCCAACAGGCGCTTGACGCCGCCGTAGGCGCCGGTCGGTCCGGACGCCAGGCGCAAAGCCAGCGCGGCGGCGGTCTCGTCCACCTGGTCGTCGTCGACGATCTGGTTGACGAGCCCCCAGTCGAGCGCCTCCTCGGCGTCGAGGACCCGATTGGTCAGCAAAAGCTCCATCGCTCGCTTGTATCCCACCGCCCTCGGCAACAGGAACGTGCACCCGCCATCCGGCGTGAGTCCCACGCCCGTATACGCCGCCGTGAACTTTGCGCCTCTCCCTGCAATGGCGAGATCCGCGGCGAGGACCAGACCGAGTCCCGCTCCGGCGGCACTGCCCTTGACCGCCGCGACCACGGGAGCATCCATGCGCATGAGATGCGCAAGACCGGCATGCAAGGCCGTCGTGAGCTCGCTCAAGTAGGCGGCGAGATCGCCGCCCGACGCCACCATTCCCTTCAGATCGCCCCCGAAGCAAAAATTCCTGCCCTCGCCCGACAGAATAACCGCTCGAACGCGCCGGTCGGCCTGCAGTGATTGCGCCGCCGCCAGGAACTCGCGTCCGAATTGCAGGTTCATGGTGTTCGCCGCCTCGGCGCGCGTCAGCGTGAGATGCGCCACGGCGCCTTGAACCTCGACTCGAAGGGTGGGGTTGCCCGTCATGATTGGCGCTCGCTCCGGGTTCGAATGCGCAGACTTTCCGTTGCCACGGTGAGACCGACCCCTTGGGCGGCCCCCGGCTGCTCCTCGACCCGGATCCCGAGCCATGCGAGCGCACTGACGATGGCGAAGCCCACGCCGATGAAAAACGCCGTATTCCACGCATGCAAGCCCGAGAAATATCCGACGATGGGTATGCCGATGATGCCGCCCAAATTGCCTCCCGTGTTCATGATGCCGCAAACCGCCATGGTGTCGCCGCG
>Ga0182012_10001109_pt1 | contig 29809 bp, 26 predicted proteins | sample 612S2SmetaG_FD_120486 | JGI IMG/M metagenome (GOLD analysis project Ga0182012, IMG submission 120486) | Permafrost microbial communities from Stordalen Mire, Sweden - 612S2S metaG | ecosystem: Environmental > Terrestrial > Soil > Wetlands > Permafrost | place: Sweden: Stordalen | collected...
AACGGCTCGTTAAGAGAAAGTGGTAAGCGCTGTGCCCACCTATGCTCCCAAGGCGGGTGACACCACGAGGTCGTGGTACGTCATCGACGCCACGGACGTGGTGCTTGGCCGCCTTGCCGTCGCAGCAGCCAGCCTGTTGCGCGGCAAGCACAAGCCGACGTTCGCCCCCAATGTCGATGGCGGCGACTTCGTCATCGTTATCAACGCGGAAAAAGTCGCCCTCAGCGGCAACAAACTGCAGAACAAGCTGAATTACCGTCACTCGGGGTTCCCCGGCGGCCTGAGCTCGCGCACCACCGGCGAGCTGTTGCAAAAGCACCCTGACCGGGTGGTTGAAAAAGCGATCGTCGGCATGCTGCCGCACAACAAGCTCAGCCGTCAGATCCAGCGCAAGCTGCACGTCTACGCCGGCCCAGAGCATCCGCACATCGCGCAGCAGCCGGTTCCGTTCGAGATCAAGCAGGTGGCCCAGTGACCGAAACCAGTGAGGTCACGCCCGAGGCAACAACCGAGGCAGCGGCCGAGGTCACGACCGAGGCAGCGCCCGAGGCAGAAAGCGCGGACACCCCGGCCGAGGCGCCAGCAGCCAAGCCTGTCGAAGCGTTCGTGTTCGACAAGCCGATCCAGACCGTCGGCCGCCGCAAGGAGGCCGTGGTGCGGGTGCGCCTGGTACCGGGCACCGGCAAGTTCCAGCTCAACGGCCGCAGCCTGGAGGACTACTTCCCGAACAAGGTGCACCAGCAGCTCATCAAGGCACCGCTGGTCACCGTCGAGCGGGTGGACAACTTCGACATCTTCGCGCTGCTACACGGCGGCGGCCCATCGGGTCAGGCCGGCGCGCTGCGCCTGGGCATCGCCCGGGCATTGATCGTGGCATTCCCGGATGACCGGCCCCCACTGAAGAAGGCCGGGTTCCTCACCCGCGATCCGCGTGCCACCGAGCGCAAGAAGTACGGCCTGAAGAAGGCGCGCAAGGCTCCGCAGTACAGCAAGCGCTGATCGGCGCTTCTTTTCTGGCTTCAACCTGGGCGTACTCCCGCGCAAGCGGGAGTACGCCGCCCGGTAACGGGGGAGCATCGTTGTACGTCGCTGTCGGCGTGTCGCCGCACAAACGAGCACGGTTGGGGTCACAAAGGTAAGTGCGCTTTGTGCGCAAGACCGCACTGTGAGAGGTTTGTCCGCATGGGTCGACTATTCGGCACCGACGGTGTCCGCGGCGTCGCCAATCGCGAGTTGACCGCTGAGTTGGCGTTGGCGCTGGGCGCGGCGGCGGCGCAGCGCCTGGCGAGTACGGGCGAGCCGGGCAGGCATGTCGCCGTGGTCGGTCGCGATCCGCGGGCCAGTGGCGAGATGCTGGAGGCCGCCGTGATCGCCGGCCTGACCAGCCAGGGTATCGACGCGTTGCGGGTCGGAGTGCTCCCCACCCCTGCGGTGGCGTACCTGACCGGCGCCTACGACGCCGACTTCGGGGTGATGATCTCGGCGTCACACAACCCGATGCCCGACAACGGCATCAAGATCTTCGGTCCCGGCGGCCACAAACTGGACGACGAAACCGAGGATCAGATCGAAGAACTGGTCCTCGATGGTTCCCGCGAACCCGGTTTGCGCCCGGTCGGCGCCGGGATTGGCCGTGTCATCGACGCCGAGGATGCGGCCGAACGCTACCTGCGCCACGTCGGCAAGGCCAGCACCCTGCGGCTCGACACGCTGACCGTGGTGGTGGACTGCGCCCACGGCGCGGCGTCGTCCGCGGCACCGCGCGCCTACCGCGCGGCCGGTGCCCGGGTCATCGAGATCAACGCCGACCCCAACGGCCTGAACATCAACGACAGATGCGGATCGACGCACCTGGATTCTCTTCGGTCAGCGGTGCTCGCCCACAGCGCCGACCTCGGCCTGGCGCACGACGGGGATGCCGACCGATGCCTGGCTGTCGATGCCAACGGCGACCTTGTCGACGGAGACGCCATCATGGTCGTGCTCGCGCTGGCGATGCGCGAGGCCGGCGAACTGGCTTCCGACACGCTGGTGACCACGGTGATGAGCAACCTCGGACTGCACCTGGCCATGCGCGCCGCCGGTGTCACCGTCCGCACGACCGGCGTGGGTGATCGCTACGTCCTCGAGGAGTTGAAGAACGGTCAGTACAGCCTCGGCGGCGAGCAATCCGGCCATATCGTGATGCCCGCGCTGGGTTCCACCGGCGACGGCATCGTCACGGGGCTGCGATTGATGACGCGGATGGCGCAGACCGGCTCGTCGCTGGCCGCCCTCGCCTCGGCGCTGCGGACGTTGCCGCAGGTGCTGATCAACGTCGACGTTGCTGACAAGGAAACCGCCGCTGCGGACCCGGCGGTGCAGGCCGCGGTCGAGCAGGCCGGGGCCGAATTGGGTGACACCGGTCGAATCCTGTTACGCCCCTCGGGAACTGAACCAATGATCCGGGTCATGGTGGAAGCGGCCGACGAAGAGGTCGCGCAGCGCGTTGCCAATCGAGTCGCCGCCGCGGTGAGCGCTCAGCGCTGATCCGAGCCGGAACCGCCCGGCGGCGCCGGGCGTCGGATCAGGCATGAGATCCGTGAGTCGAGAACACACCTTTGCGCCCACCGGGGTCGACGTCGCGGCCGTGTACGCGGTCGCCGACCAGTTGAGCGCCGCCGCCGAAATGATCGACGACGCCGTGGCCAACCACCTGACGTGGCTGGCCTTCAACGGGGCCCTCGCCGGTCGGGCGCACGCCGCGCGCGGTGATGCGTTGCGTGCCGCGTTGGAGCGGCTGGCGGCCGAATTGTCGCGGTGGTCGCGGGCAACAGCCGAGATCGGCGCCGCGCTGAGGGCCGGAGCCGGCCGCTACGCGGATGCCGAACTGTATGCCGCGGCGCGGATCGCCTGACCGTGGCCGACCGGCTGGATGTCGCCGAACGCTTGACTGAGGGCCGACGCGCGGTCGAGCGCACGCAACGCTACGTGCGCGCCAGCCGGGTGCTCGGCTATGAACATCCCGACCTGACGTCGCATCCTTCCCAGATCCTCGACTGGTACGACACCGAAGACGGCCTCGACCTTCGCACGCTGGACTGCGACTGTGCACAGCTGCGGGCAGCCGGAGCCGCGGCCGCCGAAGCGTTGGCGATGCAGCAGGCCCAGCTCGCAGGGCTGGCGGCGGCGTGGACGGGCCCGGGCGCGGATTCCGCGTTCCGGTTTCTGGAGCGGCATTGCGACGCCGCAAGCATGGTGACTCACGAACTGCGCGCGGCGGCCCAGCGGTGTGAGTCGCTGCGCGACAACCTTTGGTATCTGCTCGACGCCAAGGTTGCGACGGCCATCGCGATCGACGATCGCAGCGCTGCGCAGCGATCGGCTTGGCTGGCCGCCGCCGATGCGGTCACGACCGGCGTGGGGGATCGGTCGACGGCTGAGGAGATCGTCCACCAACAGATAACGCCCTACGTCGACAATGATATTCGCAGCGACTGGCTCGATTCGATGCGCTCGACGCTGGCTGGGGTGGCGACGTCTTACGACATGGTGACCGACAGGATGGCCGCAACGCCGGCAGCACAATTCGAGTGTCCCGGAGACCTCGGCCCCGGCGTGGATATGTTGTCGCCGGCCGCGGCGACCGCACCCGTGGTCGCGGCGCCGGTCGCGCCTGCGGCTGCTTATTCCAGCCTTCCCGCGGACCCCGCGCCGCCTACGAACCCGTTGGTCGCCGCGCCGGTGCAGTCGCCGCTCTCCCCGGCGGCACCGGCGTTGGGAACCGCGCCAGGCGAGGCATCAGCCATGCCGACCGCCGCCGGGGACCTCGGCGGCCTTGGTGGACTGGCCAGCCGGATCGTCGATGCGATGGGCGGATTGCTGGGGCCGGCGGGCGATTCGCTCGGCGGTTCATCGGCATTGGACGACCCACTGGGCGCGAAGAACCCTTTCGAGGAGGATGCCTTCGACGCTGGCCACCAAGAAAATCAAGACGATGACGACGATCACGATGATGGGGACAAGCCGGACGACAGGGCTGATGATCCGGACCAGCCCGAGGCGGCCCAGCCCGCCGACGCAGCCGCACCGGTAAACCCGCCGCCCGCTGACGCGCAGCCGCCGACCGCGCCGCCTACGGAAGAGCAGCCGCCTGCGGAGCCGCCGAGCGGCGGATCTGTACCCCAGGTGAACGGGTCGGTGCCAGAGCCGCCCGAAGGTTCGACGCCGTGCGAAATCGCCGCTGACGCGCTTCCGCAAGCAGGGCAATGACCGACCAGGCGGACCGGACGGGTGCTAGAACCGGTATGTGACTGTCTTCAACCCGGCACAGCGACGTCGTCGCCGCCGTGCCGTGCTGGCGTTGGTGATGGTCGCCGCGGTCACCGTGCTCGTCGTCTGGGGCCGGGATTGGATCCGCACCAAGACCGGACCGTCACCGTCGCCTACGTCAGCGACGTCGTCGGCGCCGGCCGCCGGCGTTCGCACTCCTCGGTTCGACGCGGCCCGTGCGCAACTCGCGGCATTGCAGATCAAGAGCTGGGACCGCGCTCAAGACTTCAAGCGCTACCGGTTCGGCCAGGCCTGGAGCGATGCCGTGAACGTCGAGTTCGGGTACAACGGGTGCGATACCCGCGACGACATCCTGCGCCGCGACCTGGCCAACCTCGTCGTGCGGCCCGGCACCTGCTTCGCGCAGAGCGGAACGTTGTATGACCCGTACACCGGTACGACCATCGATTTCGTCCGCGGGCCCGACACGTCGGACAGTGTGGAGATCGACCACGTCGTGTCGCTGGCGGACGCCTGGTACAAGGGTGCCCGGTTGTGGGATGCGCAGCGTCGCCTCGACTTCGCCAACGACCCGATCAATTTACTGGCGGTAAGCCCGAAGGCGAACTTCGACAAGGCCTTTCGCGATGCCGCTTCGTGGCTTCCGCCCAACGAGGGGTTTCGCTGCGACTTCGTTGCGCGCCAGGTGAACGTCAAGACCGTCTACGGCCTGTGGGTGTCGGGCAAGGAGAAACAGGCGATGGCCGACGTCCTGGCGCGCTGCTAGCGCGGCGCGGCCGACGCGGTTCCCGCGCCTGAATGCAAGCCGGAGTGGCGTCGTCGGTTATTCAGCGGCAAAGTCTTTGAGACACTCGGCGATGTGAACCCGCAGCCACTGCGATGGCCGGTCGCCGTCCATGCGTCGGTGCCATCGCAGATGGACTGTCACGCTGGGCAATTCGAGCGGCACGTCATGCCATCGCACCGGGACGCCACGGTCGCCCAGATGTCGTGCCAGGGCGCCCGGCACCAACGCGAAGACGTCGTCCTCGACTGCCAGCGTGTTGAAGCCGGGCGGGCTGCTGGTGTTCGTGGAGCGCTGCCCGGATCCTGACCGATTGAGCGTCGCGGCTCTGCGTGGACTGGCTGAGCCCGCCGGATTCGATTTCCTGGACGCGCGCGGAAACATCTGGCAGGACGTCGTCCGGTTCGCTCGACGCTGACGTCTACTTCAGCAGGGCCTCTACTTCAGCAGGGCGACGAGCTTCTCTTCGTGGGTGACCGGCGGCGCCTCGGGGTCCACCGGGTCCGTCTTGGGCAGGACCACTTCGGGATCGGCGAAGTCGCGGTAGGCCTTGTCACCGCCCAGCGTGAAGAGCAGATACCCGGTCAGCAGTGCCCGGACCGATTTTTGCGTGCCCCGGTGGGGGCCGGCCAGGCCGACTATTTGGGTGAGTCGGCGGCCCTCAGCCAAGCCGCCCGGCTCGGCTTTGCTGACGATGCGTAGCGTGGCCTTATCCCAGACCCGGGCAAGCGCAAGGGCGTTGGAATTCAAAGCCTTCGGGTCTTTCGGCGAGGTGAAAATGACACCCGGGACCTTCAGCGTGGCGGCCGGATGCTCGGCCGGGGGATTGGTGACGGTCGGGAAGATGGCCGCCAGGGCTGCCGGCTTTTCCGGCATGCCGGCCGCGGCGAACACGGCGGCCGAGCCGCCGAAACCGTGCCCAACCAAGCCGAGCTTGGTGGGATGCACGCTGATGTTGCCGGGTCCGAGCCGCACGCCCGCGATGATGTCCAGCGCGGTGCCCAGATCGAAGGCCAAGTTGAGCACCGACGGCGCCAGCCCCCGTTGGGTGTCGGGTGCACCGGCCACGATGCCCCAGGACGCCAAATGTTCCAGCAGCCGCGAATAGCGGCCAGCGCCGGTGAGCCAGTCGTGACCGAATGCGATGCCGGGCATATTCAGGCCGGCCTCCGGGGTGTACACGATCCCGGGCAACCCGGCGAACGCCAGGTCACCGCGCAAAACCCGGTGTGGGCCACGGCGGCTGAGGGCGGCAACGAGTCTGCGGATGCTAGCCACCCGTCGACGTTAGCGCACACGTCGGCTTACCAAAGGTGAGGACTAGCCCCTGACTTCAATCACGCCGGCACGCCAGAGCATCGCGTACAGGTGCCGCAGCGGAATGCTCAGCAAACGAGCGCTGACGTCCACCAGTGGGCCGCCGGCGGCTTCGGCGGGTGCCCGGTGCACCCGCTTCGACGCCTGTTTTGGCGCGGGCGCCAACGTGAGCCTGGGCGCGGCGGCGGTTGTCACTACTTCGTCGTATAGAACAGCGGTCATGATTCCCTCCCAAGTCATGGCGATCCGAACGGCGGTGGCCGGAATTGGTCTTTTCCGGTGCGATTCGATGTCTCTAATTAAGCAGTTATTAACGTTGATCGAGCCGTAGTTAGCTCTTTCAGGTATTTGCGCGTCTGGGACTATTTGCGTCGCCCGAATCCGTGGCGCCACCCCATACGCGGTTAGCGGGCTGATGGACAATCGATGTTGATGTCTGATGAATGGGTTAGTTGCGGGAGAAATGGCGCATTTGGCTCTGTGGTTGCAGGCAAAGATAGCTCCTTAGACTGCAGCAGTATTCGCTTGTCAGGCCGCTCCAAAACTCGTGCAATCGTGATCAGGCGGTCGTCAACACCGTCGTCCTTTCTGCTGACCCCGGTGCCGTCTGCGCGCTATCGTTCTGCCGATTTGGCGTTCGCCGGTATCGCGCAGTTCGCCTGACGTCTTGGTGGTTGCCAGCCTAGCCGATATTTCCTGAGCTTAAGTGTGCCCGCTGTTCCAGCAATGAAGGCAGCGAAAACGCCAGAAATACATCAAGTGAAAAGCGTTTCAGATTAATACGAACATGGCATGAATTGAAATCAACGAAGTCTGCGGACCCCCGCCCGGACGTCAGGCGCCGGCACGCGCAGCCGCGGGTGGCATTCCGTGGGGACACCGTGTGTTGTGGCAGGTCAGCCGCGGTAACGCGGCCAGCGGGGCTGCTTGCACTACCCTGGTCAGAATGTGCGGAATCGTCGGCTATGTCGGGCAGCGCCCTGCCTGCGAGGTCGTGATGGACGCGCTGCGCCGGATGGAGTACCGCGGCTACGACTCTTCGGGAATCGCACTGGTCGACGGCACCGGCAAACTCACCGTGCGTCGTCGCGCCGGCCGGTTGGCCAATCTGGAGGAGGCGTTGGCCGAAACGGCTTCGACCTCCAAGGCCTCGCTGGCCGGAAATACCGGTTTGGGGCACACCCGCTGGGCCACCCATGGTCGCCCCACCGACCGCAACGCGCACCCGCACCGCGACGCCGCCGGCAAGATCGCCGTCGTCCACAACGGCATCATCGAGAACTTCGCGACCCTGCGCCACGAGCTGGAGCTGGCCGGCGTGGAGTTCGCCAGCGATACCGACACCGAGGTCGCTGTGCATTTGGTAGCCCAGGCGTACCGCCGCGGCGAGACGGCAGGCGACTTCGTCGCTTCCGTGCTGGCGGTGCTGCGCCGGCTGGAGGGCCACTTCACCCTGGTATTCGCCAACGCCGATGAGCCCGGCACCATCGTGGCCGCCCGTCGGTCGACACCGCTGGTGCTCGGGATCGGCGACGGCGAGATGTTTGTTGGGTCCGATGTGGCCGCATTCATCGAGCACACCCGCCACGCCGTCGAACTCGGCCAGGACCAAGCCGTGGTGATCACCGCGGACGGCTACCGGGTCCTCGATTTCAATGGCGATACCGATGTCGAGTTTCGCGAGTTTCACATCGACTGGGACCTGGCCGCCGCCGAAAAGGGCGGCTACGAGTACTTCATGCTCAAGGAGATAGCCGAGCAGCCCACCGCGGTGGCCGACACCTTGCTGGGGCATTTCGTGAACGGCCGGATCGTGCTCGACGAACAGCGATTGAGCGACCAGGAACTGCGCGAGATCGACAAGGTATTCGTGGTCGCCTGCGGCACCGCTTATCATTCCGGGCTGCTCGCGAAATACGCGATCGAGCACTGGACGCGGCTGCCGGTGGAAGTGGAACTCGCCAGCGAATTCCGCTACCGCGACCCGGTGCTGGACCGCAGCACGCTGGTCGTGGCCATTTCGCAGTCCGGTGAGACCGCGGACACCCTGGAAGCGGTCCGGCACGCCAAGGAGCAGAAGGCTAAGGTACTGGCGATCTGCAACACCAACGGGTCACAGATCCCGCGCGAGTGCGATGCCGTGCTGTACACGCGTGCCGGCCCGGAGATCGGCGTGGCCTCAACCAAGACGTTCCTGGCCCAGATCACCGCGAATTATCTGGTCGGCCTGGCGCTGGCACAGGCCCGTGGCACCAAGTACCCCGACGAGGTCGAGCGCGAGTACCGCGAGCTGGAAGCGATGCCGGAGTTGGTGGCCCGGGTGCTCGCGACGATCGAACCGGTGAGGGCCCTGGCGTATCGGTTCGCGCAGTCCTCGACGGTGCTGTTCCTGGGGCGCCATGTCGGCTACCCGGTCGCACTCGAGGGCGCGCTGAAACTCAAGGAACTGGCCTACATGCACGCCGAGGGATTCGCCGCCGGCGAGCTCAAGCACGGCCCGATCGCGTTGATCGAAGATGGTCTGCCGGTGATCATCGTGATGCCGTCGCCCAAGGGGTCGGCCACGCTGCACGCCAAGCTGATGTCCAACATCCGGGAGATCCAGAGCCGCGGCGCGGTGACCATCGTGATCGCCGAAGAGGGTGACGACACCGTGCGCCCGTATGCCGATCACTTGATCGAAATCCCCTCGGTATCAACATTGTTGCAGCCGTTGTTGTCCACCATCCCGCTTCAGGTGTTCGCCGCCTCGGTGGCGCAGGCCCGCGGCTACGACGTCGACAAGCCGCGAAACCTCGCCAAGTCCGTCACCGTCGAATAAGCGGGCATAGCCGATGCCGGGCAGTTGCTCATGAGACGCAGCATCGTTGGTCTCGTTGTGTTTGTTGGCGCATATGTCGCGTCGATCGTGCTGTATATCGACAGCGGTATGGGTCACCCGCAACAAATTACTGACAGTCCGTCGTCGGGCGACGGGACTACGGTGATCGTCGATATCGAAGAGATTCAGTCGGACAACAGCGTGCTTGTCGCTAACCTCACCATTACGCCGGGAACTGCGCTACTGGACCCGGTGACCCATGATCTGAAGGAAGACCTCAGTGTCGTGGTCACATCCGCGGTGACCGCCGGCAAGCGCACCTGGTCGAAGGGCGTACTGCCCGATGTCTTTCGTGTTTCGCTGACCCTCGACGGTGATGTCGCGGCTTGGCCTTTCGATCGTTTCCGTTCGGGGCCGCTCTCTGTCGAATTCTTCTCCGGCGCTGCGCGCGTTCCGGAACGGGCGACGGTGACATTGGTCGACCGCCTGTTGGGCTGGAACGTTGCCGCGACTCGCGCCGGCAAAGCCGATGCGCCCGCGCCGTATCGGCTGGATTTGTATCGATCGTCGAGCACCGTGGTGTTCGGTGTGTTGATCCTCACCGTCCTGATCGCGCTTGCCGGGCTGGGGCTGTTCGTTGCCGTACAGACTGTGCGCGACCGACGAAAATTCCAGCCACCAATGACAACGTGGTACGCGGCGATGCTTTTCGCGGTGATGCCGCTGCGAACTGCGCTGCCCGACTCACCCCCGTTCGGTTGCTGGATTGACGTCACCATCGTGCTCTGGGTGATCGTCGTGCTGGTGATCTCGATGACGCTCTACATCTCCTGCTGGTGGCGGCACCTGAGACCCGAGAACCCGGCTGACACGGTCAAGCCGGCCTGACACGTTTGCCGAGTCTGCACGGCGCAATGCCTCGCATGGAAACCACGCATGGAAAGGTTGACACCGTGGCGAATGCATCGGTGGGGCCACGACTGCGCACCGTGGGGCTCGCGGTCTGGCATTTTGTCAGCGGCGCGCCGTTGACCTACATCTGGCTATCCGTACTGATGATCACGTGGAATATCCAGCAGCATCTCACCCACAAGCAGTTGCACGATTTGCTTCTGCACCGCTCGACCAACATCCACGCATTGGCAACGGATCCGCTTCATGTGCTGCTTTCCAGCCTGCTGTGGCTCGACCGCACCAACTTTGAACCGTATCTGGTGCCGTTGACTTACCTGCTGCTGTTCACCGTGTTCCTCGCACCGGCCGAACATTGGCTCGGTCACCTGCCTTGGCTCATCGTGGGATTGACCTGCCACATCCTTGGCACCTACATCAGCGAAGGGATCCTCTACTTCGCGATCGAGGAACATGCAGCATCAGCACGGCTGGTGCATGCTCGCGATATCGGGGTCAGCTATTTCCTCGTCGGCGTGATGGCGGTGCTGACCTATCGCATCGCGCGACCGTGGCGTTGGGGCTATCTCGGGGGGCTGATCATCATCGTTGGCTTTCCGCTGATCACGATGGACCGCCACGAGCTGGACTTCACCGCGATCGGTCACTTCGCTTCGATCCCGATCGGGCTATGCTTCTACCCGATGGCCCGTGGGCGCCACCGTCCGCAGTGGAATTCCGCGACGCACAACGCCGCGTTTCGGCCTTCCCAGTCGCGCCAGGCATGAGCCTCGTGGGCATTTTGAAGGCCTGACGGGGACAGGCTCTTAACGCGCTGGTAATTACCTGCTCATAACGTTGAAGGATGCGACGTATGTCGCCTCGAACGCTGGGGGCCGAAGAGGAATTTCACCTGGTCGACCTGAAGACACGCCGACTCACGGCGCGGGCGCCCGAACTGCTGGCCGACCTCACCGAGGATTACGTCGCTGAGCTGCAGCGTTGTGTCATCGAGACGAATACCTCGGTGGTCGATTCGCTCGATGAGCTGCGCGACGAATTGGGCCGTCGCCGCCGGGTCCTGGTCCAAACAGCAGCCGAATTGGGCATTGGAGTGGTGGCCGCGGGGGCCGTGCCGCTTTCGGTGCCGGCTGAAATGCAGGTCACCAAGACCGAGCGTTACCGCCAAATGCTTGCCGATTATCAGCTGCTGGCACGCGAGCAGTTGATCTGCGGCACCCAGGTGCACGTCGGCATCAGCGACCGCGACGAGGCGGTCGCGGTTGGTCATCGGGTTGGGCCGTATCTGCCCACGCTGCTCGCCATCTCGGCGAGCTCGCCGTTCGCATCCGACGGCTCGGACACCGGCTACGCGAGCATGCGCACGCTGGTCTGGCAACGCTGGCCGACGACCGGCCTTGCCGCCCCGGTGCAGTCCGCCGAAAAATACGACGAGCTGGTTGCCGACCTGGTGGCCAGCGGAGTCATCAGCGACGCAGGGATGGTCTATTTCGACGTCCGACCGGCCAGCAACGCGCCGACGTTGGAGCTGCGGGTCTGCGACAGCTGCCCGTCCCTAGACACCGTCGTGCTGATCGCCGGGCTGTTTCGGGCACTGGTCGAGCGCGAGATCGAGGCGGTGCGGGCCGGCGTGCCCCCACCGGTCTTTTCCCCGGTGCTGGGCCGAGCGGCGCTGTGGCGGGCCGCCCGGTCGGGGCTGGAGGGTGACCTCGTCGACATCAGCATTCCGGCAGCCAGGCCGGCCGCCGAGGTGGTCACCGAGCTGGTCGATTCGCTGCGCCCGCAACTGGAACATAGCGGCGACTGGGAAACCGTCAGCGAACTGTCTCGCGAAACGCTGATGGCGGGCACGTCGTCTGCTCGGCAACGGCGGGCGCTGCGCCGTCGCGGCCGTCTCACCGATGTCGTCGATCAGCTGATCGACGAGACAGCCGGCCGCCGAGCGGTCACCGCGGTTACCGGCGGCGACCACCCGTCCCTGCTGTTCGGTTACCAGCCGGGCAGCGAGCCGGCCGGCGGCGCCCGCGGCGACCTGGACGCCGCTTATGACGAGGCTGTCGACGCTGAGGGTCGCCCACGACAGCATTATCGGACGCTGCTGGACACCATCGCCGGCCTCGGGGTCGCGCAGCTGCGATCCCGGGAAGCAGAAATCGAGCAGGAGCAGCGCGCGGACAAAGTCACCTTTCGGGTTACCGGCCAAAGCCGCGCCCAGCTGTTCCCGATCGACCTGGTGCCGCGCATGGTGGCTGCCGCCGAATGGGTGCAACTGTCCGAGGGCCTGACTCAGCGGGCCCGGGCGCTGGATGCGTTCCTGCGTGACATCTACGCCGAACAGGCCATCGTCGCCGAGGGCATCATCGATGTCCAGGCCCTCGACCGGGCACCCGGCTTCCGCTCGACAGGCCGCGCCGCCGGCAACACGGTGCGCGCCCATATCAGCGGCACCGACCTGGTCTGCGACCGCGCCGGCCATTGGCTGGTGCTGGAAGACAACCTGCGGGTGCCGTCGGGCGCCGCGTACGCCATCGTCAATCGCCGGCTGCTCAGCAAGGACCTTCCCGAGCTGCAACCGCCCGCCGCGATCGAGGATGCGGACCGGGCACCGGCGATGCTGCTCGAGACGCTGCTCGCTGCCGCGCCGCCGCATAGCCCAGACGACCCAACCGTGGTGCTGCTGTCCGCCGGCTGGGAAGACTCCGCGTGGTTCGAGCACACCTTCCTGGCCGAGGAGATGGACGTCGCCTTGGTGCAGCCGTCGGACCTGTCTGTGCGCGACGGGAAGCTTTGGCGCCACGTCGGTTCCAGCGTCCAACGCGTCGACGTTGTCTATGCGCGAATGGACGAGGACATGCTGGTTTCCTCCACCGGGCACGACGGCACCGCGTTGCGACGGGGACTGCTCAGCGCGATCGCGGGCGGCAATCTCACCATCGCCAACGCGCTCGCCAACGGTGTGGCCGACGACAAGGCGATCTACGCTTACGTCCCGGCGATGATCGAGTTCTACCTCGGTGAAAAACCGAAGCTGGCCCAGATCCCGACCTGGATCTGCGCCGAGCGCGACCAGCGCGACTTCGTGCTGGCCAACCTTGCCGACATGGTGGTCAAGCCTATCGACGGATTGGGCGGTAGCGGTGTGCTGATCGGGCCGGAAGCCTCCGACGCCGCGTTGGCGGCCCGACGACGCGAGTTGGTCACCCAGCCGGAGCGGTTCATCGCCCAGGAGCTGGTCGCGCTGTCCACCCATCCCACTTTCGATGGTGACGGGATATACCCGCACCACGTCGACCTCCGCGCGTTCGTGCACTTACGGGCCACAACGGACGCCTCGGTGTCGGCGCACGTATTACCCGCGGCGCTGACGCGGGTAGCCAGCCGTGGATCGCGGATCGTCAACTCGTCGTCCGGCGGGGGAAGCAAGGTCACCTGGATTCTCACCGCCCCGGACGCCGGCGCAGCCTAGACACTCAACGGAAGCAGGAGATATGTGCGGTATCTGCGGTGAGTTCCGCTGGGATGGGCGAGCAGCGGATGTTGGCGCTGTGACCCGGATGACCGGCGTGATGATCTCGCGCGGACCGGATTCCGGAGGTGTGGTGGCCCACGGGCCAGTGGCTTTCGGACATCGGCGGCTGTCGATCATCGACCTGTCCGCCCGCGGCGCACAGCCGATGGTCGATAGCGATCTTGGGTCGACGCTGGTGTTCAACGGCTGCATCTACAACTACCAGGAGCTTCGCGCCGAACTTGAAGCCGCGGGGTACCGCTTCTTCTCGACTGCCGACAGCGAGGTCGTGATCAAAGCCTTCCACCGCTGGGGCATCCACTGCGTCGAGCGATTCAAGGGGATGTTCGCGTTTGCGATCGTTGATCGCGACTCGGGCGTGGTGACGCTGGCGCGCGACCGCTTAGGCATCAAACCTCTGTACTTGGCGTCGGTCCCGGGCCGACTGCGATTCGCCTCCACCGTTCGGGCGCTGCTCAACGCCGGCGATGTCGACACCGAACTGGACCGCCATGCACTGCACCACTACATGACCTTCCACTCCGTGGTTCCGGCACCGCGCACGATTTACCGAGGTGTGCGCAAGCTGCCGCCAGCGACCGTCCGGGTGATCCAGCCCGACGGCTCGCACACCGACACCGTCTACTGGACACCGGAATTCCACCGCGACCCGGCCAAGGCGTCCTGGACGGTCGGCGACTGGGAAGCCGCGCTGATGGATGCGCTGCGGACTGCCGTGGTACGCCGGATGGTCGCCGATGTACCCGTCGGCGTGCTGCTTTCGGGCGGCATCGACTCCTCGCTCGTGGTGGCGCTGCTGGCCGAGCAGGGCCAGCACGGGCTGGCCACCTTCAGCATCGGTTTCGACTCGGCCGGCGGCGAATCCGGCGACGAGTACTTCTACTCCGACTTGATCGCCAAGACCTTCGATACCGACCATCACAAGATCCACATCGACGCATCAAGGCTGCTGCCCGCGGTGCCGAAAACCATTGCCGCCATGAGCGAACCGATGGTCAGCCACGACTGCGTGGCCTTCTACCTACTGTCGGAGGAAGTCAGCAAGTCGGTCAAGGTGGTCCAGTCCGGACAGGGCGCTGACGAGATACTGGCCGGCTACGACTGGTACCCACCGCTGGCCAACGTCGCCCGCGAGCAGACCACCGAGGCTTACGCGAAGGTTTTCTTCGACCGCGGCCACGGCGATGTGCTGTCGATCTTGGCTCCCGAGTATGGGATTGACGTCGACGCCAGCCTCGAGTACGCGACCGCGCATCAGGGGGCGCCCGGTGCCGACTCCGCGGTGGACGCCGCGCTGCGCCTGGACACCCAGGTGATGCTGGTCGACGATCCGGTCAAACGCGTTGACAACATGACAATGGCGTGGGGGTTGGAAGCACGCGTGCCTTTCCTCGACCACGACTTCGTCGAGCTGGCGGCTTCCTGCCCACCCGAGCTGAAGCTGGCATCGGGCGGCAAGGGCGTGCTCAAGGACGCGTCGCGGGCGTTGCTGCCGCCGCAGGTGACCGACCGGACGAAGGGCTACTTCCCGGTGCCCGGCATCCGCCATCTGCAGGGCGAGGTGCTCGACATGGTGCGCGACGCCCTATCCAACGACGCCGCCCGGAGCCGTGGGCTGTATCGCGCCGGTACCGTCGAAGCACTGCTGGCGGCACCGAACGAGACGCGGACCACGCTGGGATCGAATGCGTTGTGGCAGCTGGCAGTACTCGAGATGTGGCTGCAGAGTATGGAAGGCTGAGAGCATGGGACAGCAGGTGCGCGCGCTCTACGGCGCGTCACTGTCCCCGGACGCGACCGCGTTCGCACACCTCGTCGACGACGGCGGCTATCCGCGCGCGGTGCAGCGCTTTTTGCGCGGCCGGCGGGCCAGCTCGTCGCGGGATGTCGAGCTTCCCGTCGAGGGCCCGGTCTCTCGCGTCATCCACTCCGCTGACGGTCAATGGCTGGCCTGCCAGGTAGCCCCCGACGGGGGCACGCGTACCCAAATCTGGCTCGTCACAACCAATCCCGAGGACCAGATGGCCTGGCGCATCGACGGCGACGTGGACGGCACCGCGGCATTGATCGGGTGGGATGGCGCCCGGGTGGCGGCGATCCTGACCGGTGAGGACGGCGTCGGCCAGTCGTGTCTGATCGACCCGGCCGACGGCCGGCACACGGTGTTGGACCGCCGATCCGGCGGCCGGCTAGTCGACGCTTGGGCTGGCGCGTCGCTGATACGGGTCGGGCCGCGCGGCTACCGGGAGATGATCATGCTGTATGGGCAGACCGAAATCGCGCTACTGCCTTCGGATCCCGGCTCCACGACCGAGGACGGAGTCATCCTCGACGACCACCAGCCTCGCCGCATTCGCTACGGGCCGAGCGAGCCGCCCAAGCTGTACTACCCGGGCGTGAGTGGCGGCGGATATGTCCGCACGCTGCTCCGTAGCGACAACGGCTGCGAGCACGCCCGGCTGGTGGAAGTCACGGCCACCGAGGACGGCGTCAGTTACTCCGCGGTGGCTGAGCGCCCTGACTGCGATCTCGATGAGTTCGCAGTCAGTGACGACCTGTCCACCATCGCATTGCTGTGGAACATCCATGGGTGCAGCGAATTACAGATCCTCGAATACACCGACAATACGTTGAGCGAACCGATCCCGCTGCCCGGCTTGGTCGCCGGCGAGCTGTCCATCAGCGCCGGCGGTTCGATGGTCGCGATGACCGTTCAAAGCCCGTCGATGCCGCGAACCGTCGAGCTGGTCGACCCGCGCACCCGGCAATGGGAAAGCATCGACCGCGAACCCAGCCGCGGTCCGGTGGCATCCGGGTCGGCGGCGCGGCCGGCGCCACAGATGATCACCGCGCGTGACGGGCTGAGTCTGCCCGCATGGCTTTACCGGCCGCAGGCGAGTGGCGCTACCTCGGGCGCGGTGGTCTACCTGCACGGTGGTCCAGAAAGCCAGGCGCGTCCCGAATACAGCGAGATCTTCCCGGAGCTACTCAACGCCGGGATCAGCGTGCTGACGCCGAATGTGCGCGGCTCCAGCGGCTCGGGCCGCACATTCGTGCACGCCGACGACAAGGAAAAGCGGTTCGCGGCTATCGACGACGTCGCGGACTGCGTGCGCTACCTGGTGGACAACGAGTTGGCGGATCCGCGGCGGATCGCCTGCGCGGGCTGGTCCTACGGCGGCTTCCTGACCATGGCGGCCATGACGTTTCACCCGGATCTGTTCGCAGCGGGCGTGACCATCTGCGGGATGAGCGACCTGACCACCTTCTACCGCAACACCGAGCCGTGGATCGCCGACGCCGCATATCCGGAGTACGGGCACCCGGTCAACGATCGCGAGCTGCTTGAGCAACTGTCCCCACTGCGCCGGGTCGACGCGTTGGCCGCGCCGTTGCTGGTTGTGCACGGCGCCAATGACACCAACGTGGCGGTCAGCGAGTCCGAACAGATCGTTGACGCGTTGCGGCGGGCCGGCCGCGACGTCCGCTACCTACTGTTCGACGACGACGGCCACGAGATCGCCAAGCGCGAGAACAGCACGGCGCTGGCCGCGGCGATGCGGGACTGGTTGGTCAGGGCATTCGACACTGCGGAAAGCCTCGGGACTGCGACGGGCTAGGCCCGAGCGTGGCGCTGACACGTAGTGTTGGTTGGCGCGGGCAGGATCGGCTGCGAGCAGAGGAGCATGCGGGCGGATGCGGCATTACTACTCCGTGGACGCGATCCGCGACGCCGAAGCGCCGCTGCTGGCCAGCCTGGCTGACGGTGCCCTGATGAAACGCGCCGCCTACGGGCTGGCCGTCGCGATCATCCGCGAGCTGATCGTCCGCACGGGCGGGGTTGCGGGTCGCCGGGTATGCGCCGTCGTCGGCTCGGGGGATAACGGCGGTGACGCGCTGTGGGCGGCCACGTTCCTGCGCCGTCGCGGCGCCGCCGCCGACGCGCTGCTGCTCAACCCCGACCACACCCACCACAAGGCGCTACGGGCATTCCGGCAGTCCGGCGGCCGCATCGTGCAGGGCGTCGCTGCGGCAACCGATCTCGTCCTCGACGGAGTGGTCGGAATCTCTGGTTCGGGGCCACTTCGGCCGGCGGCGGCCGCGGTGTTCGACGCCGTCAGCGCAACGGGGATCCCGGTGGTCGCCGTCGACACTCCCAGCGGCATCGACGTGGCGACGGGCGCCATCACCGGCCCCGCGGTGCACGCCGCGCTGACCGTCACCTTCGGCGGACTCAAGCCCGTGCACGCGCTGGCCGACTGCGGCCGCGTCGAGCTGATCGATATCGGCCTGGACCTTCCGGAGACGGGTGTGCTGGGCTTCGAGGCCGACGACGTGGCAGCGCGCTGGCCCGTGCCCGGCCCGCACGACGACAAGTACACCCAGGGTGTCACCGGGGTGATGGCCGGCTCGTCGACCTACCCGGGTGCGGCCGTGCTGTGCACCGGCGCCGCCGTCGCGGCCACCTCCGGCATGGTCCGCTACACCGGCAGCGCGCACAGCGAGGTGCTGGCGCACTGGCCCGAGGTCATCGCGTCGCCCACCCCGGCTTCGGCCGGGCGGGTAGAGGCCTGGGTCGTCGGGCCCGGACTGGGCACCGACGCCACCGGAGCCGCCGCGTTGTGGTTCGCGCTGGACACCGACCTGCCGGTGCTGGTCGACGCCGACGGGCTGACCATCTTGGCGGCTCACCCCGATCTCGTGGTGAACCGCACTGCGCCGACCCTGCTGACTCCGCACGCCGGTGAATTCGCCCGGCTGGCCGGGGCCCCGCCAGGGGACGACCGGGTCGGCGCATGCCGCAGGCTGGCCGACGCCCTCGGCGCAACCGTGCTGCTCAAGGGCAATGTCACCGTCATCGCCGACCCGGGCGGCCCGGTGTATCTCAATCCGGCCGGGCAGTCCTGGGCGGCCACCGCCGGGTCCGGCGACGTGCTGTCCGGGGTGATCGGCGCGCTGCTGGCCTCCGGACTCGCGCCCGCCGAGGCGGCCGCGGCGGGGGCGTTCGTGCACGCGCGGGCCGCGGGGCTGTCGGCAGGCGACCCGGGACCCGGTGAAACGCCCACGTCAGCGTCGCGAATTGTGCCGCACATCCGAGCGGCCCTGGCCGCCCTGTAGCTCCCCGCCGTCTCCCTCGTTTTCAAGAAAGGATCCACCGTGTCCCACCCGTCCGTTCCGACACACTCGATCGCGCCTGCCTACACCGGCCGGATGTTCACCACCCCGGTGCCGGCATTGCGGCTGCCCGAGGAATCGATGGATCCCGACGCCGCCTACCGCTTCATCCACGACGAGATGATGCTCGACGGCAGCTCCCGGCTGAACCTGGCCACCTTCGTCACGACCTGGATGGACCCCGAGGCCGGGAAGCTGATGGCCGAGACGTTCGACAAGAACATGATCGACAAGGACGAATACCCGGCAACGGCGGCCATCGAGCAGCGCTGCGTCTGCATGGTGGCCGACCTCTTTCACGCCGACGACCTGCGCGACGACGATCCGTCCAGCGCCATCGGGGCGTCCACCATCGGGTCCAGCGAGGCGGTCATGCTGGGCGGGCTTGCCCTGAAATGGCGGTGGCGGGAAAAGGTGGGGAAAGGCTGGGAGAAGCGCACCCCCAACCTCGTCATGGGCTCCAACGTGCAGGTGGTGTGGGAAAAGTTCTGCCGCTACTTCGACGTCGAGCCCCGCTACTTGCCTATGGAGGTGGGGCGCTACGTCATCACGCCCGAACAGGTCGTCGATGCCGTCGACGAGGACACCATCGGCGTGGTGGGGATCCTGGGCACCACCTACACCGGTGAACTCGAGCCCATCGCCGAGATCTGCGCGGCGCTGGACAAACTGGCCGCCGGCGGGGGCGTCGACGTCCCGGTGCATGTCGACGCCGCCAGCGGTGGCTTCGTGGTGCCGTTCTTGCACCCGGCGCTGAAGTGGGATTTCCGGTTACCCCGGGTGGTGTCGATCAACGTCAGCGGCCACAAGTACGGGCTGACCTACCCGGGCGTCGGGTTCGTCGTCTGGCGCAGCAAGGAGTATCTGCCCGAGGACTTGGTCTTCCGGGTCAACTATCTGGGTGGCGACATGCCGACGTTCACGCTCAACTTCTCCCGTGCGGGCAACCAGGTGATCGGCCAGTACTACAACTTTCTGCGGCTCGGCCGCGAGGGCTACACGCAGGTGATGCAGTCGTTATCGCAGACGGCTCGCTGGCTGGGCGAGCAATTGCGGATCGGCGACCACTGCCAGCTGATCTCGGACGGTTCGGCGATCCCGGTAGTCAGCTTCCGGCTCGCCAGGAACTGCGGCTACACCGAGTTCGACCTGTCCCACGAGCTGCGCGGCTACGGGTGGCAGGTACCGGCCTACACCATGCCGGACAACGCCAGCAACATATCCGTGCTGCGCATCGTGGTGCGCGAAGGACTCTCCGCCGACCTGGCCCGCGCGCTCCACGACGATGCCCGCTCCGCGCTCGCTTCCCTGGACAAGCTCAAGCCGGGCGGACACTACAAGGCCGAACACTTCGCGCACTAGTCACTTTTGCACCCCGAGACTGCGACTGGCGACACATTTCCCGAGTGGCGGCGCCGGTAGATGCAGTTTCGCGGCACTTATTTGGTTTCTGGGACAATGGCGGTGTGGCTGTTACGCCGATATCGCTGAGGCCAGGCGTCCTGGCTGAGGCCGTCGTGGACCTGGGTGCCATTGAGCACAACGTCCAGGTGCTGCGCGAGCACGCCGGGCGCGCGCAGGTGATGGCTGTCGTCAAGGCGGACGGGTATGGCCATGGCGCCACCCGGATCGCCAGGGCGGCGCTGGCCGCGGGCGCCAGCGAACTGGGCGTTGCCACTGTCGACGAGGCGCTGACTTTGCGCGCTGACGGGATCACCGCACCGGTGCTGGCCTGGCTGCATCCACCCGGCATCGACTTCGGGCCCGCGCTGCTGGCCGACGTGGAGATTGCGGTTTCCTCGGTGCGCCAACTCGACGAGTTGCTGGACGCGGCACGCCGCACCGGCCGGACGGCGACGGTGACAGTGAAGGTCGACACCGGGCTCAACCGCAACGGTGTCGCTGCGGCGGACTACCCGTCGATGCTGACCGCATTGGGACGGGCCGGCGCCGAGGACGCCATCCGGCTGCGCGGGCTGATGTCGCACCTCGTTTACGCCGACCAGCCGGACAACCCCATCAACGACGACCAGGCCCAACGGTTCGCCGCTTTCCTGGAGCAGGCGCGTAGCCAGCGGGTGCGGTTCGAGGTCGCGCACCTATCGAATTCGTCGGCCACGTTGTCTCGCCCCGACCTGGCCTTCGATCTGGTGCGGCCCGGTATCGCGGTGTATGGCCTGAGCCCCGTGCCCGAGCGTGGTGACCTGGGGCTGGTGCCCGCGATGACGGTGAAATGCACTGTTGCGCTGGTGAAGTCAGTTGCAGCCGGCCAGGGCGTGTCTTATGGACACGCCTGGATCGCGCAGCGTGACACCACTCTGGCACTGCTGCCGATCGGCTACGCAGACGGTGTGTTCCGGTCGCTGGGCGGGCGGCTGGAGGTGCTGATCAACGGCAGGCGAAGGCCGGGCGTCGGACGAATATGCATGGACCAGTTTCTGGTCGACTTGGGTCCCGGGCAGGTCGATGTCGCAGAAGGCGACGAGGCGATCCTGTTCGGGCCCGGCAGCGCGGGCGAATCCACCGCGCAGGACTGGGCCGATCTGATCGGCACGATCCACTACGAAGTGGTGACGAGCCCCCGCGGGCGCATTACTCGCACTTATCGGGAGACCTACCGCGAGGCCGAAACCGTTGAGCGATGAAGAAACCCGCAGGTGCCAGGGGGGCAGGGCCTGGCTCGCGGGAGGCGCCGGGCTGACTGCGGTCGCCACGATTGTCGGGGCTTCGGCCCGCCGATCGCTGATGGCGCGCGCCGACCCCCGCGAAGATCCCTATGCAGACGAGGAATTCGAGCGACTCGACGATGACCGTAGCTATGTGGTGACCACGCCCGACGGAGTCCCGTTGGCGGTGGGCGAAGCCGGCCCGCTCGACGCCCCATTGACCATGGTCTTCGTTCATGGATTCTGTCTGCGGATGGCCGCCTTCCACTTTCAGCGCACGCGCCTCGGCGAACAATGGGGCCCGCGCGTGCGGATGGTCTGCTATGACCAGCGCGGCCACGGCCAGTCCGGCGAAGCCGACCCCGAGACCTACACGCTTACCCAGCTGGGCAAGGACCTAGAGACGGTGTTGGAGGCGGTTGCGCCGAGCGGGTTGATCGTGCTGGTCGGCCATTCGATGGGCGGCATGACGGTCCTGGCGCATGCCCGGCAATACCCCGAGCAGTATGGCCGCCGGATCGTCGGTGCGGCGTTGATTTCCTCTGCCGCCGAAGGGGTATCGCGATCCCCGCTGGGTGAGATCCTGAAAAACCCTGCACTGGAAGCAGTTCGGTTCACCGCCCGGTCCGCCCCCAAGCTGGTGCATCGTGGCCGCAATGTGTCTCGGTCACTGATCGGTCCGGTACTGCGGGCGGCATCCTTCAGCGACCTACGGGTCAGCCGAAGCCTGGATGCGTTCTCGCAGCGGATGATGAACGACACCCCGATCGCCACCCTGGTGGGCTTCCTGCCCGCCCTGGAAGTGCACGACGAAACCGCCGGGCTGTGGACGTTGTTGAGAATTCCAACCCTGATCGCGTGCGGTGATCACGACTTGCTCACCCCGGACGAGTACTCGCGGAAGATGGCGGCCTCGCTACCTCGATCCGAACTGGTCATCGTCAGCGGGGCCAGTCACCTTGCGCTGCTGGACAAGCCCGATGCCATCAACGACGGCTTGATCCGGCTGGTCAACCGTGCCGTGCCGGGCAAGATGTCCCGCGCGGTACGGCGCCTCAAAGAAGCTCTCAGTGAACGGTTGCGGCGCCATGGCTGAGCGGGGGTTGGATGGCGGCGACCCGCTGCGCCCGGCTTCGCCGCGCTTGCGATCGCCGCGGGCTTCTGGCACGGCCACGCTTGACCGCGTCGAGGACACCGTTGCGCTGGGATCGCGGCTGGGTGGGCAACTGCGCGCCGGCGACGTGGTGGTGTTATCCGGTCCGCTCGGCGCCGGAAAGACGGTGCTGGCCAGAGGGATCGCCGCGGCCATGGATGTCGACGGGCCCATTACGTCGCCGACGTACGTTCTGGCGCGGGTGCACCCCGCGCGGCGCCCCGGCACTCCAGCACTGATTCACGTCGACGTGTATCGGCTGCTGGATCAACGGGGTGCAGACCTGTTGGGAGAGCTCGACTCGCTGGATCTCGACACCGAGCTCGACGACGCGGTCGTCGTGGTGGAGTGGGGCGAGGGTCTGGTCGAACGCCTCTCCGAGCGGCACCTCGACGTTCACCTGGAGCGGGTCAGCCACTCTGAAACCAGGATCGCGACCTGGCAGTGGAGCCGCTCGTGAGCCTGATCCTCGCTCTGGACACCGCCACCCCGGCGGTAACGGCCGGCGTCGTGCGGTTGGAAGGCTCGGATTGCGCCGTGCTGGCCGAGCGGGTCACCGTCGACGCTCGCGCGCATGCCGAACGGCTGACGCCGAATGTGCTGGCCGCGCTCGCCGATGCCGCGCTGACGATGTCCGATCTGGACGCCGTCGTGGTGGGCTGTGGGCCCGGCCCGTTCACCGGTCTGCGGGCCGGGATGGCGACCGCCGCCGCTTATGGGCATGCCCTTGGCATTCCGGTGCGGGGTGTCTGCAGCTTGGATGCCATCGGCGTGCGAACCAGCGGCGACACCCTGGTGGTCACCGACGCCCGTCGGCGAGAGGTCTACTGGGCGCGATACGCCGACGGACGCCGCACACACGGTCCGGCAGTGAACGCGCCGGCCGACGTCGATCCCGGCGCGGCGCGGGCAGTGGCCGGCTCGCCGGAGCACGCGGCACTGTTCGAGCTGCCGCGATGCGAGCCGGTCTACCCGACGGCCGCCGGCTTAGTCTCCGCGGCGACGATGGGGGCCGGGTCGGCCCGGGGAGGAGCTGCGGGATCCATCCGAGCGGTGCCCGACTGGTCGGAGCTTCCGCCGCCACTGGTGGCGTTGTATTTACGCCGGCCCGACGCCAAGCCGTTGGCGGCGCGGCAATGACCGCCCACCTCGAGCCGGTCAGCATGGGTGCGTTGACGCCCGCCGACGCCGAGCGCTGTGCCCAACTGGAGGGCCAGCTCTTCGACGGCGACGATCCGTGGCCGGCTGAAGCGTTCAACCGCGAACTGGCCAGCCCCTACACCCATTACGTGGGCGCACGCACGGACGGCATGCTGGTCGGTTACGCCGGGATCTCGCGGTTGGGGCGGCAACCGCCGTTCGAGTACGAGGTGCACACCATCGGCGTGGATCCGGCATATCAAGGGCAGGGCGTCGGCCGCCGGCTGCTGGACGAGCTGCTGCAGTTCGCCGACGGTGGCGTGGTTTACCTGGAGGTCCGCACCGACAACGAGGCGGCCATCGCGCTCTACCGCAGCGTGGGATTCACTCAGGTCGGCCTGCGCCGGCGCTACTACCGCGTCAGCGGCGCCGATGCCTACACCATGCGACGGGACGCATTATGACCGAAAGCACGACGATCCTGGCGATCGAAACCTCTTGCGATGAAACCGGTGTCGGCATAGCCCGGCTGGACGCCGACGGCACCGTGACGTTGTTGGCCGACGAGGTCGCGTCCAGCGTCGACGAACACGTCCGGTTCGGGGGGGTGGTCCCCGAGATCGCATCCCGGGCGCACCTCGAGGCACTCGGACCGACCGTGCGCCGCGCGCTGGCCACTGCGGGATTGGCACGTCCGGCCAGGCCTGACATTGTCGCGGCCACCATCGGGCCCGGGCTGGCCGGCGCCCTGTTAGTGGGAGTGGCTGCGGCCAAGGCATATTCGGCCGCCTGGGGAGTGCCGTTTTACGCCGTCAACCACCTGGGCGGGCACTTGGCCGCCGACGTGTACGAACATGGGCCGCTGCCCGAATGTGTCGCGCTGCTGGTGTCCGGAGGCCATACCCATCTGTTGCATGTGCGTTCGCTCGGCGAGCCCATCGTCGAGCTGGGCGGCACCCTCGACGACGCGGCCGGCGAGGCCTACGACAAAGTGGCGCGGCTACTGGGCCTGGGCTATCCGGGCGGCAAGGTGCTCGACGACCTGGCTCGAACCGGGGATCGGGACGCCATCGTGTTCCCGCGCGGCATGACCGGCCCGGCCGATGACCCCTATGCGTTCAGCTTCTCCGGGCTCAAGACTTCGGTGGCGCGGTTTCTGGAAAGCCACGCGAGTGACCCCGGCTTGCGGCCGGCCGATATCGCCGCCGGGTTCCAGGAAGCTGTCGCCGACGTGCTGACCGTGAAGGCGGTCCGAGCCGCGACTGGGCTCGGTGTCTCGACGCTGCTGATCGCCGGAGGAGTGGCCGCGAACTCGCGGTTGCGGGAGCTTGCGGCGCAGCGTTGCGCGGCGGCAAACCTGACGTTGCGGGTCCCATCGCCGCGGTTCTGCACCGACAACGGGGCGATGATCGCGGCGTTCGCCGCGCAGCTGGTGGCCGCGGGGGCGTCCCCATCGCCGCTGGACGCGCCAAGTGACCCGGGTATGCCCGTGATAAAAGCGCAGGTCAGCTGAGTGCGTCGGGATTGAGGGCCGCGAATCCGCGGGAAGCACCGGGGGGGCCTTGAGTGCTAGCACTCTCATGTATAGAGTGCTAGGTGGCACCCGAACAAACCCTGCGTCGGCACCCGCGACGACGGCGCAAAGGCACGGACGGATGCCGAATCACCTGGTAATTCGGACGGTTCGGGGCATGCCTCGGACCCGCTACCAACACCGCTCCGGGGTGAAAGCTCCGGACCCGATCTAATTAGTGGAGGCTCCAATCGTGGCGAAGGTGAAGATCAAGCCACTCGAGGACAAGATTCTCGTGCAGGCCAATGAGGCCGAGACCACGACCGCGTCCGGTCTGGTCATTCCTGACACCGCCAAGGAGAAGCCCCAAGAGGGCACCGTCGTCGCAGTCGGCCCCGGCCGTTGGGACGAGGATGGCGCGAAGCGGATTCCCGTGGACGTGTCCGAGGGTGACACCGTCATCTACAGCAAGTACGGCGGCACCGAGATTAAGTACGGCGGCGAGGAATACCTAATCCTGTCGGCACGTGACGTGCTGGCTGTCGTATCCAAGTAACAAACCGTGTTCCGCCCCGGCGATCCCCGCGCTCAAACGCGGGTGATTTCCGGGGCGGCATGCGTTCGTAGCGGTTATTAGCGGTTAAAGGAACCTGATGAGCAAGCTTATTGAGTACGACGAAACCGCGCGTCGCGCCATGGAGGCGGGCGTGAACAAGCTCGCCGACGCGGTACGGGTGACGCTGGGGCCCCACGGCCGCCATGTGGTGCTGGCTAAGGCATTCGGTGGGCCCACGGTCACCAACGACGGTGTCACCGTCGCACGCGAGATCGACCTGGAAGACCCATTCGAGAACTTGGGCGCCCAGCTGGTGAAGTCGGTGGCTACCAAGACCAACGACGTCGCCGGCGACGGCACCACCACCGCGACCGTGCTGGCGCAAGCGCTGATCAAAGCCGGCCTGCGCATGGTCGCTGCTGGCGCCAACCCGATTGCGCTTGGCTCCGGAATCAGCCAGGCCGCCGACGCGGTGTCTGAGGCACTGCTTGCGGCGGCCACCCCGGTGTCCGGCAAGAGCGGGATCACGCAGATCGCGACGGTCTCGTCCCGCGACGCGCAGATCGGTGAGCTGGTCGGCGAAGGGATGAGCAAGGTTGGCGTCGACGGCGTGGTCAGCGTCGAAGAATCGTCGACGATGAACACCGAGCTGGAGTTCACCGAGGGCGTCGGCTTCGACAAAGGCTTCCTGTCGGCGTATTTCGTCACCGACTTCGACTCCCAAGAGGCTGTGTTCGAGAACCCGCTGATCCTGCTGCACCAGGAGAAGATCGGCTCGCTGCCGGACCTGCTGCCCATGCTGGAGAAGGTTGCCGAGTCGGGCAAGCCGCTGGTGATCATCGCCGAAGACGTCGAGGGCGAGGCGCTGGCGACGCTGGTCGTCAACTCCATTCGCAAGACGCTGAAAGCGGTCGCGGTCAAGGCGCCGTTCTTCGGCGACCGGCGCAAAGCCTTCCTTGAAGACCTGGCGGTGGTTACAGGTGGTCAGGTGATCAACCCTGACGCAGGCCTGCTGCTGCGCGAGGTCGGCATCGAGGTGCTGGGGTCGGCCCGGCGCGTGGTGGTGAGCAAGGACGACACTATCGTCGTCGAGGGCGGTGGCTCCAAGGATGCGGTCGCCAACCGCATCAAGCAGCTGCGTGGCGAGATCGAGAACACCGACTCGGAGTGGGATCGCGAAAAGCTGCAAGAGCGGCTGGCCAAGCTGTCCGGCGGGGTGGCCGTCATCAAGGTGGGCGCCGCCACCGAGACCGCACTCAAGGAACGCAAGGAAAGCGTCGAGGATGCCGTCGCGGCGGCCAAGGCCGCTGTCGAGGAAGGCATTGTCGCAGGCGGTGGTTCCGCACTGATCCAGGCCGGCAAGAAGCTGAAGAAGCTCCGTGCGTCGTTGAGCGGCGACGAGGCCCTTGGCGTCGACGTGTTTTCCACGGCGCTCAGCGCACCGCTGTACTGGATCGCTTCCAATGCCGGGCTCGACGGCGCGGTCGTGGTCAACAAGGTCAGTGATTTGCCCGCCGGGCATGGACTGAACGCGAACACACTGACCTATGGCGACTTGATCGCCGAAGGTGTGATCGACCCCGTCAAGGTCACCCGGACGGCGGTGCTCAACGCGGCTTCGGTGGCCCGGATGGTGCTGTCCACCGAAACGGCGATCGTGGACAAGCCGGCCAACGAAGAGGACGACCACGGCCACGGTCATCACCACCACTAAATAGCAGTGCGGATCACCCCCGGGTCTTCAGATCCGGGGGTGATCCGTCGTTGTTGCCTCGCGTCGGATCGGCAACCCCAGGTTCTGGCAGGGCCGGTGGATTACACATGCACGTCGCGGAGCCCGGCGGCAAACCGCAAGCCTGAGCAGTTGTAGCACCCCACGCACCCGGTGCAGTTTGTGCAACCGACGCAACCCAGGCACGCGATGCAACGCGTGCACAACGCACACGCCACACATGCGACACTCCCAGCGACCGCGAGTGACATTGCGGTGACGACACTTCCGGCAACGCCGGCGCTTACGGCTGTGGCGATTGAGCCTGCCACGGCCGTGCTGGCGACGGTGGCGGCCGAGCTCACGACGCCGGCACTGGCCACGGTGGCTGCCGATCCGGCGACCGCGGTGCTGGCCACGGTGGCTGCCGATCCGACCACCGCGGAGCTGGCCGCGGTGGTCACCGACCCAACTACGGCGATGCTAGCCGCCGTGGCTTTGGAGCCGCGGAAGGCGTCGTCGGCAACAAGGGATTTGACCACGTCGTTCATCTTCCTTCGGGGGGCCGGGTTTCTCACCGTTATCGAGAATGTAGACCGTGGCGTTGCGTGCGGGAGTGTCGTCACTTTGCCCGGTAGGCCAAAAGTCTTGGCAACGACGGCGACGGCCGTGACCGAAGAGCCCGCCGAGCCCGCCGAGCACACCCGTCATCGTCACGGTCATGCTCACTAGAGGCACTACTGACCAAAGACCCTCCGAGTTGGTGACTTTGTCCTGGCGCCGACCGGCCCGCGCTGGCCCGAGGATGGTTACGCGTCCACCAGGCCAAGGAGCAGACATGATCGATTACGAATTCGACAAAGCCCATTCGATCCTTCGCGTCCGACCGGAATCGTCGCTCGAAAAAAGCGACTTCGCCCAACTTGCCAAAGTCGTTGACCCCGAGATCGAGGCAGGCGGCGCTCTCGCCGGCCTCATTATCGACGCACCACACTTTCCGGGGTGGGACAGTTTCGGGGCGCTAGTGACTCACATACGGTTCGTGCGCGACCACCACAAGCATGTCAAGAAGATTGCGGTCGTAACCGGCTCACACCTCGGCGATTTCGCCGAGCATCTGGCTTCGCACTTTATTGCGGCAGACATCCGCCTCTTCCCCGCTGGTCAGATCGAGCAGGCCCGACACTGGATGATCGGCGACGAGTAGTACGCCGAGTTGCTCTCAGCGCATCGCGAAGACCTCGGCCGAGACAGATCGCGGTCGTCTCCGCACCCGCGACAAGCATCGCCGATCACCGGCACGACGGGCTGCAATTGAGTACCACCGAGACGGCGATAGTCGACAAGCCGGCCGAAGAAAAGAGCACGGCCACCGACCAGCCGGGTGGCATCGAGCCTGAGCGATCGCACCCGAGATGTGTTGAATGCCTGACCCTGGGACGCGTGGCTGAAATCCACAGCACGGACTTCCACCTACAAGATCGCGGGAGGAATTTGCGAATCCAATTCGGCCGAGCTGTCCGTGACTGAGGGACCCCGCGGTGTCCCGTGCTCACTCAGGGCGTCCGTCAGTGCTTTGATCTCTGCACGAAGCGAGTCGACTTGTTGCTCGACGTCAGCGCGGAGTGCATTGATGTGAGTTTCGGTGATCGCCTGGCTCGCGGTGTCTTCTTCTGCCACGCGTTCGACGATCCAGGATGCTAGCGATGCGGTGATCAGACTCACCACGCCGATACCGCCGATCATGAGTGTGGCCGCGATCAATTTGCCGAGAGTCGTGTGGGGTGTTTTATCGCCATAGCCCACGGTCGTCACCGTCTCAAGGGCCCACCACAGGGCGTCGCCGAAGTTATTGATGCTGGAACGCGCACGCCCCCGTTCGACTTGCAAAATGGACAACGAGCAGGCGTAGACGAGCAGCACGGCGCCGGATGCGGTGTAAATGATCACCCTGCCGCGGATCGCTTGGCCAATTGCCTTCTCTATCACCGCTATCAGAAAGAGCAGTCGGAACAGGCGTAGCGGGCGAAAAAGTGGAAGCGCAACCACAGCCAAATCCAACAGATGGCGGACGAACCATCGTCGGCGGTCGCTGGCGAGGCAAAGCCGTGCGACATAGTCCAGGACGAAGATTCCCCACGCGACGGACATCACGAAGTTAGTTGCGGTCGACCAACTCCCGTGCGGCCGAACTATGACCTGCACTGTGAAGCCGACTAGGAAGGTGACGGCGGCAGCGGCCATCGGCCACTCGGCACGC
>Ga0182012_10001110_pt1 | contig 29795 bp, 22 predicted proteins | sample 612S2SmetaG_FD_120486 | JGI IMG/M metagenome (GOLD analysis project Ga0182012, IMG submission 120486) | Permafrost microbial communities from Stordalen Mire, Sweden - 612S2S metaG | ecosystem: Environmental > Terrestrial > Soil > Wetlands > Permafrost | place: Sweden: Stordalen | collected...
CATCAAGCGGGTTCGACACCTGGTGGATCGTATCGTTGATAGACGGTTGCGGTAGTCACCTTGTAACCGCTTGGCGGCCGAAAGCGACGCCGCGGCGCGACTGCGCTGGCGGGCTTACCTCACTTAGCTTGCTGGCCGCGAAATCGTAGGAATATCTCGGCCGGACGGCTTTTGCTGTCCACTAAGCCCTTACCGCCCCGAGTCCGCGTCGTCATCCGGCTTCTGCTCAGGAAGAAGTATCCGCCGAGTCGCAATCGGTTTGCCCTCAACGCGTTTGACCACTTCGGGCCCAGGCGGCGGGGTAGTGATACGACCCTGGACTGGGGCGCCATTCTTCACCGATGGCGCGACGATGCGTTTGGTGTCGGGCTTGGTGTCACTGCCCGTTCCTGCGGCGCCGTGCATCGCACCTGGTGGCATCATCGGCATCCCGCCCATCGCGCCAGGGGGTCCTTTCGACGGCGCCGACGCATTGGGCAACCCGGGTGAAGTCGTGTGCGACGAGGCGGGTTCGGTACCGGCGGATGGAGCGGGAAGCGGCCCGAGCATCGCGGTCGGCGTGGTGGTGCCGAGACCACCGCCGCCCTCACTGCCACCGCCCCCGCCGCCGAGCTCACCGGCACCGCCGGTCGCGTCGAGCAACTCGCCGGGAGTGACCTCGCCAGCCGTCGCGGCTCCGCCCGCGCCATGTTGAAGCGCGCCCATACCAGCTTGAAGCGCCTGCTGTCCGACCTGAGCAAACTGCTGCGGGATCTGCCCCAGCGGTTGCAGCAAACCACCCAAGGCGCCGGCTATGCCGGACGCCATTTGCGGAATCATCTGTCCCATTTGCGCCATGGGGTCTTGACTGCCCAGGCCGGCCAGCTTCGCCGACGACTCGGCTTCGCTGGCGGGGAACTTGGTCAGCGCGTCGTCAGTCTTAGCCCCGCGTTCGGCATGTCCGGTCAGGGCGTCGAGGGTGTCGGACGGGTCACCGCCATTGGAAGCAATGCCAAGCAGCTTTAGCAGTTGGCTTAAGGCCGATTGCCCCGTAGCTAGCTGATCGGGCGTTATCTGCGGCGGGGGCGGCAATCCACGCAACCGCGCAAGGTCATCGAGGATTATCTGTAGCTGCTGGTCGTCGTCCCCACTCATTACGCCCTCCCGCGCATTGCTATCCGGCTCAGCAGAGCCTAAAAGCAGACGCTTAGACTGCTCTAGCCGATGGTATCGGCGATTCGCGCTTGGGGTTATTCAGCTTTGCTACCACGAGCACAGCTCGGATTCTCGAAGGCCAACTACTCGCCGCGGTCGAGCAGACCTGACGATCCCAGCACTCGCTCCACCCGGACCTCGATGACCACGCGTCGCGGATTGGGCCGAGGGGTGCGGTAGCGCTGCGCATAGCGCAGCTCGGCATCACGCACGGCGTCGGCATCGGTGTTGACCTTGGACCGGCCCTCCAGCGACAGCCACCGGGCGCCGTCGACCTGGCTGAGCACCGCCACCCCGGCGCGATCCGCGTTGACCGCCTTCTGGGAGCCGCCGCTGGTGATGACCCGGGCGATATGCGTCTTGGGGTCGAAGGTGAAGCCCACCGCCACCACATGGGGTGAATTGTCGGCACGAAGCGTCGTCAGCATGGCCAAGTGACGTTCGGACAGAAACGCCAGCGCATCGTCGGTGAGCCGGGCTGTGGTGTTCGCCATCGCCACACACGCTAGCGCAGGTGATAATCGCAGCCGTGGACGACACGGGTGCGGGTCCGGTACTCATCCTGGGCGGCCGCAGCGAGATCGGTATCGAACTCGCTCGGCGACTGGCTCCCGGAGCAACGGTGGTCCTGGCGGCCCGCGGCGCCGACTCCCTCGAGGAGCAGGTGTCGACGTGCCTGGCTGCCGGTGCCGCGGCTGTGCACACCAGGGAGTTCGACGCCGACGATCTCGCCTCGCACGGCCCACTCGTTGCCTCGATCGTCGCCGATCACGGCCCTATCGGCACCGCAGTGCTGGCCTTCGGAATCCTCGGCGACCAGGCCCGCGCCGAGATCGACGCCACGCACGCGGTGGCCATCGTGCACACCGACTACGTCGCTCAGGTCAGCGTGCTCACCCATCTGGCCGCCGCGATGCGCTCGGCCGGTAGCGGATCACTGGTCGTGTTCTCCTCGGTGGCAGGGGTTCGGGTACGCCGCGCCAACTATGTTTACGGCTCGGCCAAAGCCGGTCTGGACGGTTTCGCCAGCGGCTTGGCCGACGCGCTGCACGGCACCTGCGTCCGACTGCCGATCGTGCGCCCGGGATTCGTCGTCGGACGCATGACACAGGGCATGACGCCGGCACCGTTGTCCAGCACCCCGCAAGAGGTGGCCGACGCGACCGCGCGGGCACTGGCCAAGGGGCGGCGCACGGTCTGGATCCCCTGGGCACTGCGACCGATGTTCTTCGCGATGCGGCTGTTGCCTCAGTTCGTCTGGCGCAGGATGCCGCGATGATCATCGTCGTCGGGATCGGTGCCGACGGGATGCCGGGACTTTCGGAGACTTCGCGCCGTGAATTACAAAAGGCCACAGTCATTTACGGGTCGAAACGACAACTTGACCTGCTCGACGACACCGTCGCCGCACCCCGCCGGGAGTGGCCGTCGCCGATGCTGCCCGCACTGCAAACGCTGCCCGTCGACGCCGCCAACGTGCACGTAGTCGCCAGCGGCGACCCGCTACTGCACGGCATCGGCGGCACGTTGATCCGCTTGTTCGGGCCCGACCGGGTCACCGTGTTGCCGCACGTGTCCGCGGTAACGCTGGCATGTGCCCGGATGGGTTGGAATGTCCAGGACACCGAGGTGATCAGCCTGGTCACCGCACCTTCGCACACCGCAGTCCGCCGCGGCGGCCAGGCGATCGTGCTGTCCAGCAACCGGACCACCCCGAAGGAGCTGGCGGTGCTGCTCGAGGCCCACGGCCGGGGTGACTCCGAGCTCACCGTGCTCGAACAGCTCGGCGGTCCACATGAGCGGCACCACGCCGGCACCGCCCGCCAGTGGGCTACCGATGCCCCCGTGGATATCGACGATCTCAACGTAATCGCCGTCCGCTACCTACCTGACGAGCGCATGACGCCATTACCCGACGACGCGTTCGTCAGCGACGGGATGATCACCAAACGCGGTATCCGGGCCGTGACATTGGCGGCGCTGGCCCCGCGACCGGGGCAGCGGTTGTGGGACGTCGGCGCAGGCTCGGGCAGCATCGCGGTCGAATGGTGCCGCAGCTGGCAGGGCTGCACCGCGGTGGCGTTCGAAGCCGACGAGCGGCGCCGCCTCAACATCGGGGTTAATGCCTCGGCGTTCGGCCTCAACATCGACGTACGCGGTGAAGCGCCCGACGCGTTCGAAGGGGCCCAAGCACCGTCGGTGATCTTCGTCGGCGGCGGCGTGACACAGCCCGGTTTGCTCGACGGCTGTCTGGACAATCTGGCTTCGGGCGGTCGCTTGGTCGCCAACGCGGTCACTGCGGAGTCTGAAGCCCTTCTAACGCAAACATATTCGCGTCTGGGCGGCCGGTTACAACGTTTCCAGCACTATCAGGGCGAACCGCTGGGCGGTTTCACCGGTTGGCGCCCGCAAATGCCCGTCACCCAGTGGGTGCTGACAAAGTGACGGTCTATTTCATTGGCGCGGGACCCGGCGCCGCCGACCTGATCACCGTCCGCGGCCAACGCCTGCTCAGCCGATGCCGGGTCTGTCTGTATGCAGGCTCGATCATGCCCGATGACCTGCTGGCGCTCTGCCCGTCCGACGCGAAAGTGATTGACACCGGACCGCTGACGCTGGATCACATCATCACCGAACTCGCCGACGCCGACGCTGCCGGACACGATGTGGCACGCTTGCACTCCGGTGACCCGTCGCTGTACAGCGCGCTGGCCGAGCAGTGCCGTCATCTCGACGCCCTGGGCATCGGTTACGAAATTGTACCGGGTGTAACGGCTTTCGCTGCCGCCGCCGCTGCACTGGGACGCGAACTCACAGTCCCGGGCGTGGCGCAGACGGTGATACTGACCCGAGTGGCCACGCTGTCGACACCGATGCCGCCCGGTGAAGACCTGGCCAATCTGGCCCGGTCCGGCGCGACGATAGTCCTGCATTTGGCGGCCGCCCAGATCGACGCGATCGTCCCGCAGCTGCTGGCCGGCGGCTATCGACCCGAAACACCTGCTGCGGCAGTTGCGTTCGCCAGCTGGCCGCAGCAGATCGTGCTGCGTGGCACGCTGGCCGACATCGCCGGGCAGATGCACGACGCCGTGGTGACCAAGACCGCCGTCATCATCGTCGGCGACGTGCTCGCCGCCGAGGGATTCACCGACAGCTACCTGTATTCGGTGGCACGGCGCAGCACCGGGGCCCACTAGTGCGGGTGCTGCTGCTCGGCGGCACCGCCGAAGGGCGCGCTCTCGCACAAGCATTGCACCCGCAGGTCGGCATCATCAGCTCGCTGGCGGGCCGGGTGCCGGATCCGGCCCTGCCGGTCGGGCCGGTACGCATCGGTGGGTTCGGCGGCGTCGACGGGCTCCGGCGTTGGCTACGAGACCAGCGTATCGACGCCGTCGTCGACGCCACCCACCCCTTCGCGGCGACGATGACGGCACACGCTGTCCAAGTGTGTGACGAATTGCGGATACCCCACCTGGTCTTGGCTCGCCCGTCGTGGGATCCAGGTGCCGCCACCGTCGTGGCATCGGACGCTGAGGCAGCAAAACTTGTTGCTCAGCAAGGCTATTCGCGGGTGTTTCTCACCACCGGGCGATCGGGTACGGCCGCCTTCGCCGAAAGCGGCGCGTGGTTTTTGATTCGCGCGGTCACCGAGCCGGATGTCGCCTTGTTGCCGCGTCATCACCAGCTGGTGCTATCCCGCGGACCGTATCGCTACGACGACGAACTCGCGTTGTTGCGTGAGCACCGCATCGACGCATTGGTCACCAAAAACAGCGGCGGCGACATGACCCGCGCGAAGCTCGATGCCGCTGCCGCGCTGGATATTCCGGTGGTGATGGTGGCTCGTCCGCAGCTGCCGGATGGGGCGACGGTGGTGGGCAGCGTGGCAGAGGCCGCAGACTGGGTTACCGGACTCCGCTGACCGCGCGAGTCACACCGGATAGCGCCGGGGGGTGAACACCCGGTCGCCGGAATCATCTGCGTACCATTGGGTTTGCGAGGACCCGACGATCAGCAGGCAACGCATGTCAACGTCGGCGGGATCCAGGTCGGCTAGTCGAACCACGCGGACCAGCTCGTCGGGTCCCGATACATTGCGGCCGATCACTACCGGCGTGCCGGGTTCGCGGTGGGCCAGCAGCAAATCCCGCATCGCGCCGACCTGCCAGGTCCGGGTCTTGGATGCGGGGTTGTAGATGGCCAGCACCAAATCGGCAGCGGCCGCGGCAGCCAGGCGCGACTCGATCACCGTCCACGGTTTGAGCCGGTCGGACAACGAAATCACCGCGTAGTCGTGACCCAGTGGTGCGCCGACCCGACTGGCGACGGCCTGGGCGGCGGTCATCGCCGGAACCACCCGGATCTGCACTCCAGGCCACTGTTTGGCCTCTTCCAGAACGGCGGTCGCCATCGCGAACACTCCCGGATCGCCCGACGACACGACCGCGACCGCGCGGCCCTGTTCGGCCAGTGTGCAGGCCAGTCGCGCACGCGCGGGTTCGTCGGTGTTGTCGCTGGGATGCCGGCGCTGGCCATCGCGGCTCGGGACGCGGTCCAGGTAGCCGGCATAACCGATCAGATCGGTCGCCGCGGCCAGCTCGCGTCGGCTCTGCGGCGTCATCCAATCATGGTCGCCGGGCCCCAGGCCCACGACCGCGACCGTGCCGGCCGGCGAGGGCTGCGGTTCGATCCGGCGACCGCCCGGCAGCATAGCCAGTGAAAAGTACGGCACGCTGGACTCGTCGACATCCGCGGCGGGCATGACGCGTTGGCCCGGGGTGCTGGCCCGCTCCACATAGAACGCGTCGCCCAGCTGACCGGATGCCGAAAGCGCTTCCCGCACAGCGTGATACGAACGGCCCAGTTTGAGCACCACGGCAGCGTCAGCGTCAGCGAGCCGACGGGTCAGCTCGGCAACCGGCAACGTGCCCGGCAGCACCGACAGCACCTCGTCGCCGCCCACCAGCGGCGTCCCAAGAGCGGCCGAGGCCGCGCTCACCGACGTCACTCCCGGCACGATGACGGCGTTGAACCGCTGCGTCAACCGGGTGTGCAAGTGCATGTATGAGCTGTAGAACAGCGGGTCGCCCTCGGCCAGCAGGGCCACGTTGAGCCCGGCGTCGAGGTGGGCGGCGATCCGCTGGGTGGCATCGGCGTAGAAGTCCTCGAGCGCGCCCGCATACCCGCCGGGGTGATCGGTCACTTCGGTGGTCACCGGGTACATCAGGTGTTCCTCGATCTGACCGGGCCGCAGATACGGTTCGGCGATTCCGCGCGCGATGCTGCGACCGTGCCTGGCGCTGTGATAGGCCACAACGTCGGCCTCGCCGATCACCCGGGCGGCCTTGACGGTTACCAACTCCGGGTCGCCCGGACCCATCCCGACGCCCCAGAGGGTGCCTCGTTTGTGGGCAGGGCCAGTCATTCGGTGTCGCTCGCGATCGCGTTGACGGCGGCCGCGGCCATCGCGCTGCCGCCACGGCGGCCCCGCACCACCAGATAGGACATCCTGCGCGGGCGGACGATGAGCTCGTCCTTGGACTGTGCCGATCCGACGAATCCGACCGGCCCGCCCAGCACTGCGACCGGCGCCGGAAGCCCCTCGTCGATCAGTTCGAGCAGCCGGAACAGGGCGGTGGGTGCGTTCCCGATCGCCAGCACCGCGCCGCCCAGCCGATCGGCGCAGAGTTCCACGCCGGCCGCCGAGCGGGTGGTGTGCCGGCGGGCGGCCAGTTCAGCCGCTCGCGGATCGGCCACCAGTGACACGACCTCGTTGTCGGCGGGCAGCCGCGCGGCGGTGATCCCGGCGGCCACCATCGACGAATCACACAACACCGGGGCACCACTTCGCAGAGCGGCGCTGGCGCGCGTGACGACGTCGTCAGTGAAGGCGACGTGCTCAGCGACATCGACCTGCCCGCAGGTGTGGATCAAGCGGACCACCACCCGTGCGACGTCGTCGGGGAATCGCGCCAGGTCAGCTTCGGCGCGGATGGCCGCGAACGACTGGCGATAGATTTCAGCGGCGTCGCGGATGTAGTCGAGCACGTGCTCACCCTAAGACTTCTCAGTTCGCAGCGGCCGATATCCCTGTCCGGTGGCCAGGAGCACCTCGCCGGTGAGCGGGCTGCCGCATGCGCGTTCGCAGCCGACGAAGTGGCGATGCTCGGCCGAATCCACGCCTAGCGACTGCGCCGCGTCCGTGCGCACATCGGCGACCGAGTGTGCGCAGCCCGGACTGCCGGTGCAGGCGCTGACGTTCAGCCAGGGCGAGTTTTCGTCGAACACCAAACCCAACGGTGCGAGCACCCGCAGCGCGGTGTCGGCGACGGCGTCGTCGAGGTCGCAGACCAACACCGATCGCCAGGGCGTGATCACCATTGGGGCCTCAATTGCGGCGAAGAACTCCGCGACCCGTGCGGGCAGCACCCCCAGCGGCACTGCGGCGCCCAGCGAGATCAGGCCGTCGTCCTGGGGTATCCAGCCGATCGGTCCTTTGGTGACGGGCGGAAACCCGGCGCCGAGTTCGACGCCGGACAGCAAGCTGGCCAAGTCACCCAATTCTTTTATGCGCCAAGCTCTTCCACGCTTCTCGATGAACCGCACGGCAACGTCGACCAGAGTCGTGATCACGTCGCTCACAGCCAGCCGGACGCCGGTGTCCCGCCCGGCGAGCAGCAGCGCACAACCATCGTCGAAGACGTGCACGCCGACATCGGCGCCCAGTCCGGACACGTCGGCGCGGCCATCGTCGAGGCTGAACCAGAACCGTCCCCCCAATTCGGCGAGCAGGGGTTCGGCGCAAATCGCCGCGTCGAGCTCACCGACCCAGTTCCGCACGTCGCGGTTTCCGCCGACTCGCCCGGACAGCGGCGAGGCGACGATGTTGCGGGCGCGTTCGTGCGTGGCCGACGGCAACAGGCCGGCGTCGGCGATCGCCGCGGCAGCGGACTTCACGTCGGTGATCGCGCGCAATTGCACGTTGCCGCGCGCGGTGAGCTCCAGCGTTCCCGAGCCCAGCCCGCTCGACACCCTGGACAATGCCGCCAGCTGGGCGGCGGTGATCATGCCGCCGGGCAGCCGAATCCGCACCAGCGCGCCATCCGCAGCTTGGTGCACCTGCAAGGCACCCGGGCAGGCGTCGGTATCGCGGGCTCTGACCACCTGTTCACGGTAACGGTACCGGCGTAACGTGCAGGCCAGCGAGAGGTCCGGGTGGTTGTCATGGCTCAAAAGCGCCCACTGAAGGTCGCGATAATCGGTGCCGGGATGTCAGGCCTGTGCATGGCGGCCAGGCTCCAGGACGCCGGCATTGATTCGTTCACCATTTTCGAGAAAGCCGACGACGTCGGGGGCACCTGGCGCGACAACACGTATCCCGGCCTTGCCTGCGATGTCCCGTCGCGGTACTACTCCTACTCCTTTCGGCCGAACCCGAACTGGTCGCACCTGCTGCCGCCGGGTCCTGAGATCCAGGCGTATTTCCGGCAGGTGGCCGACGAACGTGGCATTCGCCCCCACATCCGGTTTGGCGCGGACGTCACCAGTGCGCGATACGACGACGGGCAATGGCGGCTCAGCACCGCCGACGGCGAGGAGATGTTCGACGTGCTCGTCACCGCAACGGGGGTCCTGCGGGTACCTCGTTATCCGGCGATCGCCGGTCAGGAGACGTTCGCCGGTCCAGCATTCCATTCCTCGCAGTGGGATCACTCGATCTCTCTGCGGGACAAGCGGGTCGGTCTGATTGGGACGGGCTCGACCGGCGTGCAGATCACCGCGGAACTCGGCGGCAAGGTGCGCGAGTTGAAGGTCTTTCAGCGCACCGCGCAGTGGATCTTCCCGTCGCCCAACCTGCGCTACTCGGCACTGACCCGCGCGGCATTGCGCCGCTGGCCAAAGCTCAACGGGCTCGCCTACCGGTTCTGGGGTTCGTCTATGAGGTTCACCTTGGGTCGCGCGCCAATCCGTCCAGGCTTCCAGCGCCGACTGCTGCAGGCTCTGTGTCGATGGAACCTGCGGCTCTCGGTGCGCGACCCGCAGTTGCGGGCCAAGCTCACCCCCAAGGATCAGCCACTGTGTAAGCGAATAATTCTCGCCGGGCATTTCTACCGTTCCGTTCGGCAACCTGGAGTCGAGGTGATCACCGACGCAATCGATCACGTCGAGCCGGGTGGCGTTGTCACCGTCGACGGCACCTTGCACGAACTTGACCTGCTGGTTTATGCCACCGGTTTTGACGCTCGAGCCTATGTACGCCCGCTGGAGGTGATCGGGGAGGGCGGACTGACCTTGGACGAGGCTTGGGCCGACGGCCCGATGGCGTACCGGTCGGTCGCGGTGCCGCGGTTCCCCAATCTGTTCATGCTGATGGGCCCGCACTCGCCGATCGGCAACCAGTCTTTGGTGCCGATCGCCGAGGATCAGGCCAACTATGCGATGTGGTGGATCAAACAGCTTCGAGACGGTCACATCCTTGCCGCCGCGCCCACCGAAGTGGCCACCAAGGAATACAACGAGAGCATGAAAGCCGCTATGCCCCAGACAATCTGGGTTACCGGCTGCAGCAGCTGGTACCTCGGCAAGGATGGCCTGCCTGAACTGTTCCCCTGGACACCCGAGACCCACCGAGAGCTCTTGCGCCAGCCTGAGCTCGACGACTTTGACGTGCGTACCGCCTAAAAGGGCGGTGGTTGGTTTCGTTCGGCGACGTGAGCCGCGTTGAGTTCGCGTTCGGCTTTGATGCGGTAGACGCGGTCTTGTTCGCGGGTGCGGTGCCGTTTGGGCATCATCACGCTGCGATCGGTGGATGGTCTATCTCCCTTTGGGGGAGGCGGTAATTCGCCTGTGGCCATGCAGAGGCTAGGAAAGAGCAGGCGACTGCCCGGCCGAGTCGTGTAGGTGTGACCGCTTGGGGAGGTCCAGATGACGGTCCCATCGGGGCGTTGTTCGTCACTCCAGGCTGTCCAGAAAGTTTTGAGTAAATGATGTTTTCTACACAGACACTTGAGATTTGAAGGATGCGTCGGGCCGTTCGGATAGGGAATCGTATGGTCGACGTCACAGGATTCGGCGGGCCGGTCGCAGTGGGGGAACCGGCAGGTCATGTCGCGGCACCGGACGAAGGTGTCCAGCGCCGTCGACGGGCGGTAACCCGACTCCGGTGGCATGTCGTTGCCGGGCTGGAGAATCTGGCGAACCTGCGCGCCGCGTCGGATCAGGTCGGTCAGCAGCGGCGCGGGTACGGTGCCGCCACCGGTGATCAATGCGGCGGGACGCTTGTCGGTCGGTGTGGCCGGTGGCTGGGGTTGGGGCTTGGCGGCGAGTACCTCGCGCAGCATATCCGTGGAGGTGATGGTGATCCGTTGCGACGGGGTCTCGCCGGACATGTTCGGGTCGGGGTGGGCGTCCAGTGACGACGCGTCGGCGACGACGTGGATGAGGACACCCGTTGCGGGCTCGTTGCCTTCGGCGCGCGCCGGGCAGTCGGCGTTGTCGCAGCCGCAGGTCAGCCGCGCGGCGCCGGCAGCCAGTGCGCCCAACGCGTCGGCGCGGCGCTGGGCAAGGGTACGCGGGTCCTCAGCGCACACATCGTTGGCCATCGTCAGTAGCCGTCGGTCCAGGACGGCCGCATCGGTGGCATATAACCGGCCCCACAGGGAAGCGGTACCGGAGTCGTCATTGGCCAGGTCGATCACCACTTCACGGCTGCGCGCAGCGGCCCGGGTACGCCGCAAAGCTCCCGGATCATGGCGGTCCACGACCGCGTCGATAGCTTGTGCGGTCTTGTTCACCGATAGCGGCCCGTATCGTGTCGCATCCTCGGCCAGCGTTTGATCGACCAGCCGCAGGGCGTCAGCGTCCTCGATCAGATGGGTGTGCCACACGATGGTTGCGGCCAGCCGTGCGCTGATGGTGCCGTCGGCGAATCGTTCCGCCACGCTGGGTAGCCGATCACGCAATGCCACGCCGAGATACATCTGACCCGACGCCATCCCGTGGCTGATGCCTTGTGCAGCGGCGACTTCGGCGGCGATAGCATCCCAGTTATCGCATGACCACTGGGCGCGGTCGACAGGCCCGTCAGCGCGGCGGTGCACCAGTTCGGCAATGGCCGCCAGGCGGCGCGCCGACGCGGCGGCCTCCGCCCGGGCCCAACCGGTGATGGCCGCAACAACGGCCGCATCATCGGCGTGTGCCGACGCGTCACCAAACTGCAGCAAATCCTCGAACATACTTGCGAATCTACCGATTCGGCCCGACGCCGACCCCGCCCCGACCCGCCGAAGCCGTGTGGCTGCGCACAAAAGCGGAACTGTGGATAAGTTGCTGAACCTTGAGGCATCGCCACCGGTCCGTGGCGCACTGGCCGAGGCGCACTGCCGAGCCACTATGCGGTAAGAATGGGAGGTGGCTGAGCCAACAATCCTGCTGTTGTCGACTTCGGATACCGACCTGATCAGTGCCCGCGCCAGCGGCAAGAACTATCGGTGGGCCAATCCTTCGCGACTGCCCAAAGACGTACTACCCGACTTGCTGGCTGATGCCTCGATCGTGGTGGTCCGGATTCTCGGCGGCTACCGGGTCTGGCAGACCAGCATCGACACGGTGCTGGCCAGCGGCGTGCCTACGGTGCTGGTAACCGGCGAGCAGGCAGCCGACGCCGAGCTGACCCGCCTGTCCACGGTTGCCGCGGGTATCGCGGTGCAGGCGCATATTTACCTGGCTCACGGTGGCGTAGACAACCTGCGCCAGCTGCATGCCTTCCTGTCCGACACCGTGTTGATGACCGGCTTCGGGTTCACACCGCCGGTGTTGACCCCGACGTGGGGCTTGCTGGAGCAGCCGTACGCCGCCGACACGCAGGGCCCGACGGTCGCGGTGCTCTACTACCGCGCCCAGCACCTGGCCGGCAATACCGCATATGTCGATGCGCTGTGCCGGGCTATCGAAGATGCCGGCGGGCGGGCGCTTCCCGTTTACTGCGCCTCGCTGCGCAGTGCCGAGCCAGAGCTACTGCACAAGCTTGGCGAGGCCGACGCCATGGTGGTCACCGTGCTGGCGGCCGGCGGAGTGAAGCCGGCCACGGCCTCGGCGGGTGGCGACGATGACAGCTGGAACGTCGAGCACCTGGCCGCTCTGGACATCCCGATCCTGCAAGGTTTGTGCTTGACCAGCTCGCGGGATAAGTGGCTCAGCAACGACGACGGCCTCAGTCCGTTCGACGTGGCCAGTCAGGTTGCGGTGCCCGAATTCGACGGCCGCATCATCACAGTTCCATTCTCGTTCAAAGAGATTGACGACGACGGGCTGATCTCCTACGTTGCCGACCCGGAACGCTGCGCGCGGGTCGCGGGTCTGGCGGTCCGGCACGCGCAGCTGCGGTACGTCGCGCCTGCCGACAAGCGGGTGGCCCTGGTGTTCTCGGCCTATCCCACCAAGCACGCCCGCATCGGCAACGCTGTCGGACTGGACACCCCGGCCAGCGCGATCGCGCTGCTGCGGGCGATGCGCGACCGCGGGTATCAGGTAGGCGACCTGCCCGGTGTTGAGGCCGGCGACGGTGACGCCTTGGTACACGCGCTGATCGAACGCGGCGGACAAGACCCCGACTGGCTCACCGAAGGGCAATTGGCCGGCAACCCGATCCGGTTGTCCGCCAAAGACTATCGCGACTGGTTCGCGACCCTGCCCGCTGAACTCACCGACGCCGTGCAGAAGCACTGGGGCCCGCCGCCCGGAGAGCTGTTCGTCGACCGCACCCACGATCCCGATGGCGAAATCGTCATCGCCGCAATGCAAGCGGGCAATGTCGTGCTGATGGTGCAGCCGCCGCGTGGCTTCGGAGAGAATCCCGTCGCGATCTACCACGACCCGGACCTGCCGCCCAGCCACCACTACCTGGCCGCCTACCGCTGGCTGGACCAAGACTCTCCGCAAGGCTTCGGTTCGCACGCCGTGGTGCATCTGGGCAAACACGGCAACCTGGAGTGGCTGCCGGGAAAGACCCTGGGCATGTCGGCGGCCTGCGGATCGGACGCCGCGCTGGGTAACCTGCCACTGGTCTACCCGTTCCTGGTCAACGACCCCGGCGAAGGCACCCAGGCCAAGCGCCGAGCACACGCCGTGCTCGTCGACCACCTCATCCCGCCGATGGCCCGTGCCGAAGCTTATGGCGACATCGCCCGTTTGGAGCAACTGCTCGACGAGCACGCCAACATCGCCACGCTGGACCCGAGCAAGCTGCCCGCCATCCGCCAGCAGATTTGGACACTCATCCGGGCCGCCAAGATGGACCACGACCTGGGGCTGACCGAGCGCCCGGAGGACGACTGCTTCGACGGGATCCTGCTGCACGTCGACGGGTGGCTGTGCGAGATCAAGGACGTCCAGATCCGCGACGGATTGCACATCCTCGGCCAAAAGCCAACGGGTGAAGCAGAACTCAACCTCGTACTGGCCATCTTGCGGGCCCGCCAACTGTTTGCCGGCGAACAGGCCATCCCCGGCCTGCGACAAACACTGGGCCTGGCCGAGGACGGCACCGACGAACGGTCCTCGGTCGACCGGGCCGAAACCGCGGCCCGGGAATTGGTCGCGGCGCTGCAGGCCACCGACTGGGACCCCGATGCCGTCGACCGGATCACCGACAACGCCGACGTCGCGACGGTGTTGCGGTTCGCGGCCACCCAGGTGGTGCCCCGGCTTGCCGGCACAGCGTCCGAAATCGACCAGGTGTTAAGGGCGCTGGATGGCCGATTCATCCCGGCCGGGCCGTCCGGGTCACCGCTGCGCGGCCTGGTCAACGTGCTGCCCACCGGGCGCAACTTCTACTCCGTCGACCCCAAAGCGATACCGTCCCGACTGGCATGGGAAGCCGGTGTGGCACTGGCGGACTCACTGCTTGCCCGCTATCAGCAAGACCACGGCCGCTGGCCGCAGTCAGTTGGTCTGTCGGTGTGGGGCACCTCGGCGATGCGCACAGCCGGCGACGATATCGCCGAAGTGCTTGCGCTGCTTGGCGTTCGGCCGTTGTGGGACGAAGCTTCCAGACGCGTGGTTGGCCTGACATCGATTCCGCTGAGCGAGCTGAACCGCCCGCGCATCGACGTGACGGTGCGGATCTCGGGATTTTTCCGGGACGCCTTCCCGCATGTCGTGACGATGCTCGACGACGCGGTGCGGTTGGTTGCCGACCTCGACGAGCCCGCCGAAGATAACTATGTACGTGCCCATGCCCAGGCCGACTTGGCTCAGCACGGCGACCAACGTCGATCCACCACAAGGATTTTCGGATCCAAGCCAGGAACTTACGGTGCCGGGATACTGCAGCTGATCGACAGCCGGAACTGGCGCGACGACGCTGACCTTGCGCAGGTCTACACCGCCTGGGGCGGATTCGCCTACGGACGCGACCTGGACGGCCGCGAGGCGGTCGACGATATGAACACCCAATACCGGCGGATTGCGGTAGCCGCCAAGAACACCGACACCCGCGAGCACGACATCGCCGACTCCGACGACTACTTCCAGTACCACGGCGGCATGGTCGCCACGGTCCGGGCGTTGACCGGCCAGGCACCTGTGGCCTATATCGGGGACAACACCAGACCCGACGCGATCCGCACCCGCACGCTGACCGAGGAAACCACGCGGGTATTTCGCAGCCGCGTGGTCAACCCTCGGTGGATGGCCGCGATGCGCCGGCACGGCTACAAGGGTGCGTTCGAGATGGCCGCGACCGTTGACTACCTGTTCGGCTACGACGCCACCGCGGGCGTGATGGCCGACTGGATGTATGAAAAGCTCTCCGAGAGCTATGTACTGGATCCGGAGAACCGGAAGTTCATGGCCGAGTCCAACCCGTGGGCACTGCACGGTATGGCCGAACGGCTGCTGGAGGCAGCCGGTCGCGGCATGTGGGCCGAGCCGGGACCGGAGACTCTGGACGGGCTGCGCCAGGTGCTCTTGGAAACCGAGGGCGATCTGGAGGGCTGAGCCGGCGGGAGGTTTGGCGGTAGGTTGGGCAGCGTGACGCCTACCTTCGCCGACCTCGCCAAGTCGCAATACATCCTGCTCACCACCTTCACCAAAGACGGCCGGCCCAAGCCCACGGCGATCTGGGCCGCCGTGGACAAAGAGCGCGGCGACCGGCTGCTGGTCATCACCGGAGGAAAGTCATGGAAGGTCAAGCGGATCAGCAATACCCCCCGCGTGACGCTGGCCCTCTGCGACAGGCGTGGTCGCCCGACTAGCGAGGCCGTCGAGGGCACCGCGGCCATCCTTGACAAGTCGCAGACCGGCGCTGTCTACGACGCGATCGGCAAGAGGTACGGCATCCTGGGCTCGTTGTTCAACTTCGTCAGCAAGCTGTTCGGCGGCATGGAAAAAAATGTCGGCCTCGAGCTCAAAGTGACCCAAAGCTAACTCCGCTCGGCCGGCACCGATGAGTACCGTCCTGGTCCCGATCCCGGACCGTGACTTCGACCCCACCGAGGTCGCGGTCAGCTGGCGCGTCTTGACCGGGGACGGGCACCGGGTGATCTTTGCCACCGAAAGCGGTACGCGCGGGGTGGCCGACGACATCATGGTGACTGGTCGCGGCTTGGACATCTGGTCTGCGCTGCCGGTGTTAGGCGCGATCCCGATCATCGGGCTGGCGCTGCGGGCGAACAAGGACGGCCGCCGCGCCTACCACGACATGCTGCAGTCAGCCGAGTACCAGCACCCCGTCAGCTGGACTCAAGCCACTCTCGACGGCATCGACGCGCTGTTGCTGCCGGGTGGACATCGTGCTCGCGGAATGCGCAGTTATGTCGACAGCGGCGCACTTCAACGGCTCGTCGTGGAGGCTTTTGCCCGAGGGGTGATCGTGGCCGCGATCTGTCATGGCGTGCTGCTTGCCGCCCGCAGCGTTGATCCCTGCACCGGCCACTCAGTGCTGTACGGACGCAGGACCACAGCGTTGACCTGGGCAATGGAGCGCCTGGCCTGGCAGCTCACCAGGGTCACCCGATTCTGGGATCCCAACTACTACCGCACCTATACCGAGGAGCCCGGCCAGCCCGGCGGCTACATGTCAGTGCAGTCCGAGGTTATCCGCGCCCTCAAAGACCCAACGGATTTCTGTGACGTCACCCGCGGAACGCCCCACCGTTGGCTCAAAAGCTCCGGGATGATGCGCGACACGCCAACTAACTCGCGACCGGCATTCGTCGTTGACGACGGCGACTATGTGTCGGCCCGCTGGCCGGGCGATACACACACCTTCGCGACTGTTTTGTCGCAGAAGCTGAAGGCGCTGAAGTAACGGTGGGTGTTCAGTGCTGGGTCAAACTTCCGTAGCGCTGCCACCACTGATACAGGCTGTTGAGGTCGGGTCCTCCGTTGACGGTGACGAGCAACAGCTGATCGTCCCGGGTCCAGGCGATATTGGCGCGGTCCGCGACGCTACCGCAGACAATTTTGCCGCTGATCTGGCTAGCGTTCGAGCCGTAACTCCAGGTGCCCGCGCCCGGCCCGGCGTTTCCGCTCGGGCATGGTGACAGCACCATACCTTCGGCGGTCAATTCGAAGTCGCCAGTCATCGCGTCCAGATCTTTGTAGAGCGTGAAGCGCGCGTACGTGGGGTTGTCGGAGCCGGCGTTTTGGGTGCAATCCAGGCTGGCCACTGCGTTGGCGAACGGGTCGGTGGCCGGCGCGCAGGCGGCGGCAGTGTACCCAGGGGGCAGCAGCTTCACGATCTGCTGCTCGGCCGGGCTCAACGCGACAGCGGCCGTGTGGGTCGCAACCCCTGCCACGGATTGTTGCGCGGACCCGGAGTGGTCCAGGTCAAGCCCCAGCACCGCAGCGCCGATACCGACCAGGACCGCCACCACGCCCAAGGCCGCAGCGATGTCTGTCCACCGGGCTCGACGCCGCGTCGCCGATTCGGGCATCGTCGTCTCCTCACTTGGCCCCGGTACCAGACGGCGTGGTTGCGACCCACGTAGTCAACCTTGCAGGCGTCGGGGCTATTCCAGAGGGAACTACGGCGTTGTTCCTGTTCCCAGATGTTGGCCGAAGAACGCGAAGACCCTGCTCCACGCGTCGTCGGCCGCTGCTTGGTTATAACCGAAACCCGCGATGCGAAGCAATGGCTGGCCGGGCAGTTTGTTGACGAAGCCATGTCCCGCATCGGGGTAGACCTTGATATCGGTGGTGATGTTCTTGGCCTCGGTAGTTTTGCGCAGTTTGTCGGGCGCACCGACGCCTAGTGGGTCACGGCCGCCGAAGCTCGCCACAATCGGGCACGCCCCGTCCAGCGTCTCGCTCAGATTGCGGGGGAGTGGTGTTCCGTAGAACGGCGCAGAAGCGCCAAAACCTTTGGGCGACATAATGAGTGCGAAGCCACCGCCCATGCAGAAGCCGGCGATGCCGACGCGCCCGGAGCATTCCGGCATCGATTGCAGGTGATCGCGGGCAGCCAAGATGTCATCAAGTGCGCGGCCACGCTTCGTCAGCAGCTCGCGCATGACTCTGGTGATGCATCGGGCGCGGCCGCCCCGGGAGTACATATTCGGAGTGAGCGCCAGATAACCTGCCTGCGCGATGCGGTCGGAAATCGCTGCGTTGTCCGGTCTGTATCCGAACGCATCGTGGATCACCACCACACCCGGCCACGGGCCGTCGCCCGGGGGCCGGCCCAGCAGCGCGTCGATTCGTCCGGCGGGAGCATCGATCTCAATCGTGGTCATAGCGTCATCTAACTGCAGCCCAGATGTCTGTGGCCACGGGAACTCGGTTGCCTCCTGCAGACGTTGGCGTCTCATGGTGCGTCGGCTGGTACTCGTCTATGCCGTCGTCGAGCTCGCGGTCATCATCGCGCTGGCGTCGACGATCGGTTGGGGTTGGACCCTGCTTGCGCTGCTCGCCACCTTTGTCCTCGGATGGGGACTGTTGGCACCGATGGCCGGGTCGCATCTCATTCGCCAACTCACGCAGCTGCGATCCGGCTCGAAGGAACCGCGCAGCGCACTGGGCGACGGCGCGACGTCCACCCTGGCCACCGTCCTGGTCCTCGTTCCAGGCCTGGTCACCACGACTTTGGGGATGTTGCTTCTGGTGCCGCCGGTACGGGCGCTCGCCGGCCCGGGATTGGCTGCGATTACGTTGCAGGGTTTCCAGCGACGTGTACCGCTGATCACCGACCCGGCCGGCCCCGGCCGCCGCGACTACATTGACGGCGAGGTCATAGACGTTATAGACGTCGAGCCGCTGGCCTTGCCGGACCGGCGCGACCCGTAGTTTTGCGTTGTGGCGCATACTCCCACCAAGCTGCTGGTCAACGGCCAGGTGTACAGCCCGACCCATCCCGACGCTACCGCGATGGCGGTGCGGGGTGCCGTCGTGGCATGGCTGGGCAGCGACGATGTCGGCCGCAACCAGTTCCCCGACGCTGAGGTGGTGGATCTCGACGGCGGCTTTGTGGCGCCGGGATTCGTCGACAGCCACATCCACCTGAGCGCGACCGGCCTGACCCACAGCGGGCTGGATTTGCGGGCGGCCGCCTCGCGCGCGCAGTGCATCCAGATGGTCGCCGACTATGCCGTTGCCCACCCGGACCAGCCGGTGTGGGGACATGGCTGGGATGAATCGGCGTGGCCCGAGAACACCCCGCCGAGCACCGGCGACCTGGATGCCGTACTGGGTGATCGGCCCGCCTACCTGGCGCGTGTCGACGTGCACTCCGCACTGGCTTCCACCGGGCTGCGGCGGCTGGTCCCGGAGCTGACGGTTGCCGGTTTCAGCGCCGAGCAGCCCTTGGCCGGCGACGCCCACCACCTGGTCCGAGCCGTCGCCCGTGACCTGCTGACCGCCGAGCAGCTGGCCGAAGCCCGAGCCGCGGCGCTGGACGCCGTTGCCGCAGCCGGGATCGTCGCGGTGCACGAATGCGCCGGCCCCGAGATCGGCGGGCTGGACGACTGGCGGCAACTTCGCGCCCTCGATCACGGCGTCGACGTCATCGGCTACTGGGGGGAAGCCGTGACCACAGCTGCACAGGCCCGCGCGCTGGTGCACGAGACCGGGGCGCGCGGGCTGGCCGGTGACCTGTTCGTCGACGGGGCGCTCGGATCGCGAACCGCGTGGCTGCACGAGCCGTACACCGACGCGCCAGACCGGACCGGTACGTGTTATCTCGACCCCGACACCATCGAAGCGCATGTGCGGGCGTGCACCGAGGCTGAGGTGACCGCCGGTTTCCATGTCATCGGAGATGCCGCCGTCACGGCAGTGGTCGACGCCTTCGAGCGGGTCGTCGCCGACCTCGGGCCCATTGCCGTCGCCCGCTGCGGGCACCGCCTCGAGCACCTGGAGATGGTGACCGCGGACCAGGCCGCCAAGCTGGGCGGGTGGGGAGTCATCGCCAGCGTGCAGCCCAATTTTGATGCGCTGTGGGGCGGCCGCACCGGCATGTACGCCCGTCGTCTCGGTGTGTCGCGAGCCAGCGAGCTCAACCCACTTGCGCTGTTAGCATCCCAAGGCGTGCCCCTCGCGCTAGGTTCCGACGCCCCGGTAACAGGGCTCGACCCTTGGGTGAGCCTGCGTGCGGCGGTCAATCACCAGACTGAAGGCAGCGCGGTGTCGGCGCGGGCGGCGTTCGCTGCCGCTACCCGCGGCGGCTGGCGGGCAGGCGGTGTCAGTGACGGCAGGACCGGGACCCTCGTGCCCGGCGCACCGGCCTCCTACGCCGTCTGGGACGCTGGCACCCTTGACGCCAGGGCACCGCGCGAGGCCGTGCAGAGGTGGTCTACCGACCCGCGTTCCCGGGTGCCGGCGTTGCCGCGACTGGGCCCCACCGACGCCTTGCCGCGGTGCCGGCAAACCGTGCATCGGGGTGCGGTGATCTATGGCTGAGGAATGGTCTGACAGCGACAACCCGGTCGACAACCCGGTCGACAACCCGGTCGATGAGGTCCCCGAGGAGGTCCACCTCGACCCGCAGCCCGAGCAAGTGCCCGACGAGGAGGTCCCGGACGCCGGCAGCCTGGCGGATCGGGTGGGCTCCACGGCGCGCCAAGGGCTGGGGTGGGCGATCGCTGCAGCGGCAGGCCGGCTGCCAGCCTTACAAGCTGCGCTGGCGCCACGTCTGGCGCGGTTGGTGGTCAGCATCGCGGCCGGGGTGCTGCTGTGCACCAGCTTCCCATCGCTGAACTGGTGGTGGGCCGCTGTCGTGGCCGCTGCACTGCTGGCTTGGGTGCTGATGCACCCGAACACGACACCAGCGGGCGGCCTGGGTTACGGGTTCCTGTTCGGATTGGCGTTCTATCTGCCGCTGCTGCCGTGGGTCAGCAGTCTGGTGGGTCCTGTGCCGTGGTTGGGCTTAGCGACCGTATCTGCGCTTTTTCCCGGTCTCTTCGGCCTGTTCGCCGTCGTCGTGCGTCGGCTGCCCGGCTGGCCGATCTGGTTCGCGGTGATCTGGGCGGCCCAAGAATGGTTGAAGGCAATCGCTCCGTTCGGCGGCTTTCCCTGGGGGTCGCTGGCGTTCGGTCAAGCTGACGGCCCATTGCTGCCATTGGTCCAGCTGGGTGGCGTTGCGCTGCTGTCGATGGCGATCGTGCTGGTGGGATGCAGCGCGACCGCGATTGGGCTGGAAATCAGCACGTGGTGGCACACCGGCAAGGCCCCCGCTCAGGACGAGCAAGCGGGCGACGCACATCCGCCGCCCGCGGTGGTGCTGCCGGGTATCTGCATGTGTCTGGTGTTGTTGGCCGCTGTCATGGTCTGGCCGCAGGTGCGGCATGCCGGAGTGGGATCAGGCGGGGAGCCCAGTGTCACCGTCGCGGCGGTGCAGGGCAATGTGCCCCGCCTCGGTCTGGACTTCAATGCACAACGTCGCGCGGTGCTGGACAACCACGTCCGCGAGACGATGCGACTGGCCGAGGACGTGCGAGCGGGGGCCGCTGCACAGCCTCAATTCGTCATCTGGCCGGAGGACTCCTCGGATATCGATCCGCTCGTCAATGCCGACGCCGGCCAACTGATCACCCAGGCAGCCGACGCGATCGGCGCGCCCATCCTGGTCGGCACCGTGCTGGACGGTGTCGGCCCTGCGCATGAAACCCCCGAATACACCAACACGGTGATCGTCTGGAATCCAGTCACCGGACCGGCTGACCGGCATGACAAAGAAATCGTGCAGCCGTTCGGCGAGTACCTGCCAATGCCCTGGCTCTTCAAGCATCTCTCCGGGTATGCCGACCGCGCCGGCCATTTCGTGCCCCGCACAGGTAGCGACGTGGTGCAGATTGCTGGGGTGCCGGTTGGGGTGGCCACCTGTTGGGAAGTGATCTTCGACCGCGAGCCGCGAAAAGCGGTCCTCAACGGCGCCCAGCTGCTGGCCGTGCCGGCCAACAATGCGACCTTCAACAAGACCATGAGCGAGCAACAGCTGGCTTTCGCCAAGGTTCGAGCCGTTGAGCATGACCGCTACGTCGTGGTCGCCGGTACCACCGGGATCAGTGCGGTGATCGCGCCGGACGGCCACGAGTTAGCCCGCACGGACTTTTTCGAGCCGGCCTATCTGGACGCCCAGGTGCGCCTCAAGACGAAGCTGACGCCGGCGACTCGCTGGGGTCCGATCCTGCAATGGATCCTGGTCGTGATTGCGGGTGCGGCCATTTTGGTCGCAATACGGCAGAATGAATTGTTCCCGCGTCCGATTCGTTCGAGGTCCAGGCCCGCGGATGAATTGGATGACTCCGGTGCGCCTCCGGACGAAACTGAGGAGTCCGGGCCGCCCGATGAGGACGGCCCGGAGACTGCGCGAGACACACCGCCCGACGAGGACGGACTAGAGACCGTGACACAAGGAGCCAAATGACCACCGGGTTCTCGGGCAACCGTCCAAGCCAGCACGTCCTGGTGATCATCCCCACCTTCAACGAGCGGGATAACCTGCCGATCATCCACCGGCGGCTCAGCGACGCATGTCCCGATGTGCACCTGCTGATCGTGGACGACAGCAGCCCCGACGGCACCGGCCAGCTTGCCGACGAGCTGGCCGAGGCGGACGCCGGCCGTACCCATGTGCTGCACCGCACCGCCAAAGACGGCCTGGGTGCGGCCTATCTGGCAGGTTTCGCCTGGGGTTTGAGTCGGGACTACTCGGTGCTCGTCGAGATGGACGCCGACGGCAGCCACGCGCCCGAACAGCTGCGCCGTCTGCTGGACGCCGTCGATGCCGGAGCTGATCTGGCCATCGGTTCACGCTATGTGGACGGGGGGACGGTGCGAAACTGGCCCTGGCGGCGCCTGGCTTTGTCCAAAACGGCCAACACCTATTCGCGGTTAGCGCTGGGGATCGGCGTCAATGACATCACCGCGGGCTACCGCGCCTACCGTCGCGAAGTTCTCCAGGCGATTGATCTTGACGCTGTGGACTCCAAGGGTTATTGCTTCCAGATCGACTTGACCTGGCGAACGGTCAACAACGGTTTCGTCGTCGTGGAAGTGCCCATTACCTTCACCGAGCGTGAACTAGGCGAGTCCAAAATGAGTGGATCCAATATTCGCGAGGCGCTGTTGAAGGTCACGCGTTGGGGCATCCAGGGGCGCACGGCGCGCGCTAAGGCGCTGCGCGCCGATAACCGCACATAACCGGATCAGCCGCGCCGCCGCGACCGGATCAGGTCCATGCGCTCCTTGAGTAGCTCCTCGAGTTCTTCGACCGAGCGGCGCTCCAGCAGCATGTCCCAGTGCGTACGAGGTGGCTTGACCTTCTTCGGCTCGGGCAGGTCACCCTCGATCAGGGTGCCTTCCATGCCGTTGCGGCACTGCCAGGTGCCGGGGATGTCGGCGTCGTCGGCGAAGGGGACTTCGAACTCCTCGCCGTTGTCGGTGCGGTACCGCGCTATCTGGCGGGGCGCCAGGTCATGGTTGCGGTCCGTCTCGTAGCTCACGGCGCCGAGGCGGCTGCCTCTGAGGACGCGATCGGCCATAAGGCGCTACTCCTTTTTGGGTCCTGCGAGCCCTTGGCTCTTGATTCTCTGCGCGTAACAAACGCTACGACGGTCTGCTCGATTCCCCGGCTGACACGCGGCGTACGCGACGCAACCTTTAATGATACGCGGTGTCGCGGGCCCGAAAAGACTCGAGCGGATTAAAGTCGCAGGCGTGACCCGCCGCGCCCGTCCCCAACCGTGCCGCTGGTGCGGTCGAGACGTGACCGATGTCGGGATGGGCCGTCGTCGCCAGTACTGTCGGCAGTCCTGCCGGCAGCGGGCATACGAGCAGCGGGCCTCGATGAACCGGGGTGAGGCGGGGGCCCTGCCCGCCGACGCGGTGGTGCTGTCGGCCGACGACGCGGCCGACTTGTCGGATCGCGTTTACCAGGTGCGATGTGCGGCCGAGGATGTCGCTACCGCGCTCGACGAAGGAGCCGAGGCGACCGTACTGCGCGAACTGTGTGAAGCGCTGATCCAAGCGGCACGAGTTGCCGACGGCTGGCGCCGGGTGAGTGCCTGACCGCGTCGGTTCGCCCCGCACCGGCGCCCGAGACATGCGCCTGACCACCAGCAATGGCTAGCCGGGTACAGTCACGCCATGGACGGAGCGCGGGTGCGGAACGGTGTCAGAGTGCGCCCGGCGTGTCGGCGTGTGGAGTCATCCGCCCCCGGAGGGCCAGAAGGCGTTTGTCTTTGGCAGAAACGGGAGCGAACGTTTTGAAATCCTGCCGGAGTTAGCCATACTCACCAGCAACATTCTCGGGTTCTACAGCAGCACGACGCTGATGGAAAAAACGCCGACGTCATTTCGTGCAGCAACTTCCGTGACTCGGCCAAGGCCGCATTCCGGCGGTGAGGGACGGCCAACGTTAGGCGAGGGTTAGGCGAGGTTACTGATGGTTGATCAGCTCCAGCATGCGACCGAAGCGCTGCGGAAAGCGCTGGTCCAGGTGGAACGCCTGAAGCGCACCAACCGTGCGCTGCTGGAGCGCTCGAGTGAGCCGATCGCGATCATCGGTATGTCCTGCCGCTTTCCGGGTGGGGTCGACACCCCCGAGGGCCTGTGGCAGATGGTGGCCGACGGCCGGGACGTGATGTCGGAGTTTCCGGCCGATCGGGGCTGGGATCTGGCGGGGTTGTTTGACCCGGATCCTGACATGCGCCACAAGTGTTACACCCGTACCGGGGGCTTCGTCGACGGTGTCGCGGACTTCGACCCGGCCTTCTTCGGCATCGCGCCGACCGAGGCGCTGGCGATGGACCCCCAGCATCGGATGTTGCTGGAGCTGTCCTGGGAGGCGTTGGAGCGGGCCGGGATTGATCCCAGCGGGTTGCGGGGCAGTGCCACCGGCGTGTTCGCCGGACTCATCGTCCAGGGCTACGGCATGTTGGCCGAGGAGATCGAGGGTTACCGACTGACGGGCATGACCTCCAGCGTCGCGTCGGGGCGTGTTTCGTATGTGCTGGGGCTGGAGGGCCCGGCAGTGTCGGTGGATACGGCGTGTTCGTCGTCGTTGGTGGCGTTGCATATGGCGGTGCAGTCGCTGCGCTCCGGCGAATGCGACCTGGCCCTGGCCGGTGGCGCGACCGTCAATGCCACGCCGACTGTCTTCGTGGAGTTCAGCCGGCACCGGGGGCTGGCGCCGGACGGCCGGTGCAAGGCGTACGCGGGCGCAGCCGACGGGGTCGGCTGGTCTGAGGGCGGCGCGATATTGGCGGTCGAGCGGTTGTCGGATGCGCGCCGGTTGGGTCATCCGGTGCTGGCGGTGGTGCGGGGTTCGGCGGTTAATCAGGACGGTGCCTCCAACGGGCTGACCGCGCCCAACGGCCCGTCCCAGCAGCGGGTGGTGCGCGCGGCCTTGGCGAACGCGGGCTTGTCGTCGGCTGAGGTGGATGTCGTAGAAGGCCACGGGACCGGGACCACGCTCGGCGACCCGATTGAGGCTCAGGCGTTATTGGCCACCTATGGGCAGGACCGCGGAGACTCCGCCGATCCGCTTTGGTTGGGGTCGGTTAAGTCGAATATGGGTCACACACAGGCCGCAGCAGGTGTCGCCGGTGTGATCAAGATGGTGTTGGCGATGCGCCATCAGATGTTGCCGGCGACGCTGCATGTGGATGCGCCCAGTCCGCATGTGGATTGGTCGGCCGGCTCGGTGTCGCTATTGACCGAGGCGCGCCCATGGCCGGCCGAGCCGGCAGCTGGTCGGGTGAGAAGGGCCGGGGTGTCGTCGTTCGGGATCAGCGGCACCAATGCACACGTGATCGTGGAGGCGGCGCCCTTCGAAGCGGCCAGGGTGACCGAGCAGTCCCTGGACGGCCCCAAGGTGCCGGTCGTGCCCTGGGTGTTGTCGGCGAAGTCGGCGGCGGCGTTGGAGGCTCAGGCTGCTCGGTTGGCCGAGTACGTGGGCGCGCATCCCGAACTTCATGTTGATGATGTGGCGTGGTCGTTGGCGGGCCGCGCAACCTTTGAGCATCGGGCCGTGGTCGTTGGTGGTGACCGGGACCGGTTGCTGGCCGGGTTGGACGAGCTGACCGGCTTGGCAGAGTCGGCCGCGCTGGACGCCACGATATTTCGGGGCACTGCCGCGCCCGCGGGTAAGAACGTCTTCGTGTTTCCCGGCCAAGGTTCCCAATGGCTTGGCATGGGTATCGAATTACTGGATACTGCGCCGGTATTCGCGCAGCAGATCGACGCATGCGCCGAGGCCTTCGCAGAATTCGTCGACTGGTCGCTGACCGATGTTTTGCGTGGTGCGCCGGGTGCTCCCGGCATGGATCGTGTCGACGTGGTCCAGCCCGTGCTGTTCGCGATCATGGTGTCGTTGGCCGAGTTGTGGAAGTCGGTCGGGGTGCGTCCAGATGCCGTGATCGGCCATTCGCAAGGCGAAATCGCCGCCGCGTACGTCGCCGGTGCGCTGTCCTTGCGAGATGCCACAAAGGTCGTCACGCTACGCAGCCAGTTGCTGAGGTCACTGTCCGGTCCCGGCGGCATGGTGTCCATCGCTTGCTCGGCCGAGCGCGCACGGGACCTTTTGGCGCCCTATCACAGTCGAGTCGCCATCGCTGCCGTCAATGGCCGGGCGGCGGTCGTGGTGTCAGGTGAAGTGGCCGTGTTGGAGGAGCTCATCGGCTTCTGCGCCGACCTGGATCTGCGCACCCGCCGGATCGACGTGGACTATGCATCGCATTCGGTTGAGGTCGAGTCGATTCGCGGTGAGCTCGTCGAGGTTCTCGCCGGTATTGAGCCGCATTCCTCGCGCACCGTCTTCTTTTCTACGGTTACCGGGAGCCGTTTGGACACAGCGGGTTTGGATGCCGAATACTGGTATCGCAACGTCCGGCAGACTGTGCAGTTCGATCAGGCGGTGCGCAGTGCATGCGAGCATGGGTACCGCACCTTCATCGAGTCCAGCCCGCATCCCGCGTTGATCGCCGGTATCGAAGACACCTTCAACGACTGCACTAAAAACGTCGCGGGCGACGCGCCGCCCGTCGTCGTTCCCACTCTGGGCCGCGATGACGGCGGGCTCGACCGGTTCCTGATGTCGGCCGCCTCGGCTTTCGTTGCGGGTGTGAGCGTGGAGTGGCGTGGTGTATTAGGTGGCGCCGGCTTTGTCGAGCTGCCGACGTATGCCTTTGATCGGCGGCGTTTTTGGCTGTCCGGCGAGGGTGTGGCAGCCGATGCCGCCGGCTTGGGTCTGGCAGCCGGCGAGCACGCGTTGCTGGGCGCGGTCGTGGAGCTGCCGTCCTCGGGCGGGGTGGTGCTGACGGGCAGATTGTCGGCCAATGTGCAGGCCTGGTTGGCCGATCACGCCGTGTCCGGCGTGGTGGTGTTCCCCGGCGCGGGTTTTGTTGAGCTGGCGATCCGCGCCGGCGACGAAGTCGGCTGTTCGGTGGTCGACGAATTGACGCTGCAGGCGCCGCTGATGGTGCCGGCCGGGGATTCCGTTGCGGTGCAGGTGGTCGTGGGTCCCCCAGACGATGCGGGAGAACCGGGTCAGCGCAGCATCGCGGTCTTTTCCCGCGTCGATGCCGGTTCGGGGTGGGTGTGCCACGCCGAAGGGGCGTTGAGCTCAAGGTCGGTCGAGCCGAGCGCGGATCTATCGGTGTGGCCGCCGGCAGGTGCAGTCCCGGTAGACCTGACCGACGGCTACGAGCAGTTGGCAGCGCGCGGATACGGCTACGGCCCGGCGTTCAGGGGATTGACCGCGGCGTGGGTCCGCGGCGATGAGGTGTTCGCCGAGGTGAAGCTGCCGGACGCGGCCGGGGGCGTCGGCGGGTTCGGAGTGCATCCGGCGCTGCTGGACGCGGCGATGCATGCCCTGATCATGAACAAAGGCGTGGCCAACCACGCGGAAGCCGACGTGGTCTTGCCGTTCTCCTGGCAAGGCGTGTCGTTGCATGCCGCGGGTGCGTCGGCGGCACGGGCGCGCATCGCGCCGGAAGGTGCATCTTCGGTTGCGAAGACCGTCTCGATCGAGCTCGCGGACGGGTTGGGGTTACCCGTACTGTCGGTGCGCGCGATGGTGGCCCGCCCGGTGAGCGAGCACCAGTTGCGGGCGGCGGTGTTGGGCTCGGGTCCGGACCGGTTGTTCGAAGTGGTTTGGTCACCGGCAGCCAGGGCCTCGGGCGCGGACTCCGCCACGACGCCGGTGTATGAACTGCTTGAATCTGTTGCAGCCGAAGATGATCCGCTAGCAGGAACGTATGAGCGCACGCACCAGGTGCTGGCCGCGGTGCAGTCGTGGTTGACCGAGCGTGACACCGGCCTGCTGGTGGTGGCGACCCGGGGCGCGATGGGATTGGCGGGGGAGGACGTTACCGATCTGGCGGGCGCGGCGGTGTGGGGTCTGGTGCGGTCGGCGCAGACCGAGCATCCCGGCCGGATCGTGCTCGTGGATTCCGATGCGCGCCTGGATGCTACGGGCGTAACCGCGGTTTTGGCGGTTGGCGAGCCGCAGGCACTGCTCAGAGGCGGAACGGTTTACACGCCGCGGGTGCGCGGCAGCCGCGCGGTTGACGGTCTGTTGGTGCCCCCGGATGATGGGCCGTGGCGGCTGGGTCTGAGCAGTGCGGGCACATTCGAGAATCTGCAGTTGGAGCCTGTTCCCAACGCGGATGCGCCGTTGGAGCCCGGCTGGGTCAGGGTGGCGCTGCGTGCGGTCGCCGCGAACTTCCGCGACATCATGATCACCCTGGGCATGTTCACCCACGACGCGCTGCTCGGTGGTGAAGGCGCCGGCGTGGTGGTCGAAGTCGGCCCGGGAGTGACCGAATTCGCGGTCGGTGATTCGGTGTACGGATTCTTCCCCGACGGCAGCGGCACGCTGGTCGCCGGCGACGTTCGCTTGTTGCTTCCGAAGCCTGCCGATTGGTCATACGCCGAGGCCGCCGGTATATCAGCGGTTTTCACGACCGCATGGATGGCATTTGTGCAGCTGGCCGACGTCAAGGCAGGGCAGCGGGTTTTGGTGCATGCCGCCGCCGGTGGCGTGGGGATGGCTGCGGTCCAGTTGGCCCGGCATCTGGGTTTGGAAGTGTTCGCCACCGCCAGCCGCGGCAAGTGGGACACGTTGCGGGACATGGGCTTTGATGACGACCACATCTCTGACTCGCGCAGCTGTGAGTTCGAGGAGAAGTTCCGTTCGGTCACCGGCGGCCGAGGCATGGATGTGGTGCTGGACTCGCTGGCCGGCGAATTCGTGGACGCTTCACTGCGCTTGGTCGCCCCCGGCGGGGTGTTCTTGGAGATGGGCAAGACCGATATCCGCGACCCCGGTGTGATCGCCCAGGAATACCCGGGTGTGCGCTACCGGGCTTTCGACCTCTTCGAGCCCGGCCGTCCGCGCATGCACGAGTACATGCTCGATCTCGCCGAACTGTTTGACGCCGGCGTGCTGCGGCCGTTGCCGGTGACAACGTTTGACATGCGGCGAGCTCCCGCCGCGTTCCGGTACTTGAGCCAGGCGCGTCACATCGGCAAGGTCGTGATGACTTTGCCCTCTGGGCCTGGTGACGGGCCTGGTGGTCGGCTGGGTGGCGGTCTGGCCGCGGGCACCGTGTTGATCACCGGTGGCACCGGCATGGCGGGTTCGACGCTGGCTCGGCATCTGGTGGCGCAGCACGGCGTTGCGAGTTTGGTGTTGCTCAGTAGGCGTGGCCCCGACGCTCCAGGGTCTGCGGAGTTGGTCGCCGAGTTGGAGGCGGCCGGAGCCCGGGTGCAGGTGGTTGCCTGCGATGCGGCCGACCGGGCGGCGTTAGCCGCGGTTATTGCCGGTATCCCTGTTCGGGGGCCATCTCAAAGTCCACTGTCGGGCGTCATTCACGCCGCCGGCGTGCTGGACGACGCCATGGTGACGTCACTGACTCCCGATGCGGTGGATGCGGTGTTGCGGGCCAAGGTGGATGCGGCGTGGAACCTGCACGAGTTGACCCGCGATCTGGAACTGGCTGCGTTTGTGATGTTTTCCTCGATGGCCGGGCTGGTCGGGTCGTCGGGCCAGGGCAATTACGGGGCGGCGAACTCGTTCCTCGACGGCTTGGCCGCGCATCGGCGGGCTCGTGGGCTGCCGGCGATCTCGCTGGGGTGGGGGCTGTGGGATCAGGCCAGCG
>Ga0182012_10001111_pt1 | contig 29761 bp, 23 predicted proteins | sample 612S2SmetaG_FD_120486 | JGI IMG/M metagenome (GOLD analysis project Ga0182012, IMG submission 120486) | Permafrost microbial communities from Stordalen Mire, Sweden - 612S2S metaG | ecosystem: Environmental > Terrestrial > Soil > Wetlands > Permafrost | place: Sweden: Stordalen | collected...
ACGCACCCGGCAAGGGCGACCTGTGGCGGGAGTATCAGGACTGGCGCCACACCGACAAGGCCCAGGCCGCCCTGCGCAACGGCCTGATCGGTTCGCCTGAAACCATCCGCAAGCGTCTCCGCCAGTTCGAAGCCGCGCATGTCGACCAGGTGATTCTGCTGAACCAGGCTGGCAAAACCTCGCATGAGGATATCTGCGACAGCCTCTCGCTGTTCGCCCGCGAGGTGATGCCGGAATTCCATGAGCGCCAGCCGATTCAGGCTGCCTGGAAGCACGACGTCCTGCACGGCGCGATCATCCTGGAGGATCTCGATACCGACCAGTACGACCTGTACGCGCACCAGAACGAGGATATCGTCCGCATGACGCCCGAACAACTCAAGCAGCGCATGGCGGAAAAAGAACGACTCGCCGCGGCCGGAGACTAGCTCGATGGACCGCAACAAAACGCGCCAGATGGTCATGGTGGGCTTCCTGCAAGCCCAGAACTGCACGAATCTGGTCAGCTCCTGGCGGCACCCGGACTCGCGCGAGGATTCAACCTCCGCCGACTACTACCAGACCATCGGCCGCGTCCTGGAGGAAGGCAAGTTCCACGTCGGCTTCTTCGACGATCGCCTCGCCATGCCGGACCGCTATGGCAACGACCATCGCCACACCGTTGAACATGGCATTCGCTGCGTGAAGATGGATCCGGTCACCGTGCTGACCGTCATGGGCATGGCAACGAAACGTCTCGGCCTCGGCGCCACAAGGTCCACCACCTACTACGAACCGTTCGATGTCGCCCGCACCTTCGCCACCCTCGACCTCATGACCGAAGGCCGCGCCGCCTGGAATGTCGTGACCTCGATGAACGACGGCGAGGCCCTCAACATGGGCAAGGACGAACACCTGGAGCACGATTCCCGTTACGATCGCGCCGATGAGTTCATGGAAGTCGTGCTTGGACACTGGAATTCCTGGGACGACGACGCCATCGTCCACAACAAGAAAACCGGTCTGTTTGCGGATCCGGGCAAAGTCCGCAGACTCGATCACAAAGGGGAATGGTTCAAATCGCGCGGCCCGTTCACCGTTCCCCGCTCGAAACAGGGACATCCCGTTATCATCCAGGCCGGCCAAAGCGGACGCGGCAAACGCTTCTCCGCGCGGTGGGGCGAACTGGTGTTCGTTAGCACCCCAGTCAGCCTCGACCATGGCCGCCAGACCTACCGCGAACTGAAGGCCGAAGTCGAACGCCTCGGGCGCGATCCCGCCCATCTGACCATTACGCCGTCCGCCTATGTCGTTTGCGCCGAAACGAAAGCCGAGGCCGAGGACAAGATGGCGCTGATCGAAACCTTGGCGACCGACGAAGACGCACTGTCACTGCTCTCAGAAGCGATGAATTTCGATTTCGCCAGCAAGCCTCTCGACGAACCGTTCTCCGATGCGGAACTGGATGGAATCTCGGGAACCCAGTCCATGCGCGACCGCGTGGTGAAAGCCAGCGGCATCCGCAACCCAACGCCGCGCGACTTCGTCAAATTCAGCCACCGGGCCCGCCCCAACCTGCCCTTCATCGGCGGCCCCAGGGAAATCGCCGATGGCCTGGAAGAATGGTTCACCACCGGCGTCTGCGACGGCTTCGTCATCGCCGCCACGCACGTCCCCGGCACCTATATGGAATTCGTCAAATACGTCGTGCCGGAACTGCAACGGCGCGGCCTCTATCACAAGGACTACACCGGCGCGACGCTGCGCGAGAACCTCGGACTGCCCATCCCGCACAGGAGCCTGTCATGAAACTCGGTCTGTCGATCGGCTATTCGAAAGCGCAACTGGACCTGCCCGTTGCGCTGGTCCAGCGCGCCGAGGAACTTGGCTACGACTCCGTCTGGTCGGCCGAAGCCTACGGCTCCGACGCCGTGACACCGCTGGCCTTCCTGGCAGCCCTCACCAAAAAAATCCGCCTCGGCACTGGCATTATGCAACTCGCCGCTCGGACTCCCGCCAACGCCGCCATGTGCGCCGGCACCGTGGACGCGCTGGCCGGCGGCGGACGTTTCATTGCCGGACTGGGCGTCTCCGGCCCGCAGATCGTCGAAGGCTGGTACGGCGAACCCTGGGGCCGCCCGTACTACCGCCTCAAGGATTACGTCGCCATCATGCGCAAGATCTTCGCCCGCGAGGAACCAGTCACCCACCAGGGCAAGGAGATCAGTCTACCCTACACCGGCGAAGGCGCCTCCGGCGTCGGCAAACCGCTCAAATCCATCCTGCACATGAACCCCAACATTCCGATCTACCTGGCAACCGGCAGCGAAACGACCGTGAAGCTGACAGCGGAAATCGCCGACGGCTGGCTGCCGATGGGCTTCGTGCCCGGGTGCATGGAAGAATACGGCCCCTGGCTGGCCGAAGGTTTCCGTCGCGCCGGCAACGGCAAAAGCCTCAAGGATTTCGAAATCCAGGCGTCGATCCATGTCGAGATTGCAGATGACGTTAAAGCCGCACTCGCGAAACTGAAGCCCGAGGTCGCGCTCTACGTCGGCGGCATGGGCCACAAGGACAAGAACTTCCACAAGGACCAGATGATCCGCCGCGGCTTCGCCGAAGCCGCCGATCGGATCCAGGAACTCTATCTCGCCCACCGCAAGGAAGAAGCCATCGCCGCGGTGCCCGATGAATGGGTCGATATGAAATCACTGGTCGGACCACCGGCGCGCATCCGCGACCGCTTCCGCGCCTGGGAGGAATCCGGCGCAACGTCGCTGACCGTCCGCTCCCGCCAGCCCGAGGCCATCGAGGTCATGGCACAAGCCGCTCGGTTGAACTGACAAAGGGGGAAGCGATGCGCTTCCAGGGCAAGATCGCGCTGATCACCGCAGCGGCGAACGGTATCGGCCGCGCAACGGCCGAAATCATGGCACGCGAAGGTGCGACCGTCGTTTGCGTGGACAACCATCACGGTCGGCTTGACGCCGCGGTCAGCGCCCTCGGCGCGCACGGCCGCCTGTGCGATGCCCTCGAACAGGCCCAGGTGGATGCCGTCGTCGAAGGCGTAGTCAAGGACTTCGGCCGCATCGATATCCTGGTGAACGCCGTCGGCGGCAGCACGATCATTGCAAAACCGTCGGCAACGGTCGAAGACCACTCCCTCGACGACTGGCAGCGCGTGATCAAATTCAACCTCGACGGCACGTTCCTGTTCACCCACGCCGTCGTGCCGGTCATGAAACAGCAAAAGTCGGGCAAAATCGTCAACCTCGCCTCGATCGCCGGCCGCGGCATCAGCGTCTCCAGCGGCGCCGCCTACGCCGCGGCGAAAGGCGGCATCATCGCCTTCACCCGCAAACTGTCGTTTGAACTCGGCCCGTTCGGCATCAACATCAACGCCATCGCCCCTAGCCTGACACTCACGGAACGCATCCGGCCGCACTGGAACCAGCGCTCCCCCGAAGCGCAGGCAGAACAAATCCAGTCGACACCGCTGCGCCGCGTCGCCGAAGCATCGGACCAGGCAAAAGTGATCTGCTTCCTCGCCTCGTCGGACGCCGATTTCGTAACCGGCCTGACGATCGACGTGACCGGCGGCTTGTCAGGCTAGCCAACAAGCCGAGGCAGGTGCGCCGCCAGTTCAGCGTAAGCGTCATCATCCGTCCGATCGTATCGCAACGGGGTCACAACGATCTTGCCGGCCCGCATCGCCCGATAATCGCTTTCCGGCCCTTGCTCGATGTTACCGCGCTTGAAGGTTAGCCAGTGATACGCCATCCCGCGCGGATCGACCCTGGTGTCCACCTCCATCCCGGCAACCGCACCCTCGCCCTGCCGGGCAAGCGTCATCGGCCCCGCCTCGGCCGCAGGCACCGGCGGGAAGTTGATGTTCAGCACCGCATTTTTGCTCCAACCCATCGCCCACAGCCGACGAATCGTTTCGGCACCCAGGGTGCGCGCCGTATCCCATGGAACGTTGTCCCTGTCCCTGAACGCCTGGCTCAGCGCCAGCGCCGGACATCCCAGCATCATCGCCGTCATTGCGCCCCCGACAGTGCCGGAAAACACCGTTTCCATCCCCAGGTTCAGCCCCCGGTTGACCCCCGACAGCACCAGTTGCGGCAGCACATTTTTCATCAGATGGCACAACCCGATCGCCGCACAGTCTCCCGGCGTCCCGGTCACCCCGAACCGGCGCGCGCCGCGCTCGCTGATCCGCAGCGCATGGTGCAGGCTGATCGCGTGCGACTGCCCGCTCTGATCGTGCTCCGGCGCAACAACCCAGACCTCGCGGGCGATCTGCGCCGCGATCTCCTCCATCACCTGCATGCCGGGCGCGTCGATCCCGTCGTCATTCGTCAGCATCACCCGATCCAGCACCGTCCGCACTCCTTCTTGCCGTCCTTGTTTGACCCGGTTGCATCCCGCCCCGCAAGAGGCCAGCATCCGCTCAAACCAAAGGGAGAACGCCCATGCTGATCATCGACGCCCAGGTTCATATTTGGGGCAGCGGTAAGCCCAGCGACCATCATCGCCAGACCTCCCAATACTCCGCCGAGGAACTGATCACGGAAATGAATGCCGCCGGCGTCAACGGAGCCGTGCTGCATCCGCCAAGCTGGGACCCGCAGTCGAACGAAATGGCGATCGAGGCCGCGGTCAGATATCCCGATAAATTCTGCAGCCTCGGCTGGTTCCCGTTGGACGATCCGTCGCAGCGCAAGCGTATCGAAACCTGGAAACAGCAGCCTGGCATGCTCGGACTGCGCTGGTCGCTGACACGCGACGGCCAGCAGACCTGGCACGAAGACGGCACCATTGACTGGCTCTGGCCGGCCGCCGAAAAAGCCGGCACGCCAATCGCCACGATGGCCTGGCGCTTCCTGCCGCTATTCCGCCGGATCGCGGAACAACATCCCCACCTGAAGCTGATCGTCGACCATCTGGGGCTGGTGCGGTCGGCCAAAGGTCAGGCCGCCTTCGCCACCTTGGATGATCTGCTGCCGCTGGCGAAACTGCCGAACGTCGCGATCAAGGCGACCGGCGCGCCGGGCTATTCCAACGAAGCCTATCCGTTCCGCGACATCCAGGATGGCCTGCATCGCATCTTCGATGCCTACGGGCCGGACCGGTTCTTCTGGGGAACGGACATCACGCGGATGCCATGCAGCTACCGCCAATGCGTCACCTTTTTCACCGAGGAACTCCCCTGGCTCAAAGGCAACGACCTGGACATGGTAATGGGCCAGGGAGTCATCGACTGGCTCGGCTGGAAACGAAACTAACCTGCCGCCGCCAGGATATCGGCAATCAGCCGCTGGCTCGCCAGCGCTTCCTCACCGGTGACTACCGGATCGCGATCCGCCTCGATCGCATCAAGGAAATCCGTCAGCACCGCACGATGCGCATCGTGCGGGAAATCCATGATGGCGGCGCCGCCTCCGGTCGATCCCTCAGTCACCATGGTCTCCACGCCACCGCCTAGAAACGATAACCGTAACGAACTCCCCACCAGCGAGGCCATGCCGCGCGTGCCGATGATCTCGATCCGCTCCGGGCTCCCCGGATACGCAGCTGTCGTTGCCGTAATCGTGCCCGGCGCACCGTTGCCCAGCCGGACCAAAGCCGAAGCAAAATCCTCAGTCTCCATCCGGTGGACGGCCGTCGTGACCGCCTGCGCCGCAACCACCGCCTGCACCCCCACCAGAGACCGAAACAGATCCAGCGTGTGGATCGCCTGCGTCATCAGCACGCCGCCGCCGTCCCGCGCCATCGTTCCGCGGCCGGGTTCATCATAATACGCCTGCGGCCGCCACCACGGCACCAGCATCCAGGCGGCCGTGATCGTCCCCAATTCCCCCGCCTCGATCGCCGCCCGCAGCCGCAAACTCGCCGGCCGGAACCGATGCTGCAGCACCACCCCGACCTTGCGCCGCATCTCCCGCCCCACCTGCACAAGCCGTTCGGCGCGCGCAACCGTCAGCTCCAGCGGTTTCTCCACCAGCACGTGCTTACCCATCAGCAAACACCGCTCTGCGATCTCCAAATGCGCCGCCGGCGGAGTCAACACGATCACCGCGTCGATCGACCGATCCGCGATCACCCCATCGACATCCGTGGTAACCGGCAAACCAAACCGGTCCCCGAACGATCGCGCGCGGCTCTCAGTCCGCGACGCCGCCGCTTTCACCCGCACCCGGTCGGGCAGATCCAGCAGACTCTTCGCGTGCGGCTCCGCACCCTGACCCAGCCCGATCAGCGCGATCGTGACCACCCTCAGCCGGCCTCAGCGCCCGGTAAACACCGGCTTGCGCTTTTCCTTGAACGCCAGGACCGCCTCGCGATGGTCCTCCATCTGCGAGCACCGCGCCTGATTGAACGCCTCCATATCAAGAGTCGTTTCAAAACCGCCTACCTCGGCCGTCCCCAGGTTCTTCTTCGTGTAGCCCAGCGCCAGATGCGGCATCGACGCAATCCGCCGCGCCATCGCCATCGTCGCCGTCAGCAGTTCGGCGTCGTCGACAACCTTGTTCACCAACCCAATCCGAGCCGCCTCGTCCGCGTCAATCAGGTCGCCGGTGAAGAACATCTCCCGCGCCTTCGCCGTGCCGACCAGCCGAGTCACCGACCACGTCGCGCCCCAGTCGCCGGACAGCCCGATCTTGATGAACCCGGCCCCGAAACGAGCCGACCGCCCGGCAATCCGGATATCGCACGCCGCCGCCATCCCCAGCCCGGCGCCAACCGCCACGCCGTTGATCATCCCAATGATCGGCTTCGGCGTCTGATGCATCAGCATCGGCACCCGCCCCGACTGCAAGATGCCCGCAGCGCGTTCCTCGAACACCTTGGCCGACCGGCTGCCCATCGTCTTCACATCACCGCCGGCACAGAACCCGCGTCCGGCACCCGTCAGAATAATACAGCCGATTGCATTGTCCGCCCCCAGGCGCGTAAGCGCCTCGTGCAGCCCCACCCTGATGTCATCCGACAAAGCGTTCAGACTCTCCGGGCGGTTTAGCGTCAGAATGGCAACGCCGTCATCGACGGCTTCGATCAGGTCAGGCATGGACGTTTCTCCGGTCTGTCAATAACGCCAGCTTGGCTTGTGCCGCGGTTGCCTGCAACAGTGCCGCCGGAAACGCCAGGAACATCCCATGACCCTGACCCTCGACACCCGCCTGCGCATCGGTATCCAGACCATCCATCGCCGCACCGAACCAGCCGACGGTCCGTGGCTGCCGCGCATCGACGAACTCGTCGATCTGGTGAAACTCGTCGATAACAGCGGCTACGATTCGCTGTGGGTCGGCGATCATATCTCCTTTCCGCTCGCCATCTTCGATCCGCTTCTGCAACTTGCCCAGGCCGCCGTCGTCAGCCGCCGCTTGCTGCTCGGCACATCGGTCCTGCTGCTCCCGCTCCGCCACCCCACACCGGTCGCCAAACAGGTCATCACCCTCGACCACCTGACCGAGGGCCGTTTTATCCTCGGCGTCGGTGTCGGCGGCGAGTTCCCACGCGAATACGCCGCCTGCGACGTCCCGCACAACGAACGCGGCGCCCGTCTCGCCGAGGGCGTCACCGTCCTGCGCAAATTCTTCACCGGCCAGCCGGTCACCCATCACGGTAAATTCTACGGCCCCTTCGAAGACGTTCCGATGCAGCCGCCACCGCGCCAGCCCGGCGGCCCGCCGATCTGGTTCGCCGGCCGAAAGGACCCAGCACTCCGCCGCATCGGTCGCCTCGGCGACGGCTACCTGTCCTACGTTGTTTCACCCGATATGTACCGCGCCGCCCTCGCCACGATCGAAACGGCGGCAACTCAGGCCGGCCGCGGCGACATCCCCTTCGGCACCGGCCACCTGCTGTTCACCCGCCTCGACCAAACCTACGAACAGGCCCTCGACCGCGCCACCGAAACCCTCAGCATTCGTTACGCCATGGACTTTCGCAAGGCAGCCGAGCGTTATTGCGCCCTCGGAACACCCCAGATGGTGGCCCAACGCATCCGCGAATTCCACCACGCCGGAGTCCGCCACGTCGCCCTCGATCTGCTCGGTCCGTACGAACAGAAAGCGGAACAAATCGCCTGGTTCGCCCGTGACGCCATGCCGTTGCTGAAGGACCTGACCGGTTAAAGCGACTGCCCGCGATCAATCCGTTGCGCCACCCGGATCGAAAACCGTTTTGGCATCCCTGTGCAACGCAGCGCGCGACGCATCGTCGAAATAGAACATGTGCCCGCCCGGATAGACCCGGAACCCGATCGGCGCCGCCCCCGGCAGGTCGGGCAGCAGCCGCAGCAGCCGCGCGGTGGTGAAATACGGGATCACCAGATCGAACATCCCGTCCGCAATCAGCACCCGCAGCTTCGGATCGACCGAACGCGCCGCCTGCAAGGGACTGATCGATTCCGGCCGCCCCATTCCCCGCCCCCAGTCCCAGCCCGAGGCCACGTCATCGTTCGAAAGATGGTACACCCGGTCCGGCCGCCACTTCAGCTTGTCCTGGTAAACCGTCATCATCCCACTCGTCACCGGCCCTTCCCAGCCATTCAGCACCGGGTCGGGAAACTGCGCCGCCATGGCACGTGGCACCGGGTTGGGCCGGGTGACCGTGCCGTCATACGCGCTGCTGACCCGCCCGGGCGTCAACTCAAGCTGGAACCGGTACCGGTCGATCCGCCCACCCATCGCCCGCACCAGCGCCGGATCGAAACCGGTCAGCGCCGCAACCCGCGCCGTCAGCCGGTCGATCGCCGCCGCATCGCCGCCACCGCGCAGGATGTCCACCAGGTAATCACCGGCGGCATACGCCTCCACATCCGCCAGGTCGCTTCGCGCCACCGCCCTGTGCTGCGCCCGGACCACCGCCACCTCGGACGGCAGCAGATCGACCCAGCCCATCGGATCGGCGTATCCGCTCATGATATGTGTATCCAGCAGCGGCGACAGCAGGATCAGCCCGCTGACCCCGACCCCTTGCTGCGACAGCAGCGCGCGCGCCAGCGGCGGTCCGCGGAACCCGCCATAGCTCTCGCCCAGTATATATTTTGGTGACCGGTTTCTGTCATTGCGATCGAGCCAGCGGCGAACCGTTTCTGCCAAAGCATCGATATCGCCGCCTACCGACCACAAATGCCGCCGCGCATCCGCATCCGTCGTCAGAACCGGGGAATAGCCGGTTCCCGGCGGATCGATGAACACAAGGTCGGTGAAATCCAGCCACGTATCGGTGTTGGGCACCAAAGCCCCATCCGCCGACGGCCCATCCGCCGCCGGATCGAACCGCATCCGCCACGGACCCACCGCCCCCATCTGCAGCCAAGCCGAAGCCATCCCCGGGCCGCCGTTGAACACAAAGGTGACCGGACGAGTCGCCGCATCGACACCCTCTTCCTGATACGCGATGAATGCGATGTCGCTCAGCGGCGCATCCTTGCCATCGCGCAACCGGATGCTGCCCGCCGTCGCTCGAAACCGCAGTTCGCCGCCAGGCAACGCCAGCACCTGCTGCGTCGTGCTGTCCAGCGGCAAATGCTCGCTCTCAACCGCCACGCGCGGCGCATCCGGCCGCTGGGCCGAAGCGGTTCCCGCAAAACCCGCCATCAGACCGATGCCGGTGAGCAGCGCCCAGACCAGCATCGGCCGAGGCTTGCAGATCAGTGACACGCCGCCAACCCTCCCTCGCCATCCATCCCCTGGAAGCCAACCCGTGTCCAGGCGCCCGGACAAGCTCGGCGTTACCACCCGGCACGAAAAACAAAAACCCGCGAACGCGGCCTGCAAGCTATGGACCTTGCCTCGGCACCAGCACCAGTCACGACAAGCCGGTCGCCCATTTCAATGTGTACCGGCTAACCGCCAGCATCGCCGGCCGCTGGCGCCCCAGCATGAGCCCAGCCGATCAGGATACGGTGCGAACCGTCGTCTCGACGTCGGCGCTGACCCGTTGCTGGCCCGACCGCGCCCCGCTTGCACCATAGACCTTCGACCGGCGCACCACCCGCCGCGGCGCAGCATCCGGTACATCGACCTCCGCCGACGCATGTCCGAACCGCCACGCAATGTCCTCGCGGAACCGGTTCGCGTTGGCCAGCCGAGCCCGGCGGGCATTTTGTTCCGCTTCCAGCAGCGGCTTCGTCCGCGCCGCATTCGCCAGACGGCTCAGCCGGTCCGGCGTCAGCAGATCGACCAGTTCCCGCATCAGCAGCCGCGCCCGGTTGGCCGGCGAAAACCCGCCATGCACCCGGATCCGAGACTGGTAATCGGCCCGCGCCTGATACAGCAACCCGTCATCCGCCAGCCAGGTCAACACCCCGCTCGCGCCCGGCACCAGCACCTCGCGGACCGAACCGGTAAAACTGCCGCCCTGCCGGCCAGGCCCAAAGAACGAGCGCAGACAGAAATCTGACACCGCGATCCCGTCGATCTCATATGCGGCGAACACGTCCTGGCATGGCGCACAAACGTCGATCAGGTACTCGACCGTGCCTTGCCCCGGCATGTGCGACGGCCCCGGCCGCCGCTCCGCGCCGCTGGGATTGGCCAGCATACACAACAACTCATGACTGGCAGCCAAAGACCACGCCGGACCATACGGCACCATGATGTAGGGCGTGTCATCGCACCGCGTGCGATGGAATCCATTAACCCCCGCCCCCTCCAACGTATCCTGCACAATCAGCGGGATATAACCCGCCGGAATGGCCTCAAACGGAAACGCCCCGATCACCGCGCCCGTCTCCCATTCGGGTCCGAAGTCACGGACGATCTGAGTCTGCAACGCAGCCGCCACCGCAGCCAGCTCATCGGCCTGAATGCGGTCGGTTAATGCGGTTAGCGCAACGTGAGGCTGCGGCATGTCAGTCTCTCCCCCACCGTTCGTTCTGTCGGCAAGGGAAAGCCTGAAACGATTGCCGTCATGTCAACGTGATTTGGTTTCATCGGCCGCGGTCGTCGACGTTCAACCCGGTCAGATCAGCCGCTCGGATCTTCTTTTACTTTATATCGAACATCTTAAGTGCCAGCATCCGTCAGAAACGAGTTCAACCCTTGGTAGTATATATTGCATAGGATACACCAGAACCGGTTGCTCTTCGCTCACGAGGCAGCTTTCCGTGTATCGCCAGATCGTCGGTCAACGTCATCCGGGCGATGGTCTCAGTCGTGAGGATCGATGCATACACGCGTCTGTTGCCGCCGGCCGCCTTCGGTCTGATCCGCACCACCCTCGCCCTGGATGCCGGCGAAATCCGCTCCCTTGGCCAGCGGGTTATAATTCGGACTATCCAGGCTGCGCCGCGACCGTCAGCGGCCCCGTCACCACCGCACCGTCCCGTAGCAGCCTAACCTCCACCGTGGTGCCGATCCGCTCACCCTCCAGAAACGCCCGCAGCGCATGCGGACCCGAGGTGCTGTTGCCGTCGATCGCAAGCAGCACATCGCCGACCCGCATGCCCGCCAGTTCGGCCGGCCCGCCCTTGGTGACGCTGACCACCATCCGCCCGGAGGCCTGCCCCGCGCGCGCCACCAGATGGTCGGGTACGGTGATCGGCTGCAGCGCCACACCCAGCCATGCCCGTCGCATCGGCGCCGCGGAAGCGACCGGTTGCGCCACGACCGGCCCACTCGGCAGCGACCCAGCCATCGGCGGCCCGCCCGGCAGCGGCTCAGCCGTCAACCCCGCCCCCGCCGACACCGCGCGCCCCGGATTTGGCACCAAAACCCGGCCGATCAGCGCGCTGGGAATCACCATCGCCTCTCCGTTCGGACCGATCGCCGCCAGACCGATCAGCCCTCCCTCCGGGTCCAGCACCGGGCTGCCCTGGTCTATGGTGTCGCCCGGCAGATCCAGCACCGGGGCAAACCAGTCGGCGATCCGGATGAACCGGTGCACCACCGTCAACCGGACCGTCGGCGACGCATCGGCGTCCGCCCCAAGCACAACCACCACGCCGCCGACCGACGCCGTAGCAACCGCGGGGTTGGTCGCCGGCCACGGCGAATCCAGCCGCAGCACCGCGATATTCGTGTGCGGGTCACGCGGTCCCGGGCGGGCGGCGACCAGCAGGCGGTTGGTCAGCACGACCGTATAGGTATCGAGCGTCGGCAGGGCCTGATCGGCCGTGACAATCACCTCACCCTGGCAGACAAGACCGGTGATGTGACGGTTCGGCCCGATCCGGATCGCGCAGACCAGCGGCGCGACCGACGTCACCAACTGTGTCAGCGACGCCGAAAACGCCGCCAGCGGCGAGGTCACCGGCGCCGCGGACGAAGCATCCGCCCCGGTCGGCCGGCGTTGCTCATTGTCAATTGTCTTCCGGCCAGGCCACATGGTTTCCATCTGCGAATGACACGACCGTGATATCGGGTGCGCCGAAACGAGTCCATCGTTTCCATGTCGGATGACGGATATCGTCGCAATCCGTAACCGCCGAACCACTCGCCCCTTCCAACCTGCAAGCCGCCGTGGCTTCCTGTCACCTCAGCGAAGGAGGGGCACATCATGCACACCGAATGGCGCAAGCTGCGGGCCGATGAGTTGCGCGAACAAGCTCGCAGCAACGCCATCGTCATCCTCCCGGTCGCCTCGCTCGAACAGCACGGCCCCCACCTCCCCGTCGAGGTCGACTCCATTCTCGGTGAGACCGTCGCCGTCCGCACCGCCGCCAAGGTGCTGGCGAAAGGTCAGCCCGTGCTGGTCCTGCCCGTCCTGTGGACCGGCCTGTCGGAGCATCACATGAGCTTCGGCGGCACCGTCACCCTCGACAACGCCACCTTCGCCCTGCTCATCGAGGGCGTGGTGCGCTCCGTCCTGCGCCACGGCTTCCGCCGCATCGTGCTGCTCAACGCCCATGGCGGCAACGAGAACGCTTTGCGCAGCATCGCCGATGACCTGACCCCCAAACTCGGCGTGCCGATCCTCCAGTTCACCTATTGGTACGCCGCCGCGGTCGCCATCGCCAGAATTCTGGAAACCCAAGGCGGCCTCCAGCACGCCTGCGAGGCGGAAACCGCGATGATGATGGCAATCCGCCCCGACCTCGTCGCCACCGACCGCATCCCGTTGGCCAAATCCAACACAACGCCGGATGTCGCCGACCTTGTCGGTGGCGGCGTCTACATGTGGCGCAGCATCGGCAGCCGCTCCGCCTCTGGCGTCATCGGCAACCCCGAAGCCGCCACCCCGGCAAAAGGCGAGGCCCTGTTCGACGCCATCTCCACCGCCCTCGCCGACAAGCTGTGCAATGCGGACCTCTGGGACCTGCCCTGGACCTCGGAGACCCTGACCGATTGACATTCCTCACCCATGCCGCACCCTGACCAGAAAGAGGGAAACGACATTGGCCATCCAGTTCACCGTCAACGGCACCGCCGTCAGCATCGACGCCGACCCCACCACCCCGTTGCTCGACGTCCTCCGCAACCATCTGGAGCTGAAAGGCACCCGCTACGGCTGCGGCCTCGAACAATGCGGCACCTGCATGGTCCTCATCGACGGCACCGCCGAATATTCCTGCACACGCGAAATCGCCACCGTCGCCGGCCGCCACATCACCACCATTGAGGGCCTGGGCACCCCGAACCAGCCCCACCCGCTCCAGAAAGCCTTTCTCGACGAACAGGCCGGCCAGTGCGGCTACTGTCTCTCCGGCATCATCATCAGCGCCAAGGCGCTACTCGACCGCAATCCCCACCCATCGCGCGAACACATCGTCACAGCACTCGACAAACACCTCTGTCGCTGCGGCACCCACACCCGCATCATCGCCGCCGTCCGCAACGCAGCCGGGGCCCTGGTATGAGCGACACTCTCCCCCTCAGCATCATCAACAACCGCCGCCTGGAGAAATGGCTGCGCTTCCAGCCCGACCGCACCGTCAAGCTCGCCGTCGGCAAGGTCGAGATCGGCCAGGGCGTCCTCATCGCCCTCTCCCAGATCGCCGCCGAGGAACTCGACGTCGCCATCGACCGCATCGACATCCTCTCCGGCGACACCGCCGACGCACCGGACGAGGGTTCCACCAGTTCCAGCCAGTCGATCGAGGTCTCCGGCCGATCCGTCCGCCTCGTCAGCGCCGAACTCCGCACCCGCGTGCTCGGGCGCCTCGCCCAGCGCCTGAACTGCGCCCCGGAAGACCTGTCGGTCGATGACGGATTCTTCCTCATGGACGGCAACGCGACGGGCTACGACTATTGGAACTTCGCCGGTCCCGAAGACTTTGCCAACGACATCGAAGGATCGGCCCAGCCCAAACCACCCTCCGCCTACAAGCTGGTCGGCCAGCCGGTCCCCCGCCGCGACCTGATCGCCAAGGTGACCGGCGCCGCCTTCATCCACGACATCGTCCGCCCCAACCTCCTGCACGCCCGCACCCTCCGCCAGCCATCCCGCGAGGCGCGCCTCGACTCCCTCAACGAACCCGCCATCCGCAAGGCCGCCGGCGCCGAGATCCGCATCATCCGCGTCGGCGATTTCGTCGCCTTCATCGGCACCGATGAAACCGCCGTCCAGCGCGCCGCCGTCGCCGCCCTGACCCACGCCAAATGGACCGGCGTCCGGGTCCTGACCCCGCTTCAGCAGGAAGCCGCCTGGTTCCGCGACCAACCCGCCGACGACCGCCACATCGGCGACCCCGGCCCACCCGCCGAATCCGGCACCGTCGTCAGTGAGACCTACTCCCGCCCCTTCGTCGCCCATGCCGCGCTCGCCCCGTCCTGCGGCCTCGCCGAATTCCGCGACGGCCATCTGTCCGTCTGGTCGCACACCCAGGGCGTCTACCCCCTGCGCAACAGCATTTCGGAGATTCTCGGCCTGAAGCGCGACCAGGTCACCGTCCGCCACGCCCACGGCGCCGGCTGCTACGGCCATAACGGCGCCGACGACGCCGCCCTCGACGCCGCCATCATCGCCCTGCAAATCCCCGATCATTGCATCCGCGTGCAATGGCGCCGCGAGGAGGAATTCGGCTTCGAACCCGTCAGCACCGCCCACATGACCCGCCTGCGCGCCGCCCTCGACGCCGACGGCCGCCCGACCGACTGGACCGCCGAGGTCTGGGCCGGCTCCCACGTCCAACGCCCCGTCTTCGGCGGCACCATGCTCGCCCACGAGGCACTGCCGAACAAACCACCCCCGCCCAAGGCCAACGATCCGGTCGAGGCAAACGGCGGCGGCGGCACCCGCAACGGCTTCCCGCTCTACGATGTCGGCGCCAAACGCGTCATCCACCACCTCGCGCTGGAAACCCCGGTCCGCACCTCCTCCCTGCGCGGCCTCGGCGCACTGCCCAACGTCTTCGCCCTCGAATGCTTCATCGATGAACTCGCCGAACGCGCTGGCATCGACCCCGTCGCCTATCGCCTGTCGATCCTGTCCGACCCCCGCGCCCGCCTGCTGATCGAGACCGTCGCCGCCCGCTGCAACTGGGCCTCGCGCGGACCCGCCGGCACCGGCACCGGCCTCGGCCTGGCCTGGAGCCGCTACAAGAACAAAGCCGCCTACGCCTGCGTCGCCGTGCAACTCGACGTGGACCAGGATATCCGCCTCCGCCGCGTCTGGTGCGCCGCCGACGCCGGCCTCGTCATCAACCCCGACGGCGCCCGCAACCAGCTTGAAGGCGGCATCGTCCACGCCGCCAGCATGACGCTGAAAGAACAGGTCACCCTCGAAGGCGACGGCATCACATCGCTCGATTGGGACCACTACCCGATCCTGAAATTTTCCGAGATCCCCGAAATCGAGGTTGAGATCGTCCCCAATCCCCACCTACCGACCCTCGGCATGGGCGAGTGCACCTTCGGCCCCACCGCCGCCGCCATCGGCAACGCCGTCGCCCACGCACTGGGGGTTCGGATCAGGGACATGCCCCTGACCCGCGACCGCATCGCCGCGGCGCTGGTCCGGTAGCCACAAGGGGGCCGAACGGTTTAACGCCTCGTTAACCAAGCCGGCCCTATCTTTCCGGCCCGGAAAGACCAGGCGCGCAATGACCGCATGTCACAACGTCGACACGCTGCTTACCAGACGATGCGTGACCGCAACGCCGCTATTCCGTCAGATCGAATGCGCCCTGAATATTCCGAATTTCCCCAGCCGGCGGATCGAAGCTGACGACGGACGGTCAACCCTCGAACAGATCTACCGCAATCTGTCACTTCCCTCCGCGGTTATGCAGCTTGAACTCGCCCTGGAATGCGACAACGCCATCGCCATCAACCAAAACCTGCATCGCGTCGAGCACGGCGACGTCCTGATCAACAACAGCCCGATCCAAGCCGCCAACATGCTGCGCATGCTCCGCCGAGCCGGCCTGGACAAACAGGTCACCATCGTCCGATCCGATCCAGGCAACCGCGCCACTGGATCGACCCCGACACAGATCGAATCCATCCTGATCGACCTCGGTATCCCGCATCTGGCCTATCTGATACGCCAAATCCGCCTGTCCCTGATCGATGCCTCGGCCTTCTCCGGCGTCGCCTGCCAGCTCAATCTGCCCTGGCTGTTCATATCCGCGGAACTGCTTCGGCGCCGTCATTCGCAGAACCTGACATTCCTGGGACGCGACGGACAGTTGCTTTCGATCCTGTACGACGCCTACTTCGGACCCGCCCATTATTTGCCGTTTTCCCGCCGCGTCGCCTACGCCCAGCCGGAAACCGCCGTCGCTTACCTCAAGGCGCACAGCCCTGACGCCTCTGTCTTCATCGACATCTCATCCACCGGCGCAACCTGGGCGAAACTTCAGTCGGGCATCCGTATCGAAGCGCTGATCTACTGCGATCTGGATTTCTACACACCGGAACGGCCAAATCTGCCACAAGGATTTTCCTTCCTGACCCGAACCAGCCTGTGCGGACAAACAAACGCGCTGCTGGAGGTCTTCAACTGCGGCGATCACGGATACCTCAGCGCCGTGGAAATCAATCCCGGCGGTTGGATGCGCGCCGAATTCGAGCCTCTCCGGGTCGACAGCGCCCTCGTCCAGGAAATCCACACCCCGGCCAGGCTCGCCGCAAACCTCGCCCCAATCTATCGCGCTCCCCTTCTCAACGAACTCGGCCGCGTCCCAACCGATCAATTGATGACGCTGTTCGGCGTATTTTGCCGGGAGATCTGCGCCAAGGCTCTCCTGTCGCATGACGAACGCCTGAAGCCTTATTTTCGCGATGAACTGACCTACAAAGCCTTTCTGCAACAGGCCGCCGGCGACCCGGCGCCCCACCTGCGGGACGCATCGACGCAGGAACGCATCCGCGCCGCATGAGCGCAACGCCTCAGGCACATGGCGCCTTAACGGAACGTTTACCATTGTCTGCTACCGGCGGCATATGACCCGCCCTCCCCGCCTCGCGATGCTCACACTCCAAACCCTCGATCACTTCACCCCCGATCTCCTGGTTCGGCTGCCGGCCGTTTCGGGATGGGAGGTCGGCAAGTTCATGGTGACCGGTCCGGCGTCGCTGGCGGCCGCACTGGCCTGGACCGACGATCCCGCCCGCGACGCGATCTGGTTCGAGTTCTGCTGGCCGCCGTTCCCGGCAATGATCGCCGCCGCCGATTTCGCCGGCCGGCGGCTGATCGTCCGCGTGCATCGCATCGAGGCGACCGAGATGCCCTACGTCGCCAACACGCAATGGGAAAAAGTCAGCGACGTGATCGTCGTCAGCCCCGACATGGAGCAGCGCGTTCAGGCCGCGGCGCCGGAGCTTCGCTTCGTCACCCGGCTGCATCTGATCTGCAACGGCGTCGATATCGGCCGCTTCTGCCAATCCCCCGCCTGGGATCCGTTTCGCATCGGCTGGTGCGGGCTGATGACGTTGCGCAAGAATCCCACCCTCGCGCTGCAGATCCTGGCGCACCTGCGCGCAACGGACTCCCGGTATCACCTAAGGCTGTGCGGCATGGGCGGGGAACGCCTGGCCCTCGAAACCTTCCATCATCTCGCCCGCCGGCTCGATCTCCTCGATGCGATCCATTCCGACGGTCGCGTCGCCCCGGCCGATATGCCCGCCTGGCACGCGGCGAACGGCGTGCTGCTGCACACCAGCCTGCATGAGGGCCTGAGCTACGCGGTGCTGGAAGCAGCTGCCAGCGGCTGCGACCTCGCGGTGTTCGACCATCCGGGTGCCGCCGGCTGCTGGCCCGAAGCGGTTCTGTTTGGGTCGGTTGATGAGGCCGCCGCCCTGATCCGGTCCGCGCAAGCGGGCCGCTGGCGCGCCCATGTCTCCGCTCGGTTTTCCCTGGACCGCCAGATCCAGCAGGTCAGCGCCATGCTGAACCGCGGCGCCGATACACCCGAAGCCGCTGCGGCAACCGAAACCTACGTCCGGTAACGCGCCGCCAGCGCCGAGTCTTTGACCTTTATATACGTCAGCCAGGTGTATCCGCTGCGCGGCCGCTGCGTGGTGTCGAGGCAGTCCAGCGCAGGATCGCGCGGAATGTTCAGCCCGGGCACGAATACCTCATTGCGCATCCCGGCCTGAGTGTCCCACAGCGGCGGGAAAATCTCAAACCGCTCGATCACCTGCTCCATCCAGGTCGCGATGTCGGGGTCCTTCAGATAATGGAAGAAGGTCTTGTGGGTGGCCGCGCCCGGCAAATTGTCGTCGAAGATAATATGCTGGAAGCCCTTCTGAATCGCCTGTTGCAGCCGGTGAATCTTGTGCTGGTGATCGTCGAACAGAACCAGCGACGGGTTCGGCTTGACGATGAACTCGAACCCGGCGCAGGAAAAGTCGGTGCCCAGGCGTTCCAGATCGGCCGGCCAGTAGCCATTGCCGATCTTTTTCGGGTCGATGCAGTAGCTGAGCGCGAAAATCGGGTCGAGGCTGACGATCGTCGCCGCCGGCGCCGCCTGCCGCATCACCCAGGTGCTGAAGCCGCGCCAGGTTCCGGATTCGACAATGTATTTCGGTGCCAGTTCCCGCACCCAGTAATACAGATAGAACGCCGTATCGGGCGCCATACCATTATTGTTGACAAACGGCGCCTCCCGCATCCGCTCCGCCCACTCACGCGCTCCAACGGCGATGCGATCCGCCTCGCCGGCCCAGTCACGAGATTGCACGCAATACTCCTCGAATAGCGCCAGGTTCAGCACCGCACGCCGACGCGGCCGGTGTAGTCAATCCGATTGAGCAGGATTTTCTCCGTCCCGCCGTCAAAATACTCGTCCACGGCACGTCGCGCGCCTTTCCAGTGCCCGTAGTCGTCGATGATCAGCACACCGCCCCTCACGAGGCGCGGAAACAGATACTCCAGTTCGTGCCGGGTTGACGCATACCAGTCGGTATCGAGCCGCAACACGGCAATCGCATCCGGCATCGTTTCAGGAATCGTTTTTTCCACCGGCCCGCGCACATAGACGATGCGTTCCTCGGGATAACCGGTCGATGCCATATTGTAATGGACGGTTTCGATCGGCGCATAGGCCCAGATCCGGCTGTCCTCGCTGCGTTGCTCCATCGACAACCGGGCGGCCGCCGGCTGCCCGCTGACATCCACGTCGGCCAGCAACGGCGGCACCATGCCCTCGAACGTGTCGTACAAAAACAGTCGCCGGTCCGTATCCTCCGCCTGCCGCAGCGTCATCGCGGCGCACATCATCGAGCCGCCGCGCCAGACGCCGCATTCGACAATGTCGCCCGGGATACGCGCCGCGCTCACGTAGGCGACAGACTTGTATAGCCCGTAAAGCCGCTCGATGGACGTCATCGTCGCGGGCTGGCATCGTTTCAGGATGGGCAGGAAGTCCGGATCGAGATCAGCGAACGTCGACACAATGTCTGCTCCAATCAGTCACCCACGGTGGCCAAGCGAGTCGGACAGAGGTCCGCCTACGATGGAATTCTATCACAACCATGAGTTGTGTCACATCTTTTTTGACGACCCACGGGGCAGTCCGGCGTCGAACGCGGCCAGGCATAACGCCGGGGCCGCTGGCAGCGAGCGGTGGCTGAAACTGGCCAGCACCTGTTCATACTCTCCGCGCCTCAAACCATATGACATTGCCACGACGGCATCGATCTGCGCGCGCAGCGTCTGACGCACATTGTCAGCCAGGGGCGCTGTCCAGGCCTGGCCGGTCCGCTGCGTCCACAGCGCCGCATACGAGGCATGATTGCACGACAGCCGCAGCGCCCCATCCGCCAGGAACCGCCGTTCGGCGTCGCCGAACCGCGGCACCGGCAGCGCCTCCAGTATATACAGACTGAGATGCGTCGCCGCCTTCTGCCGCACCAGCCAGTCGAACGAAAACGAGTTGAACAGCGCACACAACACCAGCGCATCCGCCTCCGTTCGCGCCCATGGCGCTTTCTCCACCGTCGCCGTGTGGCCGAACACGACACCCGGCGGCGCAATGCACGCAATCATCGTCCGCTCGTCGTTCGACCGCGCAATATCCCGGAAAACCAGCCGGTAGTATCGCGAAGCCTCCGCAACCGAAGGCGGGAGCGATTCCATCGCAACGCTATAGCGCGGCTTCGAGTCCCAGCAGTCGGTGTACTGGTGAAACGTCTTGCCCTCGTGCAGCACCAACCCCCCGGCGTCCTCCCTCTCAAAGCTCCCCGAATCGGCCGTCATGTGAAGATCATTCCCGAACCGGATATGATCCCGCGCACACCACGCCTTCAGCCGATCTTCACCCGCAAAGAACCGTTGCGCCACACGCAAATCGGCGGCCCCCCGCAGTTCCAGCGGCGTCAGGCCGACACCGCCCGCCCGCTGCAGAAAATCCATTCCATACATCATGATTTTGTCCGGATCGCCTGCATCCTCGATCCGCTCCAGATAGAAGCCGCATCGCAACGAACGGGTCGGTCCCGGCCGGTGCGCCACGATCAGGTCGAACTTGAACCGGCTGTCGATATCGAAAATGCGCCGCCGGTTCTCGAACGACAGGCACCAGCTCAACGCGGCCTCTTGCAGGTACAGCCGCCGCACACCCGTCGTACCCTCGTTCGCATGGAACGCCGACGGCAACAGCATCCCGATCGACCCGTCTTCCGCCACCAACGCCATCGCCCGTTCGGCGAACAGCCGGAACAAATCGAGGTTCCCGGCCGACGAACCCCACCTCTGGTGCCGGTACAACCGCGCCGCGACATGCTTCACCCGCTCGAACCCCGCCCGATACGCCGCGAACGCCGCCGCAACCCCCGGCCGAACCATCACCGCCTGCTCGATCGCCGCCCGCGCCGATCGCGTCCCGGCATCCAGCACCCCAGGATCATACTCCGCAACGAAATCCTTGGTGTTCGGCAACACCACATCCCACGGCGGATTGCCCAGCACCACTGAGAAGCCAGCCGGAAAAACCTCCGGAAACGCCAGGTCCCAGGCAACCGATTCCGCCCCCGCCGCCAGCAACCCCGCCTGCCGCCGCGTCAGCCGATCTGGCCATGTCCCCGACGCCACAAGCGTCGCCAAACCCAGCCACACATCGTCCGCGTCCCGCCCGCGCATCATCGCCGCCCCAGCCCAGGCCCGCGCCAATTGCCGCAACGGATGTAGCAGCGCATCAAGCCTCGCCTTCGTCGCCTGTTTCGCATTCAGATCGTCAACGTCGCGCCCGATCGACGCATTCAGCGCCGAGACCAGACCGCGCGCCTCATCCAGGATCGCATCCAGCCGCTCCGCCACCCCACGCGCCAGCAAAGGATCGAGCGGCCCGCCCGTCACCGGCAGCGTCCCCAGCATCGCGGCGGATGGTCCCGTCAGCGCATCGCCATGCACCAGCCGGTGATCCAGAAACGTCAGCGGCAGCCCCTCGGCGTACGACTCCAGCCACAGCGACAGTTTCGCCAGTTCGATCGCCAGCCCGTTTCGATCGCAACCATACAGGCAGTGCACCGCCACCAGCCGCCGGCAGATCGCCCGCGCCCGAACCTCGGAGAACCCCCGGCTCGGCAGATAGCAGGCCACCGTATTATCTGGATCGGGCAGCGCTGCGATCCGCTCATGCAGCCCCAGTTCATCGCATCGCCGGCAAGCCGTCAGCAGCGCCTCGCCCAGATAGCGGCAGGCCTCCACCAGAAAATGCCCGCTCCCGGTGGCAGGATCGACGATCTTCAGCGAAAGCAGCCGTGCCGGATACGGATCGTCCGCCGGACTGAGCACCGCGATCTTCGGATCCAGCGTCTCGCGCACCAGAAACCGAACGAATTCATGCGGCGTGTAAAACGAGCCGGACGCTTTGCGCCCCATCCCCGCGCGCAGAAAAAACGTTCCGGTATCGATGTCAGGCGTCCCACCACCGGCCGGAACCACCGCCTCCAGTCTGCCCCGCCGCACCCGCACCAGCGGTTCAACCGCAATCCCCGGCTCCTGCTCCAGCAGTCCCTCATAGACGCTGCCCAGGTCTTCCACATCCAAGGACCCGTAATGCACCCGCGTCCGCTCGCCGCGCGGCGACAGCGTCCAGATCAGCCGGTCGAGCAAAATCGCCACCGCCCGCTCGCCCCACGCCAGCCGGTCCAGCAATGGCGTCGTGCCAATCCCGAACAGCGCCCCGCCCAGCGGCGCGATGCGCAACTCGGCGCAGGACAGCCCATCGCGAAACATCGCAAACAGCGTCCGCAGACCGTCTTCCAGCATCCGCCCGGTGTCGTGCCCATGATCCAGATGCCGCCTGACCAGCGGCGCCAGCGCCCGATTCGGCGACAGCGCCGTCCGCCACAGCCGCACCGAGGCAAAGCTGAACCCAGCCCCCGCCTCCGCTGGACTTTCCAGCTTCAGGATGAACAGCAGCCGGTACACCAGGATCAGCCCCTCATGCCACAGCGCCGCCGCATCCAGACTGGTTCGATCCGGCAACGCATTGACAAATCCGGTGATCGCCGCCCGCGCCTGCCGCCGCAGATCGGTCGTCACCTTCGCCTGATGCAGGCGTGCCGCTTCCAGCACCACCGGCAGCCGAGGCAATCCCCGCGCCCCGGCCAGCGCCAGCAGAACCCGGAACGAATCCGGCGGCAACGGGCGCTCCCGCCACCCATCCACCGCCACCGACAAATGGCTGTCGGCGCGCAACGGATCGCACAGCAGCAGCCGCAGCATATCGCCGTTCGTCACCAGTCCGGCCGGCTCGCCACGAGCCAGCAGCACCCGCTGCGCAATCCGCGTCGGGCTGCTCCGCCACGCCCGCGGCGACAAATCCGCCGCATCCAGATCGATCTCGCTGGCAAACGACCATGCTCGCAACCGCACGCCGTTCGCCGCCTGCAGCAGCCAGCCGCCGTCCTCTTGCCCCTCCCGCGTCGCCACCGCATCCTGCCGCAGCGGCCTGCCATATCCCAGCACGCCGGCGAGCTTCGCGGTCACGTGCTGATGCACCCGCTGCGCCCCGCCACTGCGCAACGATCCGCGCAGCCCGTCCCAGTCCGTTTCGATCCCGGTCGGCAGATCGACCACCCGAACCAGCCCTTCATGCAGAAACGGCGCGGTCATTGCCGGCCCCGCCAGCACGCAATCATCCAGGTCCAACATCATGGCGCCAGCATCAGCAGCCCCAGCACCCGGACCGAGGGCGGCGGCAACGGCGACCATCCGCCCATCACGCCGCGATACCGGTCCAGTACCTCCGCCGCCTCACGCCGTTTCGCCGCCGTCACCGCCGGATCGGCAACGACAGCCGCCAGCCGCTGCTCCGCATCGCGCCCAACCCCACCGGCCGTCGCAACCGCAAACAGATCGCCCGTGAACGGCACAAACGCCCCGCAAAGCTCATCCGCCCGACGCTCCAACCACGCACGCAGCGCAACCTGCGCCCGCGCAATCCGCCCGTCGAAGGCCGCTGCGAACCGCGACGCGATCCGATCCCCGACCACCGAGGCAAAACCCTGCGCCCGCGCGATCGCAGCCGGCGCCCATCCGGCAAACCGCGCCCGCAAATCCCCGCCCGCAGGCCGCCCCGCCAACGCCAGAAAATCCACCTCCTCCCGCACCGAACCATCCGCAAACAGCCGCAGCGCAAACACCTCGCGCAGCAATGTCCCGACCTCAACCGTATAGGTCACCAGCAACGACACGCCGTCCGCCCAGGCCGCGCTCACCCGCCCGGTTCGCACCGCCGCAATCGCCCGCCGCGTCAGCGGATGCGGCCGCCCCGGATACAGCAACGCCCGCCCGCACCCGTCCCGCGTCCGCGCCGGATCGGCCGTCAGGCGAACGATCCCCGCCGCCGCGTCGAAACCCGCCAGACCATCCAGCTCCCCCGCCCACCCCGGCGGCACGCGGAACCCATCCCCATCCGCCACCAGAACGGACGCCACGAACGCCGCCAGATCGATCCCACCACCACTGTCAACGGGCAAAGCCTCAACACCTTCCCCGCCCGACAGCCAGCCATGCCGCACCGCCATATGATCAAAGCTCTGGAACGCCCGATCGATCTCCCGCAGCAGGTCGCGATACGATTCGCTGTCGGTATCTTCCGCCGCCAGATCCAGCGAATGAACCAGCCGAGGCAGACCGCTGAACAGATCCTCGGCAAATCCGGTCAATAACGGCTCATGCAAGCTGGCCGGGTCAGCCCCCACACCCAGCGTATTCGGCATCACCGAAAGACAGGCCCGAGCCTGCTCGTATTTCGCGATCAGGCGCAGCAGCAGCCGTTCCTCGAACGTACCGGCCAGGAACAGATACCGGATCGACGGATCGTTGCGTTGCCCGTAGCGATCGATCCGCCCGTTCCGCTGCTCCAGCCGGTTCGGGTTATACGGCAGATCGAGATGGATCAGGTGACAGCACCGCTGCTGCAGGTTCAGCCCCTCCGCCAGCGAATCCGTGCTGACCAACACCAGTCCGTCCTCTTCCGCGAACCGCTCCGCCGCCCGCGTTCGTTCCGCCTCGCCATCCGCGCCGCTGATCGTCAGCACCGTCCCGCCAATCGCCGCCAGCGCAGCAACCGCCGCGCGCTGACTGTCGGCATATTCCGTGTATACAATGACATTGGCGTCCGGATGGTGCAGCCGGATCAGCCGCACCTCCAGCACCAGCGCCGCCAGCTTTGGATCATGCGCCAGCGCCGCCTCACCCAGCCGGATTAATTCCCAAAGATCCGTTGCGTCACCGGACAGCGCCGCAGCCATCTCCTCCGCTTCCAGTTCGGCGATATCCGCCTCCTCGGCCGCGCCCAGGACCCCATACCGAACCATCCGCCTTCGGTACGCCCGTAATGCCCGCTGCCGTTCCTTCGACGCAACGCTGTCATACCGCGCCGCCACCACCCGCAGCGTCGCCACGCACGCCGCGATCGTCGACATCGACCGTTTCAGCAAACTGACAAACGCCAGCGCATCCGCCAGCCCCGTCCGGTCCCGCGACCGTTGCAGCTTCGGCGCCACCAGCGCCGACAGCGCCTTGTGAAACGCCCGCACCGGCGGAACATCCGTCACATCAACCCGCACCGGCACCACGATCCGCTCGCGGAACAGCGGCGCGCCGGAGGCGGAACGAATATGCGACTTCAGCCGCCGCACGATATGCCGCCGGTACGCCGTCCCGGCCAGCCGCCCCGCCCCATCCACCAAGGTCGGCTCCAGCAGCGCCATCAGCGCCGCGAACGACGCATCATGCCCGTCATGCGGCGTCGCGGTCAGCAGCAGCAAGCCATCGGACTGCCGCGCCAGCACCTCGGCCAACCGCCGCCGCTGGTTCTCGTCACCGGCGCAATGATGCGCCTCGTCGATGATCACCAAATCCCACGCCACCCGCTCCAGCTCCACCAGAACGCGGTCGGTTTTGGCGAAATCCATCGAGGTCAGACAGAACGCCACCGCATCGAACGGATTGCCGCCCAGTTCCAGCCCCCGACGCGCCGCAAGCAGCCCGCCGGCATCGGCGATCACGGTAAACCGCAGGCCGAAACGAACCCGCATCTCCTGCTCCCACTGCCGCAGCAGCGGACCCGGCGGACACACGATCAGGATGCGGTGCGCCCGCCGCCGCACCAGCAGCTCCGCCGCGATCAGCCCCGCTTCGATCGTCTTGCCCAGCCCGACCCCGTCCGCCAGCAACAGCCGAGGCCGTACCATCGCCAGCGCCCGCAGCAACGGCACCCGTTGATACGCCTCAATCGCCACCCGCCCCGGCGGCACCGGCGCCCCCGGCACCCGCTCCAGCAACCTTGCGATGTGGAACCGTCGCCACGCATCCAGCGGTCCGGCTTCGTCCAGCGACGGCTCGCTGCGCACCACTGACAGCGCCTCGGCCGGATACAGCAGGTCCCATTCCAGCCCCGCCAGATCGCCGCCGCAGCACGCCAGCCGCACACGCTGCTGCGCGCCTAGCGGCTCGACCTCCGTAACGTCCCATTCCAGCCCGCGGGCGGCGACCTTGATCCCGACCGACACTTCCATGCACGTTCCCATCGAAACGCCGGCACGGAAACACGAACAGATTGCCAAACCCTTAACGCCGCGCGGGAGGATGCAGATGATCGCATTACAGGACCGGTTCGCCGGGAAAACCGCGGTGGTGACCGGCGCCGCCTCCGGCATCGGTCTCGCCATCGCCAAACGCCTGCTCGCCGAGGGAGCCAACGTCGTCGGCGCCGACCGCCACCCTTGCCCCGACCTCGGCCCAAGCTTCATCGACCTGGAAGCCGACGTCACCCAGGAAGCCGCCGCCGAAACCCTGGTCGCCACCGCCGTTGACAAATTCGGCGCCGTCCACGCCGCCTTCAATGTCGCCGGCGGCGCCCGGTCCGGCTACATCGTCGACCTCTCCGAACAGGACTGGGACTTCACCGTCGATCTGTGTCTCAAAGGCGTCTTCCTCGGCATGAAGCACCAGGGCCGCCAGATGATGCGCCAGGGCACCGGCAGCATCGTCAACATCGCCTCGCTCAACGCCCACGTCCCGATGCACGCCGGGTCCGCCTACGTCGCCGCCAAGGCCGGCGTCGAGATGCTGTCGCGCAACGGTGCCCTGGAATTCGCCGAGTTCGGCATCAGGGTGAACGCCATCCTCCCCGGCCTGGTGCAGACCCCGCTGACCCGCCGCCACTTCGACAACCCAGACGCGCTCGCCGCCTTCGAAGCCCGCATCCCGATGGGCCGCCCCGCCCAGCCCGAGGAAATCGCCGCCCCCGCCCTCTACCTTGCCAGCGACGACGCCAGCTACGTCAACGGCGCCAGCCTGCTGGTGGACGGCGCCTGGGCGGTCAGCGGCTACCCTGACATGAGGCCCTTCCGAGGCCCCATTGGCTGGAACCAAAGGACTCCAGCATGACCGACGTACTGGTCCGCCGCGACGGCGGCGTCGCCACCATCGCCATCAACAACCCCGCCAGACTGAACTGCCTCGGCCGCGCCCAGATCACCGCCTTCATCGACGCCGTCACCGAACTCGCCGACGATCCGGGCCTGCGCGTCCTGATCGTCACCGGCGAGGGTGACCGAGCCTTCATGGGCGGCGCCAACCTGCACGAACTCGGCGCGCTCAACCCGCCCCGCGCCCGCGATTTCCTCACCCAGATCCACCGCATGTGCAAGGTCCTGCGCGACCTCCCCGTCCCGGTCATCGCCCGCGTCAACGGCTTCTGCCTCGGCGCCGGGCTTGAGGTCATGGCCGCCTGCGACATGCACCTCGCCAGCGACAATGCCCAGTTCGGCATGCCGGAGGTGAAAATCGGCCTGCCATCGGTCGTCGAGGCCGCCCTGCTGCCGCAACTGATCGGCTGGGGCCGCACCAAACTGCTGCTCTACACCGGCGACAATATCGATGCCCAAACGGCACTGGAATGGGGGCTGGTCGAGAAGGTCGTGCCGGCCGCCGAACTCGACGCCGCGCTGGACCGCTGGGTGCAGTCGATCGTCGAATCCGGCCCCAAGGCGATCCGGCTGCAAAAGGAACTGATCCGCGAGTGGGAAACCATGCCGGTCAGCGACGCCATCGAAGCCGGCATCCGCTGCATAGCCCGCGCCTACCAGTCCGACGAACCCGCCCAAATGGTCGGCGACGCCATCCAACACCTCAAATCACGCAAAGCACGGTAACGGCAACCCTACATTCCACTTTCCGTCTGCCCCAAAATCCGCGCTATAGTGCCCAAAGCGTGACCGGCCCGAAGAACCCGGCCCGCAAGCTCCAGGACCAAACGCCTGGAAACAGGGAGGCCAAAGATGAACGCACCGGTCCACGCCGACCCGCTGCCCGATGCCTGGTCCACGCCGATCGACCAGATCGACGTCAGCAATCCGCATTTGTATCAGGACGATACCTGGCGCCCCTGGTTCGAGCGTCTGCGCCGTGAGGACCCCGTCCACTGGTGCCAAAACGGCATGTATGGCGCCTTCTGGTCCATCACCCGCTATCACGACATCCTGGCCGTCGACGCCAACCACAAGGCGTTCTCCTCCGACGCGCTGATGGGCGGCATTGTCCTGCGCGACCTGCCGATGGATTTCCGCCGCCCCAGTTTCATCTCCATGGACCCGCCGAAGCACGACGAACAGCGCAAGATCGTCGCCCCCATCGTCGCGCCGATGAACCTCGCCAAACTCTCCGGCACCATCCGCGAGCGCGCCGGCCGCATCCTCGACAATCTCCCGCGCGGCGAAACGTTCGACTGGGTGGAGCGCGTCTCGGTCGAACTCACCACCCAGATGCTGGCCACCCTGTTCGACTTCCCGTTCGAGGAACGCAACAAGCTGACCTACTGGTCGAACGTTGCGACGGTGAACACCCGCGCCGGCACCGAAATCGATTCCGAGGACAAGCGCAACGCCGTGCTCGACAAGGCCGTCGCGTATTTCACCGAACTCTGGCACGAGCGGCAGCAGCAACCACCCCGCCCCGACCTGATCTCGATGCTCGCCCACGGTGAGGCAACGCGGGACCTGCCATCGCGCCCGCACGAATTCATGGGCAACCTGCTGCTGCTGATCGTCGGCGGCAACGACACCACGCGCAACTCCATCACCGGCGGCCTTTACGCGCTGAATAAATTTCCCGACCAGTACACAAAACTTCTCGCCAATCCCGGCCTGATTCCCAACATGGTACCGGAAATCATCCGCTGGCAAACGCCGCTGGCGCATATGCGCCGCACCGCCACGCGCGATTTCGAATTCGAAGGCCAGAAGATCCACGAAGGCGACCGCGTGGTCATGTGGTACGTCTCCGGCAACCGCGACGAAGAAGTGATTACTGACGGCGACCAGCTCATCATCGACCGCGACCGCCCGCGCCGTCACCTCTCCTTCGGCTTCGGCCTGCACCGCTGCCTCGGCGAACGCCTGGCCGACATGCAGTTGCGCATCGTCTGGGAAGAAATCCTGAAACGCTTCGGACGCATCGAAGTGATCGAAGAGCCGCGGCGGGTGTTCTCGAGTTTCGTTAAAGGTTACGAGACGTTGATGGTGCGGATTCCTAAGGATCAAGTTAAGGCAAGGTAAGAGTTCTTTTTTGGGAAAAAGAACCAAAAAACTTTTTCGAGTGCTGTCGCGGACTCGCCGGCGAGTCCGCGACAGCACTCGAAAAAGTTTTTGCTTCTTTTTTCAAAAAGAAGCGCTTCCTGCTGGAATAGGCCCACACGCCAGGGCGCTTTACAAAGCCGCGCCGCACCCGCTCCGTGTGCCCCGGTTAATTGCCTGCCGCGAGGCGCACCGATGCTACGGAACCAGATTTTCGCGTTTCTCGCGCTGGTCATTGCCAGCTGCGTCAGCACCCAGATCGCGATCGATCATTACCATCTGAATCGCACGGCGATGGGCGCCCTGCGAGGCGGGCTCATCGTTCTCGGCGTCGTGTTCATCTGCAG
>Ga0182012_10001112_pt1 | contig 29745 bp, 28 predicted proteins | sample 612S2SmetaG_FD_120486 | JGI IMG/M metagenome (GOLD analysis project Ga0182012, IMG submission 120486) | Permafrost microbial communities from Stordalen Mire, Sweden - 612S2S metaG | ecosystem: Environmental > Terrestrial > Soil > Wetlands > Permafrost | place: Sweden: Stordalen | collected...
AAAACAAAAAACCCCTCCCGGCTTGCGCCGGAAGGGGCCGAGGATTCTAAACTAAATTAGAATTTGTAAACGACGTTGGCGTAGAGGCCGACGGATTCACGTTCGCCACCGGCGACCAAGCCCCCTTCAGTCAAATCCGTATGTTTGCCGCTCAGGTTTTGATCCCAACGGACTTCCACCCGGCTGACCACGTTGGCCCACAGGTCATATTCCACCGTGCCGGTCATTTCCACGAGGTTGAGACTGCCTTTGTAGGCGTCTTTGGTATAACCGTCGGCCTCCACATACTCACCGCGAGCATTGAAGCTCAACTTGTCGGTGGCTTTGTAGGTGGCATACAAGCCATAGGCCTGTTCATCCAGATCTTGGGAACCCGCTCCTGCGGCCAACCCGCTGCCGGCCAGATTGCGGACGTAATCAAAAGCCAGACCGGTCGTGAGTTCTTTCCACGGGGTGTTCAGGGTCAGACCGGCGTAGTAGTTGACCTGATTGCCGCCCATATAGCCGTTATGCAAGCCACCGTTGACGGTGTAAGCCGGCGCCGCGCCGTACAGCATGCCTGCCGTCAGGCTGGAACCAGACAGCCAACCCCACGAGGAGGGGGCGGTCAGGACCACGTCGCCAAAATAAGCATCGTGCCATTGGCTATGGCTGGGGGTTTCATTGTTGTCACGGTTGTTGATCCCGGCCGCCGAGGTGTCGGCCACGCCGCCCGTCAAAGAGATGGCGTCGCTGACTTTATAGGAAGCCTCAAAGCCGGTCAGTTCCGTGGGCTCGATGGAATAGCCATAGGAACGGGTGTAGTTCGGGTTGCCATCGAACGATTCATAACCGAGAGGGGAATCAAACACGCCGATCTTCCAGTCAATGCCATTGCCCACCGGGGTGCGCAGCGTAACAAACGCCTGCTTGATGCCGAAGTCAGCGGTGCTACCGGAGTTCACTGAGGTGTTATATCCGACGGCATCCGGGCCGAACAGCAGATCCACCTGATAGCCGGAGGCCCAAGGGGATTCATCTTCCGGCTTGGCAATGGAGAGCTTCACCACGTCCAAGCTGAAGCCGTTGACCTTGCTATTCTGGAAATTAATTCCAGCCGCCGGCGAATTGGCGTAGTTTTGCGTCAGGCCCACGTTGGCGGAAGCACTGACATCACCACTGATGGTTGTGTTGGAGAGCGCGGTTTGCACGGCGCTCGGTTTTTCGTCCGCACGGGCCGCCGAGGTCAAACTGACCAAGCCGACTGCCGCCAGACCCACTGTCCATTTATTAAACTTCATCTTTGTTCCTCCGATGTTGTTCGTTTTTTGTTTTTGTTGTTCGTTAAAAAGGGCGCCACCGCCCCCTGCACAAATCGTGCAATTTCCTAGAAACTAGGGAAACCACCGGGCCTTGACAAGCTTTTTTTTCAGGCTCATCCGTCCCGGACTTCATCAAAACGCCATTCCCCGCCGCTCCCGGTCGCATTAACCCGGATAATGGGGTTGGCCTTACGGGGGACCAGATTACTAAAGTTACAATCCGGTGACAACCCCTTTTTTTGCCGGTGCAAGGTCACGCTGCCAGGTCAAATCACCGGCTGGAATTGATCACAAAATGACTGGAATCCGCCCCTGACCGGCGGTAAGCTGTCCGCAAAATATGGGAAGCACACGCGGCACAGGGCAGAAATTAATACCGGTTCCGGCCAATGAGCCGTTCATCCGGCAACTCAACAAGGGGGTTCGGACGGCGGGTTATTCGAACCGGTCGCAATTCATACGCGAAGCCATCGTGGAAAAACTCAGCCGGCTGGGGATTGAAATCCACCATCCATGGGAACCGGCCCCGGGCCGCCCGGTCAAGGCCGGCCGACGGGAGGTATCCGTTCGACCCTCCGCCGCCCCCGTCCGCCCACGGCGGCGTAGCCGGTAACCCGCCTTCCAGCCCGCCAGATCACGGCTTGAGGAGTTCCACTTCGCCGCCTTCCAGGCCGGGATGGCCGTTGCGGGGTTCGCAGAGGGCCATTTCCTGATTCCAAACGGCCAGCACGGAAGCCGGCGCGTGGAGCGGCCCGGCATGGTTCACCCAGGTGAAGATTTCCACAAACCTCGTTTTGCCATCCGCCTCCTGGTCCCGCGCGATGACATGGGGTTCCGGGTTCACCAAGTGCTCCTGGCGATAGACGCCCCAGGCGTGCTCCAGCAACTGTGGAAACTCCGCCTCCCGGCCCGGCTGGACATGATAGGTGACGATCACGGTTTCCGGGAGATCCTTGAGCGGCTTGATGCGGGCCGGGCGGACGGGAGCCGGGGCGCCCGGAACGGGCGGGGTGTCTACGATGGTGGTGGTACAGGCGGGCAGGGCCAGCAGGCATCCGGCCAGAAGCCAATGCGGATGTTTCATGAGAGATACGTTATTTCGCCCCGGCCGGTTTGTCGAACCCGAATATTTGAAACGCTTGCACCCCGGCCGGAGCCGGTGCAAGATGACCGGCGAACCGATGCCCGCGGCGGCGGCGGGGAATTGATGGAGACCAACATTATGAAGATCACATGGCTGACGGTGGTGGGCGCCGGGTGGATGCTGGTGTCCGGGTGTGCCAGTGCGCCGCCGCCGGACTCGGTAACGATCCAAGGTTCGTGGCTGGGGCAGGAAGTGCGGAACGGCCGGCCGCTCCGAAGTTCACTCACGCTGGCCGGCCGGGAATGGGAGTTCCGGGGGGCCGACCTCAACGATTGGTGCAAGGGCACTTATACGCTGCGGGAGGATACGACGCCCAAGCAGCTCACCGTGGTCATCACCCAATGCCCCCGGGCCCAGGAGGTTGGGGAAATCATTCATGCCATCTACCAGGTCCGGCCGGGTCCGCCGACAGACCAGCAACCGGACCAAGGCACCCTCATCCTGACGGCCAACGCCCCGGGCAACCCGCAGCCGCCCGCCGGTTTCGGCGACCGCCAGGCGCGCCAGATTGTGTTTGTAAAAGATTAAACCGGCACGGCTTTTCCCGGCTGCGGCTGGATGATTTTAATTTTGGGATGCCGGGCGCGGATTTGTTCCTCAAACCATTTCCGGGCGTCCTCGTCCCCATGCCCCAGCAACACCACGCGGGGCGACACCTGCCCGACAAAATCCAGCAAATCCGTCCGGTTGGCGTGCGCGGTCAGATCAAAATCCTGCACCTCGCATTTGCGGGTGACCTGGCCGGCACTGGGGCTGAGCACAAACGTCTCCCCGGGCCGGGCCGCCTTCAACCGTCCGCCGGGCGAGTCGGGGTCCGCGTAACCGACAAAGAAAATCGCCTGCCGTTCATCGCCGATCATGCGCGCGGCCAGGTTGTGCGCGGCGGTGTTCTCGCTCATCATGCCGGCGGTGATCACAAAAATGCGCCCGCCGGTCAGCTTCATGCTGTCCGCCTGCCCGTGCTCCAGGACGATCAGGTTCAGGGCCTCATGCAACTGCAAATGGGTGTGCTGCCGGTGCGTGCGGTGCGCCTCCAAATCATAAATCTCCGTGAACACCCGGCCCAGGCCGCCGATGTAGATCGGTTGCGGCTTTAATTTGCCGGCCCGCACCAGCCCGGCCAGCAGCGCGAGGATTTCCTGCGTCCGGCCCAGCGCAAACGCCGGGATCAGGACACAACCCTTGCGTTTCAGGGCATTTTGGATGGCGGCGGTCAGCCGTTCAATTTCCTTTTCCCGCGTGAATTCCGGGGCCACCGCCCGGTTGCCCCGCGTGGTCTCCATGATCAGCACGTCGGCCTTCACCCCTTCAAACCGCGCCGCCCGCAAAATTGTCTGGTCATGAAAGCACACGTCCCCGGTGTAAAACAGCGTTTCCTTTTTGCCCCGCACCATGATGCCCGCCGAGCCCAGCGTGTGCCCCGCGTCGAAAAATTCCAGCGTCGGCGAGGGTTTGCCCAGCCGCGCCTTGTGGAAGCCGGCCCATTCCACCTGCCGGTTGTACCGGAATCCCTGGAACCGCGCCGCGATGTCATCCACCTCGTCGTGGGTGTAGAGCGGATATTCCCGGATGCCCAGTTCATCGCGCTGCCGGGTCATCACATTCACGGAATTGTGCAGCACCCGCTCGATGATGAAATAACTGAGCTCGCTCATCAGCACGTGCGCCTTGGGAAAATGCCGCAGGGCCACGGGGAGCGCGCCCACGTGGTCGTGGTGGCAATGGGAGAGGGCGATGGCATCCAGTTCCCCCGGGCCGGCGTTCCGAAACAGGGGCAGTCCGTCGCGCCCCTCGCGCTTGGGATGCATGCCGGCGTCCAGCAGCAGGCGGTGGTCGTCCACCTCCACCAGCCAGGCGCTGGCACCGATGGTGGTGTCAGAATTGAGATTGATGATATTCATGACTGAGTTTCAAATTCCGGTTCCTTCCGCCCCGGCTGCGGCCACCGCCGTCCGGATGGTCTGCTTGAATTGGTCCATTCCCTGGCCGAACGCCGCAGAAATGGGCAGGACGGCGGCCTTGCGGATTTTCTTTTTGAACTGCTTTAAATTGGCCTCGGCCGCGGGCTCGTCCATTTTGTTGGCCACAATCAGCCGGCGCCGTTCGAGGAGCGCGGGGTCGTATAGTTCCAGTTCGTGCAGCAGACTTTTATAATCGTCCCACGGGGCGCGGTTGTCCGTCCCCGCCATGTCCAGCAGCAGCACCAGCACCCGGCACCGTTTGATGTGCCGCAAAAAGGCGTGGCCCAGGCCCACATTGCGGTGCGCCCCCTCGATCAGACCCGGCACGTCGCACACCGTGAGCCGGTGCCAGTCGGGATATTCCAGGATGCCAATCTGCGGATGCAACGTGGTGAAGGGATAGGGCGCCACCTTCGGCCGCGCATGGGAAATCGCCGTCAGCAGGGTGGACTTGCCGGCGTTGGGATAGCCCACCAGCCCCACCTCCGCCAGAATCCGCAGCTCCAACAAATAATTGCCCTCCGCCCCCGACTCGCCCGGTTGCGCAAAGCGCGGGGTCTGGCGCGCGGCCGTGGCGAAATTGCGGTTGCCCAGCCCGCCGCGACCGCCCTGGCACAGAATGAATTGCTGGCCGTGTTCGGTCAGGTCGGCCGCCAGCTCGCCTTTCACCGCATCGGCCGCAGCGGATTCGCCGGTCAACTCCACGTTCAAATCCACCTCTTGGGCCAGCGCCCCGCCGGCCCGCCGGAGCAGCGGGCGTTTGCGGCCGCTGGTGTGGAGCATGGGCTTCTCCTCCTCCTCTTCGTCATCGTCCGGCTGCGCCTTCACCGCCACATCGGCCGGTGCGGGGGCGTCCGGCAGACGCCAGACCAGCGTGCCGCATGGCACTTTGATGATCAAGTCCACGCCCGCATGGCCGTCCATGCCCTTGCCCAGGCCCGCTTCGCCGTCCTGGGCCAGCAGCCGCGGGACGTAATACTGCGCAATCAAATTGTTAAGATCATGATCCGCCTGCAAAATTACGCTGCCCCCGCGCCCGCCGTTGCCGCCGCTGGGCCCGCCCTTGGTGATGTACGCCTCCCGGTGGAACGCCACACAGCCTTTGCCGCCATGCCCGGCGCGCGCGTAGATTTTGATCTCGTCAATAAACATGAAAAAATAAAAACGGCGAGGCCGGTGACCTCGCCGTGAAATTCTGTCGCCCGGCCCCTCAGTTGATCGCGGCGGCGGCGGCGGTCGCGGCCACCACATTCACACGGCGGCTGTTCTGGTCGAACTTGACCTTGCCGTCCACCAAGGCAAACAGGGTCCAATCCCGGCCCGTGCCGACGTTCTTGCCGGCGATGAACTTGCTGCCGCGCTGGCGCACAATAATGCTGCCGGCGCTGACCTGCTCACCGCCAAATTCCTTCACGCCCAGCCGCTTGCTGACGCTGTCGCGACCGTTCTTTACACTGCCTTGACCTTTTTTATGTGCCATACGCTGCCTTAATTTTTAAGCGTTATTTACCGCGATTTACCGTAAGTTGCCGTTGCTCAAGCTTTGATTTCCTTGATCTTGACCACCGTCAGCTCCTGGCGATGACCGATCGTTTTGTGATAACCTTTGCGACGTTTCATCTTGAACGTGAGCTTCTTCTCGCCGCGGATGTGCTCCACCACATCGGCCACCACGCTGGCGCCGCTGACCGTGGGGGTGCCCACGGAAACCGCGCCCTCGTTGTTGACCATCAGGACGCGGTCAAAAGTGAACGGCTGCCCGGCTTCCACAGCCAGACGCTCGATTTCCAACGTGTCGCCGGCGGCGACCCGATACTGTTTGCTTCCGGTTTCTAAAACGGCGTACATAATTTTCCCGCAATGGGTTGAACAGTAAGCCAGAAGGCCGCCGACCTGTCAACGCCTGTTTTTTGATTTTTTCGATGCGGGGCGCGTCTTGACATTGCCCCCGGGGCGTGGCCCCGAACCGTATGCAGGCGGGGGCAGCGCCGATGCGCTCTTGGGCGGGCCGGCCAACGAGACGGAGGCACCGCCAACCTCCGGTTGCCGTCCGGGCGTTTTCTAAACGGTGTATCCAATCACCTCCAATCATGTTATGCTCTTTCCATGGATATTGACCTCACCGGCTTTTCGGCAGTCCAGCAACAGGCGCTCTGCGACCTTTTGATTTTATCGGAGTTTGCGGACGGACATCTGCCCACGATGGACGAGGCGCATTTGCAACCGGTGCTTACCACCTTGGGCGGCGCTGAAGCCTCGGTGCGCCTGCGCGAATTTGACGCCTCAGTGGCCCGGATGCGGCCGGCGGCTCAATCGGTCTGGAAAGCCCGGTCGCAGGCGGCGGCGCTGGCCGGGGCGTTCACCAACCGCACCCAACAGAAGCAGGTGTATGAGGCCGTGCAAGCCGTCATGACCGCCGACCGGCATGTGAGCACCTGGGAATGCACCCTGTTGTCGGAATTGCGGATGACCTTCAGGCTGTGAGCCCGATCGGGAACAGAAAATGGCTGGCATGGGCGTATTTACCACTGACCGACTCAGACTCCGCACTAAACGCCGCCTGGCGACCGTCAACCGCACTCACGCCCACACCAGCCACATTTAACTTCATCCAGTTTTGAGGAATGTCAAGGGGCGGGATGAAGAAATAAATTTTAAACGCTCCCTCGATTCAAAATCAGCGGCCATTTAAACAACCGCCAAACACGCCACTGACAATATAATGATCAGGATGAATTGCGCATGGTCGTCACTCCCCCAGCGCGCAGAAGATGCTTAAAACCCCACCCGCAAACCAGCCCAGCAGACTGATCGCCCAGAGGCCCAGGCGCAGGCCCTGGGCACCGCGCTTGAACGGAAGCGGGATGCACTGAACAATGGTTCCCAAGCCAAGGATCGCGGCACAAACAGGAAATATCTTCCACGCCATTTGCACCGAATATGGATCGTAAGGCCGGATGACGGCTCCGATAAACGGCCCGGAAATGGTCAGCCAGACCCCCAAAATGGGGTGGTTGCGGTGATCATTCCAATCACCCGTCCTCATGTGCAGCACCACGAACAAGGTGAAGGCACTGAACACCAGGACAAATCCGCACAACATGAGAAGCTGCACCCGCTTGAACCCGGGCGCGCCCAGCCTGCCGACCGGTCGGCCACCGTCCTCGGTCCGCAGGGTTTTATCAATTTGGTTTTGCATTGGCCGTGAATGTCGACGAGGCTCATGATAATCCCGGCTTACCCAATTGTCGAGATCAATCAGCCCGAAGCCGTCGAAAATGCTCCGATTGGATTGCCATATTCTTGTCAAGCTTGCGCCGCGCCATTGCGCTTGCCCAAGGCCGGTCCGGCTCCTGTCCATTTGAGGATGGCCGTCCGGGATAGTCGCACTTATTAAGTGACATTTTGCGGCCGCGTTTCAAAGTGGGCGGAACTCGCCGCCCGGTTGGAATTCTGGCGCATTCTTGGCAAACCGGCCCGGGAAACCAAGCCCGAATAAAAACCGAGCACCTGGAGGCGGAGGGCCGCGGGAATTTGCGCGTCCGGCGGCCTGAACGGGCCCTGGGCTTGGCCTAAATTTTCCGGCGTCCTTTCAGGACGACACCCTTTTATTTGACCGGCCCGAGCCACTTCCTAGCTGTCTAATTTCCGGTGTCGCTTCGCAACCAGGAATTTACCGCCAGAATTGTGCAAAGTAATTGCGCCGTGGGGGATTTCGGCTATAAACGAGCGCGCATGTTAAAACAAATGCTTCAGCCGCTGATGGATTGGTATGCCGCCACGTTGCAACAGGGGGGCTTTCCGCTGGTCGCGCTGCTGATGGCCATCGAGAGCTCCCTGCTGCCGCTGCCGAGCGAGCTGATCATTCCCCCGGCGGCGCACACGGCCTGGACGGCCGGGTTGCCGTGGTTCGGCGGACAACTGACCGGCGGGTCCGCGGTGGCCGCGCTGGTGCTCGCGGGGGCGGCCGGTTCATGGGTGGGAGCCACGGTCATGTATTGGATTTCCCGGGTGGCGGGCCGGCCGTTCCTGCTGCGGTATGGCCGCTATCTTCTCATCCCGCCGGCGAAGGTGGCGGGGGCCGAACGCTGGGCAGCCCGTTACGGGGCGTTCGGCATCTTCGCCGCGCGCCTGCTGCCGGTGGTGCGCCATCTGATCGGCATTCCGGCGGGGATCGTGCGGCTGAATTATTGGAAATATTCGCTCTATACGTTGATGGGTTCGGCCCTGTGGTGCGCGGTGTTATGCTGGCTGGGCGTCACGGTGGGGGACCACATCAACAAGGGGGAAATGCACAAGGTCACGCTCATCCTGGCCGGATTTCTGGCCGGCGTCGGCGCGCTGTACTATTTTTTTGTGCACCGGCACATGACGGGCGGCGCCAGGCGTTAAGCCGGGGGCACGTTCTCAAATTACAATCTGTCCTGGCCGGGTCGCACATTGAACCGTCTTCCCCTTCGTTCCTGCTACGGGTCACGGACCCGCGCTCCGAATGCGGGGCGGCGCCCGTTACGCCGCGCCGAGTTGCAGGCGGGGGTCCGTTTCCAGCATGGCCTTCAGGTTCGGCCAGTTGGCCTCGCTCATGCCGTTGAAGGCGTTCAGATACAGCGCCACGGTTTCGGCGGGATACTTGGACAGCAACAGCTCCACGGCCGGCTTCAATTTGTCATCCGCCATTTCCGGCGGCAGGCCCTCGACCACGCCCTTGTCATGCGGCAGCCCCAGCGCGTTGAGAAAATCCACCAGCATGGCGTTCTGCTTCTGCACCAGCCAGGCCCGCAGCAGCCCGGCGGCGATCGGATCCGACCCCGGCCGGGACAGCGCGGAAACCATCATGGCATGACGCTGGGCGCGCGGCTGGCGTTCCAGGAACACCGGCCGCACCTTGCGCGCCTCGGCCACCGCGTTCATCGTCGCGCGGTAGGTGGGTTTGTCCGATTCAAAAATGTAGCTGAGAATGTCGTTCGCCAGCGCCGGCGACATGAATCCGAAGAGTTCGTATGAGCTTAACATAATCGTAAATAATGGCTTAACCGGTGAAAATGAAAACGAAATTATTCCATCGTCACCACCGAAATCCGGTTTTTTTTGGCAAGTTCCGCGCAGACCGCCTGTTCCAACAGCAAGGTTTTGCCCGGCTCCAGCGCGAGCACCGCCAGCCGGACCGCCGCGCAGGTCTCAAGCGTCCGCGCCCCGAGGCAAGGCAGATCAAATCGCAGATCGTGTTTTTCCCGCGCCACCTTCACCGCGACCGCCCCGCCGTCCTTGCCCGCCAGTTCGCCCCCGCGCGTCAGGCATTTGTCCGTCCCCTCAAACCCCTCCACCGCCAGCACCGTCCCGTGCTTCACCACCACCGTCTGCCCGATTTCCAACCGCGCCACCTCCTTGGCGATCCGATGCCCGAACACCACGTCCGCCCGCTGTTCCGCGGACAACGCCGGCCCCATCTGAAACCCGGCGGCCGGCATCAGGGGCCGGAGCCAAGGCGTCGCCTCGATCAGTTCCACCCCGTCCTTGCGCAGTTCCTCCGCGATACCGCCAAAAATGGTGTGTGCGTTTTTTTCCTTGAGCCGGAAAAGCAGGGCGAGCGCCCGCAAGTCCGGGCGCAGATCAAACAGGTTTTTGGGCGCCACCTGCCCGACCATCACGCATTGCCGCACCTGCCGCTCGGTGAAGGCTGCGATCAGCTTGGACAACTGCCCCACCCGCAACCAGATGATGTCGTCCACCAGCGCCGCCAGCGCCGGGTCCGTCTCGCCTTCGAAGGCGACCGCCACCAACCGGCGCACGCCGGCGGCCCGCGCCAGCCGGGCGAACTCCAGGGGCAAGGTCCGGTTCCCAGCGATCATTCCCAAGCTGTCAGTGGTTGGTTCCATCACGTACGGTTGGGACAGCATAGCAAAGCCCGCCCCGGACGCCAGCCTGCGTTGAACCAAACTCCTAAAATGAGTTGCCCGCCGGCGGCAAAACTTTTTGAATAACCGGCTCGGAATTCGGTCTAACCGGATGGAGAGGATTGAATAAAGTGGAATTTGCGGTTAGGCTTTGAACATATGAAAGCATCAACCATTGGTTTGATTTTGGCGGCCTCGGCGGTCGCGTGGACAGGCTGTGTGAACCCGGACGGTTCACCGGACAACACCGGCACCGGCGCTTTGATGGGCGGGGCCATCGGCGCCATCACCGGCGCGGCCATCGGCGGCAACCGGCATGGCGGCAGCGACGCCTTGTTCGGGGCGGCGGCCGGGGCGATTGCCGGGGGGTTGATCGGCCATTCCGCGGATCAGCAAGAGCAGGCGCGGTTGCAGGCGCAGGCACCGCAGACGTACGTCCGCGTGAGCCAGCAACAGCCGTTGAGCACCGCGGATGTGAAAGCGCTCGCCAAGGCGGGCATTGCCGAGGATGTCATCATCAACCAGCTTGCCAGCACGCATTCAGGTTTCCGGCTGGGTTCGGCGGACATCATTGACCTGCGTGATTCCGGGGTGAGCGACAAGGTGATTAATTACATGATCAGCACGGCCAGCGGCCTGCCAACCCCGGTGATGGTGGCGGATGACCCGCCGCCGATTCCGGCGGAAACCATCACGGTCGTCCCACCCGGTCCGGATTACGTTTGGATCCAGGGGGAATGGGTTTGGAGCGGCCGCTGGGTCTGGGTGGGCGGGCACTGGGCTTCTCCGCCGCATCCTCATGGAACCTGGGTGGCCGGCTATTGGGTGAAAGGCCCGCACGGCTGGTACAAGACCGAAGGGTATTGGCGGTGATTCCGACCGGCGCTTGGCCGTAACCATGCGATAGCAACGCAGTGTTTGTTTGGTCTTTTTGCGTAAGGACGTCGTTGTGAGGTGCTTCCAGATCCATGAAGGATATGCGACGCACCTCACTCCTCGCCTTACGCCAAAATCCACGGCGCAACCACCTGCGTTTCTATCGCATGGTTACGGCTTAACTGACGGAGAGAATCCGGTAATCGCTTTTATGTCCGGCCAGGGTCAGGCGGTCGCCGGCGCGCTTGCCCTTCAACTCTCCGCCCAACGGTGATTGGAGAGTGATCACCATGACCTCGCGTTTGTCCTGGACCACCTCCGTGCCGCCCGCACAGGGGCCGATGAAATACAAGTTGCCCGCGCCGTCCCGCTCCAACTCGACCAGCGCGCCGGTCGCGATGGTTTCCCCGGGGGCGAACTTGCGCGCCTTCAGATCCTCATAGGTGGTGATGGCCGCCTCCAATTCCGCCGCCTGTTTGGACTGGCCGCGCGCCAGGTAGGAGGCCTCCAGGCCGCGGGTGTCGTATTTGCTTTCCGCCTTGTTCTGCTCGTGCGTCGCCTCGGCGCGCGAGAATTGCGCCGCCCGGTAGTACACCCCCAGTTCGGCGGTCAACCGTTCGATGATCTTCCGGATCAGCAGGCGCTTGTTCATGGTCACCGCCCCAGTCTGCCCCGGACGCCCCGGGGAAGCAATGCCGGGAATGCCCGGCGGGGCCGCCCCGGTGCATTCCCAAGCTGTTGGAAGGTTGGACGGGCGCGCCAATTGGGCGGCCGGACCGCGGGTTGGTCCCCGGAGCGGGAGGCGGGGCGCCCCCACACGGTGGCGATCAGGTGGGGCGGTTGGACGCTCCGGAAAAACGAAACTGTGATTTTGGTTATTTTTGGTTATTTTTGGTTATTTTTATCCACAATATTCGCTGTAACACCTTGCATTAAAATAGATTGCGCTGATTTTAGGGCTTACACGCCTGGCGGCCCCAAATTGCGAGGCCGGCGGTACGAAAAATTCGTCAATAACTTCGGGATGCACGGGGGCATCCGCGCGCACCCGACCGGCAATCGTTGCCATATTTGACTTGCGGCGGGGCGGGCGGGATGGTTTGCTGGCAGGGTGGGCCAGAAAAAATTATGAGAGCTTTAATGAAAGTTAATGTCATTGCCGCAATCGCGGCCATCTGCCTGCTCGGCCCGGCCCGGGCGGCGGTCGCGCAGGAAACGGGCACCAACGCACTGACCGCGTTGATTGCCAAGGTGCAGGCGGATCTCAACACCGGCAAACGAACCCCGGCCGACCTGGCGGATGACCTCAAACAATTTGACGTGTTGCTGGCCGCCGAAAATGGCAAACCGACGGAATTGGCGGCCAATATTTTGTTCATGAAGGCCATGCTGTATGTGCAGATCTTCAACGATCCGGACACGGCCCGGACCAATTTTCTGAAGATCAAAACGGATTATCCCGCCACCAAGATTGGCGCCAAAATCGACGCGCTGCTGGCCAGCATGGACAAGCAGGCGGCCGACGCCAAGATGCAGGCGGCGTTGCTGCCCGGCGCCCCGTTCCCGGATTTCAACATGACGGACGTGACGGGCAAACCGTTGTCGGTGGCGCAGTACAAGGGCAAGGTGGTGATGCTGGATTTTTGGGCGACCTGGTGCGGCCCCTGCCGGGCGGAACTGCCGAATGTCATCGCCACTTATGCCAAATACCACGACCAAGGTTTTGAAATCATCGGGGTCAGCCTGGATGAGGACAAGGACGCCATGGTGAAATACACCCAGGAAAACAAGATGACCTGGCCGCAATATTTCGACGGCCTGCGTTGGGAAAACAAGCTGGCCGGCAAGTATGGCATTGAAGCCATTCCCGCGACCATCCTGATTGATGCCCAGGGCAAAATCATTGACAAGGATGTGCGCGGCGAGGCGCTGCCGGCGGCCGTGGCCAAGGCGCTGGGCAAGTAGGGTGTTTTCAGGGTGCGAACATACATAACCGACTGCCTGCGTCGGCCCGCATTTGGACGATGAAGCGTGAGCGCCGCGCTCCCTCACGAGCTGGCGCTGGTGTAATGGCGGAGGGAGAGGCGCCAGAACCATTCGGAGATGACCGCCCACAGGAGCCCCAGCGCCAGCAACGGAATCCAGGCGGCGGGCGACACCAGTTTGTCCGCCAGCAGGCGCACCGGGACGTTGGACACCAGCAGCACGGGCAGGGCAAAGGTGAACACGGCCTTGAAGGCCCCGCGAAAGGCCTCGTCCGGCATCCGCGCGATGTTGAACAGATTGTAATAGCCCCAGACAATGCCCTGGGCGCGCACGGTCCAAAACCCGACCGCCGCCAGCATGAACATCAGCGAGTAGTGGATCAGGATGCCCACCCCGCACAACACGCCGAAGCCGAGCACGGCCGGCAGCCCGGGATGCAGGTGCAGTTGGGCGGCGGCATAGACCACCACACAGAGGCCAAACAGCGCGTTGATGAACGCGCCCAAGTCCACCTGCCGCAGGGAAACGATGAAGCGGGTGTTGACGGGCAGCAGCAGGAGGAAATCCATCTTGCCGGTGCGGATGAGTTCGGAGAGGTTGGTGCAGTTGGTGAGAAAAAACGCCTGGTAAATCTGCTGGATGAAATTGCTGGCACCCACCAGCAGGACCATCTCCCAGCGGCTCCAGGTTCCGACCGTGGCGGTCTGCCGGAAGATGACGCTTACAAAGCTCAATTGCAGGCCGAACCAGAGGAGTTCCACGATGATCCAGAGGATGAAATTGCCCTGGAAGGACATTTCCCGCACGACGGAGTTTCGCCACAAGGCGGCGTACAGGGTGAGGTAGCGTTTTAAATTCATGGGACAAGTCAGCCGCCAAAGGCGGAATATTTTTTGATGCCCCGGCGCCACATGAACCGGGCCAGGAAATAAGCGGCCACCACCCAGGCCAGTTGGATGAGCAGGCCGCCGAGCAACGCCGGACCGGCCGTCCGGCCCAGGTAAATGCTGACGGGAAAGTACATTTGATAGGGAAACGGAGTGAACGCCAGCAGGTGCTGCAGCGCCAGGGGCAGCATGTCCAAGGGGAACAAGTGGCCGCTGGCCAGGTATTCAAAGGCGAAGAGGATGAAAATGAGGGTGGAAATTTCCAGCAGCCAGAACGCCAGCATGGCCATGGCGTAGGACGTGAAAAACTGGAGCAGCGCCGTCAGCACCAGGGACACGGGAAACGCCAGCAGCGCCGCCCCGCCCGCGGGCGGCACGACATCGGCCCGAAAACAGAAAATGAACCCGGCGAGCGGCAGGACGGCCACGGCCATGTACGCCAGCCGGCCGGAGAAAAACAGGCACAGGCGGTACGTGAGATAGTCCACGGGCTTCAACAGAAACTGGCTGATAGCACCCTCCCGGATGTCGGCGGCGATCTGCCAGTCATCCTCATTGACGGCGGTCAGCACATCCACCACGGCCACGAGGAGGTAATAAAACATGATCTGCGTTTGCGAGTAGCCGGAATGTTCCTGCGCCCCGCCGCCGGCGGAGTAAACCGTCCGCCACAGCGACAGCATGGCAAAGAGCGGGATGAAGCTGAACAGCGTCCGCGTCAGGTAATTGAAGCGGTACGCCAGGTTGTTCTGAATCCCGATGTTGATGACGTGCCAGTATTTGCGCATGGGCGGACGGTCTTATTTTAAGGCAACCGGAACGGAATGGAAATTTTTTTTGGCGGAAAGAAGCACGGTGGCACGGCGGATTCAAGAACCGGGGCGGGGGCTCGTCCCCGCGTTTTCAACATCAACAAACAAACCATGGGGACGAGCCCCCCCCATCGGTTTTCGCGCGTTCTTGAATCGGCCCGGCTTCAGGGGGTTGCGGATGACCACGCTTATCCACGAGAGGAAATGTCCTTTCCATTTAAAAGCGGTGATCCCGCGACGGCGGGACACTCCATAATATTTCCCGAATTCCGAAGCAGCAATCATGACCCCGCCCCGCCCCGGGCGGGCGCGCCCGCCAACTGCGGAATTCGGGTTTGATCTGTTGTCAGCACGCGCGCCCGGGTGGGCGAGCCGGGTTTAAATTCCAAATTTCAAATTTTTATGATTGCCCTCAGCCGGGGGACAATTTAATTTTCTGCCAGCCGGCGGGGAGCCGGGGCGACGTTGGAACATTAAGGACTAAATTTTTTATGAAAGAACCCCTGACAACAGCGGAATTGAACAAACTGGTGGCGGGCCTGAACCGTCTGTCCCGCAATCTGTGGTGGAGCTGGGACCAGGAGGCCCAGGATCTGTTCCACGAATTGTCGCCCCGCGGCTGGCAGCATCTCTTTCACAACCCGGTGGCGGTGCTCCGCGAAGTGTCGGATTACGAGCTGCGGGTGCGCCTGCAGGACCCCCAGTTTGCCGGCCAGGTCCGGTCGGTGCTGCGCGATTTCGATGCCTATCTTAATGACAAAAACACCTGGGGGCATCAGCACGCGGCGGCGCTGCACCAGCATCCGGTGGCCTATTTCTCGGCGGAATTCGGCTTCCACGAGTCGCTGCCCATTTCCGCCGGCGGGCTGGGCATCCTGGCCGGGGACCATTCAAAATCCGCCAGCGACCTGGGGCTGGGTTTCGCGGGGGTCGGCCTGTTCTACCGGGAGGGCTATTTCCAGCAGGCGATTGACACGAACAACTGGCAGACGGAATATTACAATTTCGTGGATCCGGCGAATGTGCCGCTGGAGCCGGTGCTCAATTCCGAAGGCGAACGGCTGAAATGTACGGTGGAAATCGCCATGAACACGGTCAGCTTCCAGGCCTGGCGGGTGAACGTGGGCCGGGTGCCGGTTTATCTGCTGGACACGAATCTGCCGGAAAATGAGGCGCATTTCCGGGACCTGACCCTGCGGGTTTACGGCGGGGACAGCACCACGCGCATCATGCAGGAAATCCTGCTGGGCATCGGCGGCGTGCGGCTGCTGCGGGCTCTGGGGTTGGCGCCCTCGGTGTTCCACATGAACGAGGGGCATGCGGCCTTTTTGACGTTGGAATTAATGCGGGAGAAAATGGCGGGCGGGCTGTCCTTTGCGGCGGCGCAGACGGCCACCAAGGCACAGTGCATCTTCACCACCCACACCCCGGTGGAGGCGGGCCACGACCGGTTTACGCCGGACCTGATGAATTACGCCCTGTCGCGTTATGCGGCGCAACTGTCGGTGGCGTTTCCGGAGGTGATCGCCCTGGGCCGGGTGCGTCCGCTGGACGCGACGGAACCGTTCTGCATGACGGTGCTGGCCCTGAAAGTTTCCCGCGCGGCCAATGCGGTGAGCGAACTGCACGGGGTGGTCAGCCGGGAGATGTGGCAGTGCCTCTATCCGGGCACGCCGGTGGAGAAGGTGCCCATCGGACACATCACCAACGGGATTCATCTGCTGGGCTGGATGAAAGGCTCGGCCCGCAAGCTCTGGCGGAGGAAACTGACCGGCGAGGGCAGCGGCGAAGCCGTCTCGCTGCGCGAGAAATTCGGCACGGATTACGCCGCCGCGCTCAATTCGCCGGACTTTTGGAACAAACTGACCGACCCCACGTTCATCTCGGACGAGGAACTTTGGACGATGCGCTACAAACTGCGCCGGGAACTGATTGAGTTCGCCCGGCGCCGGCTGTTGATGCAGAACCTGCGGCTCACCCAGGGCGATTTCATCCGTTTTGACCACCTGCTGAACCCGGACGCGCTGACGATTGGTTTCGCCCGGCGCTTCGCCACCTACAAGCGCGCACCGCTGATTTTTCAGGAGTTTGAAAACATTGTGAAGCTGGTCAAGGACACGCAGCGCCCGGTGCAGTTCATTTTTGCGGGCAAGGCGCATCCGCGGGACGACGATGGCAAGCGGTTCATCCAGCAGATCATCCACCTGAGCAAACACAGCGAACTGGCCGGGTACCTGGTGTTCCTGGAGAATTACGACATTCATGTGGCCCGGCAGATGGTGTCCGGGTGCGACATCTGGCTGAACAACCCGCGCCGGCCGTTGGAAGCTTCCGGCACGAGCGGGATGAAGGCCAGTTGCCACGGCTGCATGGGGTTCAGCATCATGGACGGCTGGTGGCGCGAAGGCTACGACGGCACCAACGGCTTCGCCATCGGCGGGGATTCCCATCCCAACAACATTGCGGAACAGGACCGGGTGGACAGCGCCAATCTGTATCAAACCCTCACGCAGCAGATCGTGCCGCTGTTCTTCAACCGCGATGAGAAAGGCCTGCCCCGGCAATGGATCCAGCGCATCCGCAAATCCATGGCCACGTTGGTGCCCCAGTTCACCACGGACCGGATGGTCAAGGAATACGCGCAGAAGTATTACACCGGCAAGTAAGCGTCCGGCAAAAACCGGCCGGGACCGCTGAAAGCCCGGAGGGCTGGCAAGGTTTGCCGGGCCGTGCCCAACCAGCCGGCCCGGTGCCATCGCCGGGCGTCCCGCGGTTCCGCCGCCGACAGCCAAGCGGGACCGGCAGCCAGCCGTCAGGCAATCCCATACATCATTTGGAGCAGCTCATGGGGGACGCCGAACAGCCTCGCCAGCACGGACAGCGTCCCCAGCGTGGCTGTGAACAAGGCCCAGCGGACCAGGGGGATCTGCAGCACCAGGATGACCGCAATGAAACCGAACCGCGCGAACTGGGCGTAGGTCTCATAAGTCATGTTCGTCAAGTTCCGCATCACCTGCGAGCCGTCCAGCGGCGGGATGGGGATCAGGTTAAAAAAGCACAGCGTCAGGCTGAGCACCGCCCATTGGAGGCACAAGACCACCATGTCGTCCTGATGAATCAGCAACCCCACCCGCACCAGGAACACCAGGACCACCGCCAGCGCGAGATTCATCATCGGGCCGGCCATGGTGACCAGCAGGTCGTCGCGCCGGCGGTTGGCCAGATTGTACGGATTCACCGGCACCGGTTTGGCCCAGCCCACCAGAAACCGGCCAACGGAGGGGGAGACAAAAATCATGACGAGCGGCAGCAACACCGTGCCGATCGGGTCAATATGCACCAGCGGATTGAGCGACACGCGGCCCTGGAGCTTCGCCGTGTCGTCCCCGCACCGCCAGGCCGTCCACGCATGGCCGAATTCGTGGAACGAGAGCAGCACCACCAGCCCGATGTAAAACAGGAGCCCGTCAATCAGTTGTTTTGAATCCATCGCGGCCAGCTTACGGGGTCGGCGGGCGCCAGTCGAGGCTGGACGGGCCGCTAAAATGTTCTACCATTCCGCAGTCTGAATTGTTCAAGCACATTTCATTATGCCATTACTTGACGGAAAAACCGGGATTGTGTTCGGCGTCGCCAACAAACGGTCCATCGCCTGGGCCATCGCGCAGGCCTGGGCGCGGGAAGGGGCGCGGCTGGCCTTCACCTACCAGGGGGCGCGGCTCAAGGAAAACGTGGAGGACCTCGCCGGCGCCTTCGGCCCGGACACGCTCATCCTTCCCTGCGATGTCACCCGCGATGAGGACATCGCGAGCGTGTTCAAAACGGTTGGGGAATCGTTTGGGAAACTGAATTTGCTGCTGCACTCGGTGGCCTACGCGCCGAAGGACGCGCTGGAGGGGGAATTTGTGAACACCAGCCGCGAGGCGTTCCGGGTGGCGCACGATGTCAGCGCCTACTCGCTGGTGGCGCTGGCCCGCGCCGCCGCCCCGCTGATGACCGACGGCGGCAGCATCGTGGCCATGAGCTATTACGGGGCGGAAAAGGTCGTCCCGCATTACAACGTCATGGGCGTGGCCAAGGCCGCCCTCGAGGCCAGCACGCGTTATCTGGCCTACGATTTGGGGCCGAAAAAAATCCGGGTCAACTGCATCAGCGCCGGACCGGTCAACACGCTGGCCGCGCGCGGCATCAGCGGCTTCGGGGAAATGCTGAAGCACTACGAGACTCATGCCCCGCTCAAGCGGAATGTGCTGCCCGAAGAACTTGGCGCCTCGGGCGTCTTTCTGGCCAGCGACGGTGCCGCCGCCATCACGGGCCAGGTTATCTACGTGGACGCCGGCTATCAGATCATGGGCATGTGAGTGGGGCGCGGTTGGGTCCCGCCCGGCGCGGGACCAACCGCAGCAGGTCCGATTGCAGTGAGACGGTTTAAGTCTCCAATGATCACCCGCCGGTGGCCCCTCCATTGGGAGTGCGGTGGCAATCCCGCAGCGAGCGGGAGCGGCACCGTTTTTGGAGGGGGCGAAGCGTTCGAGAATCCCATTGCCACCGAGAGCGGCGGAGGGCCGCCGCACTCCAGGACGCTTCGCGAGTCCCGGTGACCGCCGTTTGCGCGAAGCGTCTTGGAGTGCGCCAGCACCCTGGCGCTTTTGGGGTGCGAGGTTCGATCAACAACCAGCCCCCAATCCGTCCGACCGGTCAAATCAAAATATGCTCGCTTCGCACGTTTTGTTTTCCCACGATTGGCCCGCGTGCAACCAGAACCCACCAAGCCATCGCAACCGGGCCCGCCGGGCCCGACCGACTTTGAACTCCCTGTCGCCGGCTTCACCGGCACGCCCGAGGAAAAGGACCGCCAGTGGTACGAGCGGGTGTATTGCGGCCGGGGCGACTCCATGCGGCAGCTCACCGTGCGGGCGGTCATCATGGGCGGCATCCTGGGCATGTTCATGGCCATCTCGAACCTGTACACCACCCTGAAAATCGGCTGGAGCTTTGGGGTGTCCATCACCGCCTGCGTCATCTCCTTTGTGGTGTGGAACACCGTCTGCGCGCTGTTGGGCGGCCGGGTGTCGCGGATGAGCATCCTGGAAAACAACTGCATGCAGTCCACCGCCAGCGCCGCCGGCTCCTCGACCGGCTCGACGCTGGCGACCGCACTGGGCGCGCTGCTGCTCATCACCGGGGTGCAACAACCGTGGCCGGTGGCGGCGGCGTTTGTGCTGTTGACCGCGGCACTGGGTGTGTTCCTAGCCATCCCCATGAAGCGGCAGATGATCAACCACGAGCAACTGCGCTTCCCCTCGGGCATCGCCACGGCGGAGACGCTCCGCAGCCTCTACTCGAAAAGCGGCGAGTCCCTGAAGCAGGCGTATTCCCTGCTCATCGCGCTGGCCGGGGGCGCCGCGGTGGGCCTGCTGCACAATTACGCGGAATTGGTGGAGCAACTGAAACTTAAAAATCGCCTGCCGCACTGGCTGGACAAGCTGTCCGGCTGGGCGTATCTGCCGGACACCTGGGACTTCACCGGCTGGCTCAATCCGCTGGCGCGCGGCCAGATGGCCGGACTGGCGTTTGAGCCGAGCGTGCTGCTCGTGGGCGCCGGGATGATCACCGGCCTGCGGGTGTCGCTCTCCATGTTCGCCGGTTCGGCGCTGCTGTATTACGGGGTGGCACCGCATCTGTTGGCGCTGGATGCGGCCAACGCCGGGGTCGCGGACTGGATTCCCTCCTTCAAGCTGAGTCCCGAGGGCAATTTCAACCCCACGCGCTGGGCGTTGTGGGGCGGCACGTCGGTGATGCTGTTTGCCAGCTTGGTGCAGGTGGCGCTGAACTGGCGGACGGTGGTGCGGGCGTTTATTGTGTTTAAAACGGAGGAGCGCACCGCCGCCCACGATGCCGCCGAGGCGGTGGAGGTGCCGAACTCCTGGCTGATCATCGGCCTCATTCCGATCACGCTTGGGCTGATCGTCGTGCAATACTTCGCGTTTCACATTGCCGTGTGGCTGGGTCTGCTATCCGTGGCGTTTTCCTTCGTGGTCACGCTGGTGGCCTGCCGCGCGACTGGCGAGACGGACACCACGCCGATTGGCGCAATGGGCAAGATCACCCAGCTCCTTTATGCCGTGCTGCCCGGGGCGAAAGGCATTGCCGCCATCAACCTGATGGCCGCCGGCACCACGGCGGCGGCGGCGGGCGCGGCGGCGGACCTGCTCACCGACCTCAAAAGCGGCTACCTGTTGGGCGCGAACCCGCGCCGCCAGTTTCTCGCGCAATTTTACGGCATCTTCTTTGGGGTCATCGCCGTCGTCCCCGCATGGTATCTGATGGTGCCCAACAAAAAGGCGCTGGAAGCCTTCAATCCGCCCGCAACCAACATGTGGCGCGCCGTCGCCGACCTGTTGACGCAAGGGGTCAACCACCTGCCGCACACCGCCCTGATCGCCATTGTCATCGGCGCGCTGGTGGGGTCGTTGCTGCCGCTGCTCGAACTGCTTTGGCCGAGGGCCAAACCGTATCTGCCCTCGGCGATGGGGCTGGGGCTGGCATGGGTGGTCCCGTTTCAAAACGCGCTGTCGTTCCTCATCGGCGGCTTGATCCTGACCGGGTGGCAGAAATGGAACCGGAGGAACTCGGACACCTTTGCCATCCCGATCGCGTCGGGCCTCGTCGCCGGCGAATCGCTCGTGGCGGCCTTCATCGCCATCGCCTGCACCCTCGTCGGCTTTTTGGCGATGAAGTAAGAACCTGACTCATGTGGCCGGGTCAAAGAAAAAAATGGCGGTCCACCCCGTTCCCGGAGGAGCGGCGGCGGCTGGCGGCGGCGCGCTGCGCCCTGTTTGTCCGGCTGCCGGAACCGGACCGGCCGGAATTGGAGGGGCTCACCAACGTGTTTCTGGCGGAAAAGCGGTTCGAGGGCTGCGACGGGGTGGTGATCACGGAGGAGATGCGGGTGGTCATCGCGGCCCAGGCGTGCCTGCTGCTGCTGCATCGGCAGACGGATGATTATTCGCTCTTGCGGACGGTGCTCGTGTACCCGAGCCACTATTACGCGCAGACGACGCGGCCCGTGGGGATGGGGGTGCTGGAGGAAAGCTGGCAGGCGCGGGCGGGGGAATCCTGGCCGGCGGGGGCGGTGGTGCTGGCGTGGGACGAGGTGGTCCGCGGCGCGGCGGACCCGGCGACGGGCAACGTGGTGCTGCATGAGTTCGCGCATCAACTGGACTACGAAAACGGCGGGGTGGCCGACGGCATCCCGGCGTTGGGCGAAGGCGTGCCGTTCCGGGAGCGCCCGCAACGCCAGGCCGCCTGGGTGGGGGTGATGCGGTCGGAATACGAGCAACTGCGGGCGCGGGTGCAGCGCGGCGAGGACGGCGTCCTGCGCGGGTACGGCGCGACGAGTCCGGCGGAGTTTTTCGCGGTGGCGACGGAGGGGTTTTTTGGCCGGCCGGGGGAGCTGCGGCAGCGGCATCCGGCGTTGTACGGGGAGTTGCAATGGTATTACCGGCAGGACCCGGAGGGGTGGGGGAAGGGGAAAGCATAAAGTATAAAGGCTAAAGGCTAAAATAAGGCAAGAGCAGAAAGCGGAAACAGGACGGGGGAATGGCGGGACTGGAACACAAGGTAGCGAAGGGGGCGGTGGAGGCCGCGTTGGGATATTGGAGATTTGAAATTTGAGGTCTTGAAAGGGGGGAGCCGAAAGCAAAAAGCAGAAATCATGGATGATGCCGCTCCGACGGAGCTTGCTTGGTTTTTCTGATGGCGGAACCACAAATTTGGCCAGCCCCACGGGCTTGAAGCGATTGGGTCTGGCGGGGGGGACGCGGGGGGGGCGGGATCGGCTGGACGATGGTTGGCGAAAGCGCCGGAGGACCCTGCACCTTATACGCATCTTGTGGTAGCGGCGCGCATCCTGCCTGCCGCAGAGGCGGGCGTCCCGCCCGGCGGAAAAACGCACCTCGACCCGGGAAGGTTGAATTATTTGTGGGCCCGGTTGAAACCCGGGCGTTGGACCCGGCGGCAAGATGCCGCCAGCCACGGCAGGCGGGACGTCCGCCGTCGCCAAGGCTATGGCGGACAGGCCCGCCGCTACAAAAAAGCCGGTCCGTCCCCGCAGCAGCAATCGAAACCGATAAATGCGTTTAAGGTGCAGGGAGGACCGGCGCACTCCGGGACGCCGCGCGCGCGGCGGTTTTTTTGCATTGAGCGGTCAGGCCGGGGGTTGCGCGGCGGGGGGACTGCGGTTATGGTGCGGGCATGTCCGACCCAACCGCCCGGCCCGTTCCGTCCGCGTTGTGGCTGTTGATGCGCGTCAACCTGCTGCAAAGCTGGCGGCGTCTGCTGGCCACCCGCCGGCAGTCGCGGTTGCTGACGGGGATCATCGGGGCGTTTGTGCTGGGGTATCTGGCACTGTCGTTTGAACTGTTCTATCACGGGCTGAGGTTCATCGCCAAGTTTCCCGGACTGGGGGCGGTGCTGACGGACCGGCTGGTGTATGTCTTGTTCGCCTTCCTGTTCGCATTGCTGCTGTTGAGCAACCTGATCATCAGCTACACGAATTTGTTCCGGAACCGCGAGGCGGCGTTTTTGCTGTCGCTGCCGGTGACGTACGAGACGATCTTCCGCTGGAAGCTGATGGAATCGGCGCTGCTGGCGTCATGGGCGTTTTTGTTTTTGATCGCCCCGCTGCTGGTGGCCTTCGGCCTGGTGCGGGGGGTGCCGTGGCATTTTTACCTGGTGACCGGCGTGTTGACGGGCCTGTTCATCATCCTGCCGGCGGTGCTGGGGGCGTGGCTGGCCATCGGCATCGGGCGGTGGCTGGACCGGCGGAGCTTTCAGATCGCGCTGGTCATGGGGGCGCTGGCCTTGCTGGCGGCGGCGGTGTGGTGGAAGACGCAGCCGGCCACGGATGAATTGTTGGACAAGCGGACGCTGCAGGCGCTGGACGGCTTGCTGCTGAAGACGCGGTTCACGCTGTTTCCGTTTCTGCCGAGCTACTGGCTCTCCACGGCGGTGCTGCAATGGGCGGAGGGCCTCTGGCAAAGCGCGGGGTTTTTCATGTTCGTGTTGTTGGGCCACACGGTGTTTTTCGGCTGCGCGGCGGGCACGCGGTTTGGCGGTTTATTTTACGACACGGCCTCGGCGGTGCAGAGCCGGGCGGGCGGGCGCGGGTTTAAATTGAATTTCTTGGCCGGCCGGGCAGGCCGGGAAAAAAGCACGGGGGCCGGCCGCCTGGAGAAAATCTCCGCCGGCTGCTTCTGGCTGGACCGGGACGTGCGCGCGCTGGCGGTGAAGGACATGCAGATGTTCTGGCGCGATACGACGCAATGGGGGCAGTCCGTGATGTTTTTCGGGCTGCTGGCGGTCTATATCATCAACCTGCGCAATTTCACCCACCAGCTCACCAGCCCGTTCTGGATCAACATGGTGGCGTTTTTGAACCTGGGGGCCTGCGCCTTCAATCTCGCGTCGGTCACCACGCGGTTTGTGTTCCCGCAGTTCTCGCTGGAAGGCCGGCGGATGTGGATCGTGGGGCTGGCCCCGATGGGGTTGAAGCGCGTGGTGATGACGAAATTCTGGCTGGCCGGCACGATGTCGTTGTTCATCACGCTGGGGCTGATCACCCTCTCCTGCTGCCTGCTGAACATGAGCTGGGAACGGGTGCTGTTTTTTGGCGCGGTGGTCACGGTGATGTCCTTCACCCTCAACGGCCTGGCGATCGGGCTGGGCGTGCTGTATCCGAACCTCCAGGAGACGAATCCCAACAAGATCGTCAGCGGTTTTGGCGGGACGCTGTGCTTTGTCCTCAGCTCGGTGTACATCCTGGGCTCGCTGGCGTTGCTGGTGTTTGGCGCGGGCGGCTATCACGCGCACACCGGGTGGGCGATCGGCGGGGTGCTGGCGTTTGCACTGCTGTCCTTGGTGACCGGCTGGGTGCCCGTCCGCTGGGCCCTGCGGCATCTGGAGAATTTCGAGTTTTAAAAACAGTCTAAAGTTGCGGTAAATTTTACCGATATTGGCGTGCATGAATGATGCCAGAGTTGCCAATATGACCATGGAGCCGCCCGACGCGTTTGACCCCAATCCGCCGGAGGAACTGGCGGGGAGCGGCCAACACCAACACGCCGTGATGGCGGACAAATCGCTGCCCCGGCGCGTCCAAGCGGCCGCCACACCGTCCCGCCTCCACGAGGCGATTCACGGCATGTTGCATTGGGGCTTGAACGATTAATTTCCCCCGGTTCTGACATTGCCAACTGCGGACGGGCGTTTTAGCATGTCCGTCGGCTCATGGCAGAATATCAGGTCCAGTTCGAGGTCTTTGAAGGCCCGCTCGATTTGCTCCTCTATCTCATCAAGAAGGAGGAGGTGGACATTTATGCGGTCAATCTCACCAAACTGGCCACACAGTTCATCGAATATGTGGAGCTGATGCGGCAGTTTGATCTGGAGGTGGCCGGTGAATTCCTGGTGATGGCCGCCACCCTGATGTACATCAAGAGCCGCGAATTGCTGCCGGTGGACCAGCAGGTGGTGGTGGAGGGCGACGACGAGGGCGAGGATCCGCGCTGGGAACTAATCCGGCAGCTTGTCGAATACAAGAAATTCAAGGACGCCGCCGCGCAGTTGCAGGTGCTGGAGGGCCGGCAGGCGGATGTTTACCCCCGGCTGCCCGGCAAACTCGAGCTCGCCGCCGAAACCCCCGCCGCCAAACCTGAGGTCTCCATTTTCGACCTGCTCAATGCGGTCAACGCCGTCCTCAAGCGGATCGCCGTCAAAGAGGCGGGGAAGCGCGAGATTTACGAGGACAAATGGTCCGTCAGCGAAAAAATCGAGCTGGTGCTGCATGTCCTCACCGAACGCGGCCAGGTGCGGTTCGCGGAATTGTTTGCGGAGGCGGCGAACCGTTGGGAGGTCATCTGCACGTTTCTGGCGCTGCTGGAGCTGATCCGGCTCAAACAGCTCGTCTGCACCCAGGCGGAGCCTTTCGCGGAAATTCAAATCAGCCGGGCGTTGGCGACCGAACCGGTGGCGGCGGCAGAGCCCCCGCCGGGAGCCTCGGCGGCCGCGGCAGAACCCGTCGCGCCGACGGCACCTTCATCCGCATCGACGCCGGCTGCCTCCGGCGACGCGGCCGCACCGCCTGCCGAACCCACGCCCACCCCCGGAGCCGTCTGAATTATATTGTATGGAACTGAAATTCATCCTGGAGTCCCTGTTGTTCTCCGCGCAAAAACCGCTGAACGTCGGTGAACTGCGGGCGTTGCTGAACACCGCCGCCGACGCGGAAGAAGCGGGGGCCGATGTCAAAGCCTTCAAGAAGATGAAGGAGGAGGATTTGACCGCCGCGCTGGAGGCGCTGGCCCGCGAGCATGAGGCGGCCGGTCGCAGCTACCGGCTGGCTTGTGTGGCGGGGGCGTGGCAGTTCGTTACCCAGCCGGAATATGCCCCGTGGTTGCGGGCGCTGGTGGGGGTCAAGGCCCGGCCGCCGCGGCTCTCGCAGGCGGCGCTGGAGACGCTGGCCATCATTGCGTATCGCCAACCGGTGACGCGGGCGGAAGTCGAGCAGGTGCGCGGCGTCAATGTGGACGGGACCATGCAGACGCTGTTGGAACGCGGGTTGGTAGAGCAAAGCGGCCGGGCGGAAGTGGTGGGGCGGCCGGCGTTGTACAGCAGCACCCCGGCGTTTCTGGAGTACTTTGGGCTGCGCACGCTGGCGGAGCTGCCCGCCGCCGATGAACTGCGGCGGATCGTGGTGGAAAAGCCGCCCGCGCCCGTCACCGCCGATTTCGGTCTGGCCACCGCGCCGCCGGAGCAATTGACGCCCGCCCCGGCCGCCCCGGCGGCGGACGCCACGCCCGCTCCGGCCCAGGAGCCCGCAACGGCTGAGGCAGAAGCGGAAGCGCCGGATGGCAAGCAATGAGAGTTGGGTCAATTTTGGCTCAAAGTTCATTGCTTTTTCCGGTCCCTGGGGCAGACTTAAGTTTTATGAGTTTTGTTCAAATCCTGGTGCTGGCCTTGATCCAAGGGGCGGCCGAATTGCTGCCGGTGTCCAGCTCGGCGCATGTCATCGTGGCGGAGAAGCTGATGGGACTGGATCCCGCCAGCCCGGAAATGACGATGCTCCTGGTGTTGTTGCACACCGGGACGATGTTCGCCATGATCGTCTATTTCTGGAAGGATTGGCGGAGCGATTATTTTTCCGCCCCGGGCAGATTGCGCTGGGTGGCGATGCTTCTGCTCATGGCCACTTTCTGCACCGGCGTGGTGGGCCTGGGCTTGCAGCAGGTCATTGAGAAAGTGTTCCTGCGCGGCGCGGCCCATGCGGAGGTGGAGTCGCTGTTCTCCAACCTGCCGCTCATCGCCACGGCCCTGGCCTTGGTGGGGGTGCTGATCATCATCGCCGGGGTGCGCGAGGAGCAGACGCCCTCCAGCCAGGAAATTCAACCGGCGCAGGCCTGCTGGATCGGCGTCGTGCAGGGGTTGAGCCTGCCGTTCCGCGGCTTTTCCCGCTCCGGCTCCACCATCTCCACCGGCCTGCTGCTGGGGCTGCCCAAGCGGGCGCTGGAGGAGTTCAGTTTCGCGCTGGCCGTGGTGCTCACCCCGGTGGTCATCGCCCGGGAAGTCTGGCGCCTGCACAAGAGCCTGCCGCCGGACAGCCAGGTTTCCTGGCTGCATTTGATGACCCCGGGCCTGATCGGCATGGGGTTCAGTTTTGTCGCGGGCCTGCTGGCGCTCAAGTGGCTGTCCCGCTGGCTGGAGGCCGGCCGCTGGAAATTCTTCGGGTTCTACTGTCTGGCGGCGGCGGCGGTGGTGCTGGTGATTCATTTCAAATTGCCGCCACAATAATTTGTCTCCTTTCGCCCCCGGCGTCCATTATCAGGTGAATGATGACTGATGACATGGCGCTGGTGCGGGAATATGCCCTCCGCCAATCCGAGCCCGCTTTTGCCACGCTGGTGGCGCGCCATGTCAATCTTGTCCATGCGGCGGCCCGGCGGCAGGTGGATGATCCACAACTGGCCGAGGAGGTCACGCAGGCGGTGTTCCTCATCCTCGCGCGCAAGGCGGGGTCGCTGAGCCCGAAAACCATCCTGTCCGGCTGGCTCTACCGCACGGCACGCTTCGTTGCCGCCGACGCGATCAAATCCAACCGCCGCCGTCAGCGGCGGGAACAGGCGGCGCACCGGGAGTCCCTCATGAATGCCAACCCATCGGATCCGGCCTGGGAACAACTCTCGCCGCTGCTGGACGAGGCGATGGCGCGGCTGCGCGACCGGGATCGCGATGTGATTGTGTTGCGCTATTTCGAAAACAAGAGTTTGTCGGAGGTGGGGGCCGCGCTGGGCGTGGAGGAACGCGCCGCGCAGAAACGGGTGGTCCGCACCTTGGACAAGTTGCGGAAGTTCTTCACCCAGCGCGGGGTGGCCCTTACGGCCGCGGTCATCGCCGGCGCAGTTTCCGCCAACTCCGTGTCGGCCGCCCCGGCCGGTCTGGCCCAAACCATTTCCGCCGTCGCGCTCGCCAAAGGCGCGGCGGCGGGCGGTTCAACCCTGGCTTTGGTCAAAGGAGCATTGAAACTTATGGCCTGGACCCAGGCAAAAATGGCGGTGGTCACGGGCGTGGCCTTGATTCTGGCCGCCGGAACCACGACGATGCTGGTGAAAAACTCCGGCCTTCCGCCGGTCCCCCGCACCCCCGAAGAGGTGGCCAGGCAGGAAGCCGAAATCGTCCGCCGCGTAAACCAGGCCAAAATACTGGGGGTGGAGTGCATACTGTTCGCCGAGGACCATCAACACCAATGGCCGGGCGATTTTGCGCAATTGAAACCCTATGCGGAGAAATTGAAATCCATGCCCCAAGGCCTGTCGGGCGACGGTTTGGAATTGGTGTCCGGCGGCGACCGGAACCAGTTTGCCGATTTGTCCAAGGTCATTCTGCTCCGGGAAAAAGCAGCCCGACGAACTCCCGAGGGCGGCTTTATCAGAGTTTATGCCCTGGCCGACGGGTCGGTGCAACGGGTCGCCTCCCCGGACGGTGATTTCGCCGCCGTGGAGCAAAAATTCGGTTATGTGGCGCACCCGGCGGGAAATTAATTTCCGCAAAAAGTGTCGGATTTTTGGCCGGCCGGCCATTTAATAAGTAAATGCGACCGCCGGATGACGTCCAACTGCTCACGGAATATACCGCCCGCCACTCGGAAGACGCCTTCACCGCGCTGGTGGGCCGCCACGTCGGGTTGGTCTATTCCGCCGCGCTGCGGCAGGTCCGCGAACCGGCCCTGGCCGAAGAGGTCACCCAGGCCGTGTTCATCCTGCTGGCGCGGAAGGCGCGCACCGTGAGCCGCGGCCCGTCGCTGGCCGGCTGGCTCTGCCGCGTGGCTCATTTCGTATCGCGCGACGCCTTGCGGGCCGAGCGCCGGCGCTTGCACCACGAACGTTTGGCCGCCGCCCTGGAAACCGCCGCCGGCGCCGACTGGCGGCACATCGCCCCCCTGTTGGATGAAGTGGTGGCCCGGCTCAACGACCGGGACCGCAGCGCCATCGTGCTGCGGTTTTACGAACAAAAATCCCTCGACGAAGTCGGCACCGCCCTGGGGGTGGAGGCCGACGCCGCGCAGAAACGCGTCAGCCGGGCGTTGGAGAAGCTGCGGAGATTCTTCGCCCAACGGGGTGTGCATTCCACCACCACCCTCTTGTCCGGGGCGATTTCGGCCAACTCCGTGTCGGCCGCCCCCGCCGGCCTGGCCCAAACCATTTCGGCCGTCGCGCTGGCCAAAGGCGCGGCGGCGGGCGGTTCCACCCTGGCTTTGGTCAAAGGAGCATTGAAGATTATGGCATGGACAAACGTAAAGATGGCCATCACCGTGGGGGTGGCCGCCTTG